>Ga0116171_10000602_pt1 | contig 38024 bp, 33 predicted proteins | sample AD_JPNHW2_MetaG_FD_89798 | JGI IMG/M metagenome (GOLD analysis project Ga0116171, IMG submission 89798) | Active sludge microbial communities of municipal wastewater-treating anaerobic digesters from Japan - AD_JPNHW2_MetaG | ecosystem: Engineered > Bioreactor > Anaerobic > Digestate | place... | reverse complement strand
TTCCGCGCCTCTTTCGATGCAGTAAGGTAATTTGCAGGACTCCATAATCATTGGGGTTCCTTTGGTTCCTTCGCCCATTACTTCGAAGATTGGTGAAGTTTCTCCTTCTTTCATAGAGTTTTTCAAACGCAACTCAATGGGAGACATATGCAGTTTTTCTGCCAATACATCAATAGCAGTTTCTAAGACATAGTTGCCTTGGATGGCTCCATATCCGCGGAAGGCTCCAGAAGAGACGTGATTGGTATAGACGACTCTTCCGCCAAACTTGACAGCTTCAACCTTGTTGTAGAGAGGCAATACTTTGCTTCCGACAATCATAAAGACAGTCAACGCGTGCTCACCATAAGCGCCTGTGTCGCTCAACGCGCGACAATCAATGGCTTTGATAATACCATCCTTGCTAGCGCCTATTTTCATGGTAATCATCATTGGGTGGCGGGTATAAGAAGAACTGAAAACTTCTTCTCTGGTATAAACCATGCGAGATGGCAAACCAGTTCTTAGTGTTACTAAGGCGACGAAAAATTCACAGTGGAAAGCTTGCTTGCCACCAAAGCCACCACCGACACGAGGCTTCACTATTCTCACTTGGTTTAATGGTAAGCCAAGGGTCTTAGTAAGAATGCGGCGCATGTGGAAAGGGGTTTGAGTGCAAGAATAAATAACTAAGCGATTGTGGTCGTCTAACCGAGCATTAGAACAATGAGGTTCCATCATCGAGTGAGCTTGAGCTTGCGATTCAGCAGTATGCTCAATCACTACATCGCATTGGCTGAGCACTTTTTCCGTGTCTCCAATTTCCATCTCATATGTGGCGGCGACATTTTCTTTTGGTCTAAAGCCCATCTCAAAGGCTTGAGAGATTCCATCCTCAGGGTGAATAATGTTTTTATTTCGATAGGCGGTCTTATAGTCGAGCACTGGCTCCAATACTTCGTATTCGACCTCAATTAACTTCAAAGCATCTTCAGCGGTTCTCTCGTTGATCGCGGCGACGCAAGCCACTTCGTCTCCCACATAACGAACATATTCATCGAGAATGAATTTATCGATTGGGGATGGAGCAGGGGCTCCTTGGCCCGCTCTCGACATAGCAACATGCGGCACATTCTTATAGGTCAAGACACATTTGACACCATTCAAAGACTCAGCTTTGCTGGTATCGATGTTTTTAATATGAGCAAAAGCGTGGGGGCTTCTCAGCATTTTGCATACCAAGGCTCCGTGCGGTGCATAATCGTCAGTATAAACCGGACGACCCATCATCTCGGCATGCCCATCAACCGAGGGTGTTTTCTTGTTGACGACTTTTAGTTTACTTTTTGGCATGTTTTTTGACCTCCGCTAAATACCTTTTAACAGCGAGCATTTGAGAGTTGTAGCCACTGCATCGACAAAGGTTTCCTACCAGGTAGTTCTTTATTTCCTCATCAGTGGGATTTTCATATTCTAGTGAAAGGGCATGGACGACTAGGGCAAAGCCAACGAGGCAGAAACCGCACTGGTCAGCTCCTTCATCGCCAAAGAAATCAGCGATTAAATTGGCTTCTTTTTGAATATCTTCAACAGTCGTGACATGTTTTCCTTCAACTTGAGCGGTTAAAACGCTGCAGGACATCGATGGCTTTCCATCAATTAAGACTGTGCATGATCCGCAATTGCTTTCATCACAGCCAACGCGAACTGAAAGAATGCCTTGCCCCCTCAACGTCTCGGCTAAATATTCATCAGGGCGAACGTTTAAGACAATTTCCGACCGATTTAAAACAAATTTTACTTCCATTACTTGCTTACCTCCTCAAGTCCGCGGCGAACATAGACTTCAGCGATTTCTCTTCGATAATCTTTTCCGATTGAAATGCTGTCAGCAAAAAGATATTCGCTGATCGCTTGCTTAGCGACTTGCTTGCTATCTTTACCTAAATCAGCGTCCTTCATAGCTTGTTTAGCTAATGATGCAATCATCGGGCGAGAGCCAACGGCGATATAGTGATGATTGTTTCTTAAAGAAACGGCAATATTCACAAGCGGGAAATCCAGGGCTGTGGTTTTGACTTTTTTATAGAAGCATGTGCCTTCCTCTTTCTTGATATCAATCGAGGTGAGAATGCCTTGCACTTTTCCTCGGTAGTTTAAATACTCTTCCAACGACATTTTTTGTTCCGGATAAAATTCGAGTGTGACATCAAGCGTTAAAAGCGCAGTGATGACATCAGAAAATGGATAGCGACCGAAGATTGATCCGCCGATAGTGGCGAGGTTCCTGAAGTTCACACCCATGATTTCGCCAGCAGCGGTAGAAGCGATTCCTCCGCAGATGTGCTTGATGAGTGGCGAAGTCTCAAAAGACCTCAAAGAAACCATTGATCCAACTTTGATAAATGGTCCAGAATCGACAATTTGGTCGAGGCCTAAAAGTGACAGATCAATCAAAGTATCGTAACTTTGACCTAGCTTTTTAATCCAAAGACCGCCAGCAATAATTGAGTTTTTTGGGCTTTCGAGCAACTTTCGATAAGCATCGTCTAGTGATGAGGCCCGATAAAAGTTTTTTGCACGCATACTATTTCCCTTCCAGATTTTTATTCAAATCTCGATAATCGTTTATCGTATCAATGTCATTAAGTATATTCGTGTCGTCTGTATTTATTATTTCATAATTATAGCGATTGCGAAATGCTTTTAGATTGTAATCTACTGATTCTTTCTTCAATTTTGCCACCAATTGGCGATCGATAAAAATCGGATGGCCAGTTTTTCCTTCATAAGCAGGGACCCTGATACTACCTTTGCCATTCTTCAATGCCACGATGGTTTCGCTTTTCACAAATGGGCAATCTCCAGGGAGAATGAAGATGTCGCAATCAACATTGTCGATACCCCAAAGAATGCTGGAAAACATACCCTTGTCATAATATGGATTATTGGTTATTTCCACATTAGAAAAATCTTTAAAAACTTCGCGAATATCGGAATCGTAAAAGCCTGTCACTACTTTCATGTGATCAACATGTGGAAAAAGGCTCAAAACGGTATGCAAAATCAGAGGTAAATCATTGAACCTCAATAACATTTTATTGGTCTGGGCTCTTGAGGAGTAACCTCCCGCAAGAATAATTCCTTCAATCATATTAATGAATATACTTATTCTATAAGTTATTTATTATCGCTTCAAGTTAACGATTTAATAATTTAAGTGTAAAATGAAAATGCAACCAATAGTTGCGGAAATGAAAAGCAGAGTTGGTTGTGGCAACTGCGAAATAATTGATACATTAGTCTCGTCAGTTAAGGAGAAAAGAATATGAATATTGAAATCGCTGATCGCTTAGTAAAATTAAGAAAGAAAAACGGGTACTCGCAAGAAGAGTTGGCGGATAGGTTAGGCCTATCGCGTCAAGCGGTATCTAAATGGGAACGCGCGGAAGCTTCCCCAGACACAGATAACCTCATCTGCTTGGCTAAACTATACAATGTTTCTATCGATGACTTGTTGAAGACAGAAGAAGACGTTGAAACAATTGTCGATGAACAAGTAAAAGCTGAAGAGCCAAAAGAAGAGGAAAAAGAAGCTGAGAATCCCAATCCAGAAAAAGAGAGCTCTGATGAATCGAAAAAAGACAAACCAAAGGGAGATAAAATCGATATCGGACCCAGCGGCATTCACGTCATCGATGAAGATGGAAGCGAAATCCATGTCGGTTGCGGAGGAATCCACATTACTGATACCGGCTGCAAAACCGAGAAAAAACATCATTGCTGCGAAGCAGAACACTTTTTGAAAGATAAGGGTGGCAAAATTAGCGGCATTGTTCTTTCCGTTTTAATGCTCTTAGCTGTCGTGGCTTATATTTTGTTAGGCTCATTAGCCAATATGTGGTTTAACGCATGGATCGTGTTCTTCATCCCTGAAATCATCGCTTCTTTAATCAGAGCGATTGCCTCAAGAAAATTCTGCAAATTCAATATATCTTTTGTTTCAGTGTTTGTATTTTTCTTCGTGTGCTTGGTAATTCCGGGAACCTCAGCCATGCTATGGCACCCAATGTGGACAGTCTTCCTAGCAATTCCAATCTATTACATTATTTTTGGTCCCATCGATGCGGCGCTCGAGCACAAGAGATGCCAAAGCGATATCAAAATTACCGTTGATGCTGATGCCTTCGACAATGAAGACGAAAAAGATGATGAGGATGACAAGTAGTCGTCCTCTTTTTTTCTGACAAACTCGTGATATACTATTTAGGATTTAAGGAAGTATACACACATGAAAAGATACGTTGTTTCTCTTGGCGGAAACGCTCTCGGGAATAATGCTGAAGAGCAAAAAGAACTGCTCAAGAAAGTCGCAAAACCAATCGTTTCGCTAATCAAACGAGGCGATGAAATAATTATTGTCCATGGTAATGGACCACAAGTTGGAATGATCAATTTAGCTTTCACTGAAGCTCCAAGTGTTCCAGATATGCCATTCCCAGAATGCGGGGCAATGAGCCAAGGATATATTGGATTCCATATTCAAAACGCTATCGATAACGAGATGCGAGCTCAAGGGATTAAACGCGACGTCGTTACCCTTGTCTCTCAAGTTGTCGTTGATAAGAACGATCCATTATTCCAATCTCCTTCTAAGCCAATCGGAACCTTTTACAGCGAGGAGGAAGCTGAAGCAATAGCCAAGGAAAAGGGCTATACCATGAAAGAAGATGCTGGCCGCGGCTGGCGACGAGTGGTAGCCTCTCCTCTCCCAATTGATATCATCGAAAAGAACAGCATTCTTAATCTTGTTGGCTCTGGCCACGTGGTAATCTGCGCCGGCGGAGGTGGAATCCCTGTCATCCGCAAAGAGGATGGAACAATCGAAGGTATCGCTGCGGTAATCGACAAAGACTATGCTTCTGCAAAAGTTGCAAGTTTAGTCAATGCTGATTATTTAGTAATTCTTACTGCTGTTGACAATGTTTGCATCAATTACAAGAAGCCCGACGAGAGAAAGATCAAAGAAATCTCAGCCGCAGAAATCGGAGAGTTATTAAAGGGCGATTACTTCGCAAAAGGTAGCATGTACCCCAAAGTTAATGCATGCTTAAAATTCTTGAAAGAGAAACCTGGAAAAACTGCAATTATTGCCTCTCTCGAAATCGCTGAATTAGCTTTTAGTGAAAAAGCAGGAACAATCATCAAATAGTTCAAAAAACATTAAAAACTTTGCAATAACGGCATATCTAACGACATTTTGCAAAAATAATCGGTTGAATATCAGTTCTGAAATTCGATTTATATTAAAAAAGGAGCGCATCAATCAGCGCTCCTTTTGCTTTGATAAAGCTGTTTACTTAATAACTCTAAATCTGAGCATTCCAGGCAATAAGGCCACGGTGTTCTTCAAACAATTTTGTTTGTCTTCTTTGCATGTCAAATCAACTATTGTGGCGGCAAAATCACCTTTGACAGCTGTAGCACTCTTGATAATTTTGCAGCAATTAGCAACATCGGCAATAATTTTGCTGCCTTCTAATGAGGAGCTGTGGAGAGCGACGACTCTAACGCCCTCGGATTTGCCTAAGCTGAGATTAGGATAGTTCACTGAATTGACAATATTTCCATTCTCAACGAAATCGACGATTTCACTAGCTGCCATCGCGGCGCAGTTATCTTCAGCTTCTTCAGTTGAAGCGCCAAGATGGGAGAATGCGACGACGCCTGACATATTGGCAGTTTTGAAGTTCGGGAAATCCGTGACATAGCGGCGAACTTTTCCAGAAGCTAAAGCTTCTCTCATGTCATCATCATTGACTAAAGCATCGCGGGAGCAATTGAGAATGACGACGCCATTCTTCATTTTGGCCATGGTCTTTGAATTAATCATTTCTTTAGTAGAATCTAAGAGAGGGACGTGGACGCTGATATAATCAGATCTTTCGTATAGTTCATCAGCGGTAACAAATTCCATATCGCGTGGATATTTATCTTTGTATCTTTCGATTGTTGCCTTGCTGGGTTCAACTCCGAGAACATGCATTCCAAGAGCAGCGGCAGATTCGGAAACAAGAGCGCCAATTGCTCCGCATCCGATAATTCCTAATGTTTTTCCAAGAATTTCAGTGCCAGCAAACGCTGCTTTGGCTTTTTCCATGTTTTTGTTGATCTCGGCATCACCGCTGTTTTGCTTTACCCAATCCATCGATCCTGGCAAATCTCTCGCGCATAAAAGCATGCCTGCAATGGTAAGCTCCTTAACAGCATTAGCATTGGCTCCAGGAGTGTTGAAAACAACAACGCCAACTTTGGCATAGTCTTGTAAAGGGATGTTGTTGACACCAGCTCCTGCTCTTGCGACGCAGAGAACTGATTCTGGCAACTTCATTTCGTGCATTGCCGCACTTCTCACCATTACTGCATCGGCAGAATCAATGCTTTCCGTGCTGACTTCATAACTTTTGGGAAGGACTTTTAATCCAATGGGAGAAATTTTATTTAAGCAAAATACTTTTTTCATGTCTTTTACCTATTTGTGAGCGTCTTCAAACTCTTTCATATAAGCGACGAGAGCCTTTACGCCTTCAATTGGCATAGCGTTGTAGAGAGATGCTCTCAAGCCACCAGTTGAGCGGTGACCTTTAAGGTTGGTGAAGCGGTATTTCTTGGCTCCTTCGAGGAAAGCATTATCTAATTCTTCAGTCGCGCAACGGAATGTCACGTTCATCAATGAACGATATTCCTTGTCGACATATGGAATATAGAATTTGCTGTGATCTAAATAATCATAGAGGACTTTGGCTTTCGCTTCGTTTAAAGCTTTGCGAGCTTCGAGTCCGCCGGTCTTTAGCAACCACTTGAAGACTAGACCACAGACATAAATGGCAAATGTCGGAGGAGTATTGTACATGGAGCCTTCTGACACATGGATGCGGAAATCTAAGTAAGCAGGAAGTGGATGCTTTGGAACTCTCGCGAGCAAGTCATCGCGAATGATGTAAATGGTAACTCCAGCAGGGCCGACGTTCTTTTGAGCTCCCGCGTAAATCAATCCAAATTTCTTAACATCGATTGGTTCGCTTAAAAAACAAGATGACATATCAGCAACGAGGGGAATATCGCCAGTATCAGGATATTCTTTGTACTTGCTACCATAAATGGTGTTGTTGTCGCAAATGTAGACATAATCTGCGTCTTTATCAAACTTTAAGCCTTTTAAACTCGGGATGTGTTTGAAGCCTTCTTTTTCGCTTGATGCAATTACGTTAACTTCAGCAAATAATTTGGCATCGTTGATGGCCTTCTTTGTCCAGACGCCAGTGTTGATGATGTCAACTTTTCCAGTTGTGGCAAAATTCATTGGAATCATGCCAAAGCCGAGAGTTGCTCCACCTTGGAGGAATAAAACTTTGTAGTTATCGGGGATCCCAATTAACTTTCGAAGGTCTGCTTCAGCGGTGTCGATAATGTTTTGATAAACTTTGGAGCGATGTGACATCTCCATTACTGACATACCTGATTTATCTTTATCAAGCATTTCAGCAGCTACTTGCTCGAGAACTTCTTCGGGCAACATAGCGGGTCCGGCAGAGAAATTGTAGATTCTGTTTTCTTTCATGTAGAAATCTCCTTTTCTTATTATTTATTAACCTCTAATGCTTTTAGCTTCGAGATAATAACGTTTTTCTGATGCGTGTCCCATGGAAAAGCTTTTCCTTGGCAAAACCGCATCTTGGCTCACGAAGGCAAAAATATCATTTTTACCTAAGGCGGGCATCTTAATAGCGACGGAATTTGGATTCTCTTTGGCGATGTTAATCAGCGAAGATTCATCGTGAATAAAATCGACGGATGATTTTGGATTTTCTTTTAAATACGCATCAATAAATGTTTGAATCATTTTGTAAGTTTCTGCTGCATTTGATGGAGTATTGATGGCTTTTTTACCTTTTTTTGAATTGAAAATGTAGCAGCCTTGATCGGATCCATGACAGACACTGAGCAACTTTTTTTCGAAATTTGAATCGACGTTGAAGAGGACTCGATGAATCGGCTCAAAGTTGATTCCTTCATCATAAATATTGTTAGCTTCCACTAGCGCGAATCTCGCAGGATGATTCTCTCTTTCCTGGGGCTTTAAATGAGCCTTAATTTGCTCCCAGTGCTCTTTTGCAGTAGCCAAGGAGTGGTTGCCATCGCCGACGATGAAGTTTAACCCATTATTGTTTTCTTTATACAGTTGTTCAAACAAGCGAATCACTCTTTTGGTATCATCGATTCGATAGCCGCGAATGTGTCCACCTTCTTGGTTTAATTCAAAGTCGTATAGAAGGGGCAATTTGTCTTTATTGGCATAGAGTGGCTCGACAATTGTTTTTTTAGAATCATCAAACAATACGAGAGTGTGTGGCAATTCGATTGGAGCATCTTTCCGAATTTTCAAACGCGGAGGTATCCGCTCGATAATCGTCGCTTCGCTAGCTTTGATTGAACACTGACTTCCTCTTTGGTAGGAATAATCCTCCAAATCGATAGCTAGTATCAAGCCCAATCTTCTCGTTTTATAAGAAGTAATTCTTTCAACGAGAACAAAGCATGGCCCAACATCTTCTAAAACTCCATCAGCGAGATATTTTTTAATATTAGCGTTAATATCTTTGATATATTTCGTATTATCTGAAGTTTCCAAATAAGCTTCTGGAAAAATCATGCGCAAGGTTGAGGGTTTTTCACCAACCATTTTATTCAAATCATCCCAATAACTTCTTTGACTGGTAAATTGATCGCATGCAATAACAGCGTAAGCGGTCATATCAGTGTCCTTTTTAGGAAGTAGAATGTGTGGAACTCTTACGGTTGTGAAAGCCATAATTAACAAACACCTTGAGCGAGCATTGCATCCATTACTTTCAAGAATCCAGCAATATTAGCTCCGAGAGCTAAATTCTTGGGTTGATTGAATTTTGCAGCGGTTGTGTAGCATTGTTGGAAGATGCTCTTCATGATGCCTTTGAGCTTTTCATCAACTTCTTCGAAAGTCCATGAGAGGTGCATAGCGTTCTGAGTCATCTCTAATCCTGAAACTGCCACGCCACCAGCGTTGCTGGCCTTTCCGGGACTGAATAAAATATTGTTTTCATTAAAGAAGCGAATGGCTTCCAAATCGCATGGCATGTTGGCGCCTTCAGCAACAAGGAAGACTCCGTTGGCTTTTAGTTGTTTGGCATTATCGATATTGATTTCACCTTGAGTGGCGCATGGCATAGCGATTTCGCAGGGGACATTCCATAAATCTCTAGAGCGGTCGCTGTGTTTGACTCCAGGATGATTGGCAATGTAATCTTTAGTGAATTCGCCTTTGGCTTTGGCGAGTTCGATAATCTCTTCAACTTTTAAGCCTTTTGGATCGCTGACATATCCATTGATGTCGCTCATGCCAACGACGATAGCACCTAAGTCATGAGCCTTCTTCAAAGCCATCGAGCCGACCTTGCCAGAGCCAGAAATTATTACTTTCTTGCCTTTGAAATCGGTGTCTAGGAAGGTTTTTAATATTTCTTGAACGAAATAGCATAGTCCATATCCAGTGGCTTCAGGGCGGGCTAATGAACCGCCATAGGAAACGTTTTTACCAGTAAATACGCCACCCCATTCATTGACGATCTTCTTGTATTGGCCAACCATGTAGCCAATTTCGCGAGCACCAAAGCCTAAATCTCCGGCAGGGACATCGGTATTTGGTCCAATGTAACGGTAGAATTCATTCATGAAGGATTGGCAGAATCTCATCACTTCGGCATCGCTCTTTCCGCGAGGATCAAAGTCAGATCCGCCTTTTCCACCACCCATTGGGAGTCCGGTCAAACTGTTTTTAAAGGTTTGTTCAAATCCTAAGAATTTCAAAATTGAAACATTGACTGATTTATCAAATCTCATGCCGCCTTTGTAAGGTCCAATGGCGGAGTTAAATTGAACTCTATATCCAGTGTTGACTCTGATTTTGTTTTGGTCATCAATCCACGGGACGCGGAATTCAATCGTTCTCTCGGGAACGATAATTCTTTCAAGAATGGCGTTTTTCTCAATTCGTGGATCCTTCTCCACTAAGAAATCCATTGAATCAAAGAATTCTTCGACGGCTTGGATAAATTCCGGCTCGTTCCGATACTTGCTCTTAACGTCAGTTAGAAGCGTGTTCAAATAAAGACTTTTGTACATTGTTTTTACCTCCTGTTATCCCAGAAAAAAGAAAAATATCCCCCTGGGACAAACACTACAAAATATCGTACGAAATGTGTGATATGCACATATGAAACTATCAATAACTTATCACTTCGAGGTTTTTTTTACAAGACAATAAAGACAAGAAATGAACGTAGGTAAAAACAGCTACGCTGTGTTTATGTTGCAATCCAATTAAGAGAGGATAAGATGGTCGATTAGAATCTTGACGCCTATCGAAATCAAGATGATTCCACCGATGATTTCAGCGATGGCGAATTTGCCTTTGAGGAGGGCGTTAATGCCTTTGCCGAGAAACAATCCAATCGAGCACATAGCAAATGTGATAGCGACGATAATTCCTGCTTGTAGAAAGATGGAGAAATCAAAATTATTGGCGATTAAACCCATCGACATTGAGCAGAGAGTAATGCCGATCACTAATGCGTCGATGCTCGTGGCAATGCCTTGAATAAAAATCTCTTTGTAAGAAAATTGCTTTGGCTTAGCTTGCTCAGGTTTCACGAGACTCTTGATGCCGTCAAACACCATTTTTCCACCGATTAGAGAGAGGAGAGCAAAAGCAATCCAGTGATCAAAGCTTTCGATATATGAATAAAAAAGGCTTCCGATAAAATACCCAATGAGGGGCATAATTCCCTGCAGCAAACCAAAGATTGAGGCAATAACAATGGCATTTCTTTTAGACAGTTTAGTGATAGTAATTCCATCGCAAATGGAAACCGCAAAGGCGTCCATAGATAGACCAAGTCCAATCAGCGCTATTTCTAAAAAGGAAGTCCAGAACAAGTTCATAACTCTTAATATTTTAATGATTTGTCAAATGATTGCAATAAATTATTTATAAAATAAAAGCCGGTTTCCCGACTTTCACTTTTTTGAAAACTTAATATAGCTGGTGGCCAGTGATATTCTTGTACTCTTCGTAGAGTTTTAAACAGGCTTTGCGATCTAATTCGACCACGAGTTTTTCTCTTTCACCTGGCTGCTGCATTTGGTAGAATTTCGCATCGCGGAAACCGATGCCTTCGGTATCGATGATGTTGCAGCCATAATACACTTTGTCAATGTTGGCCCAAAGGATGGCGGATAGGCACATCGGGCATGGCTCTCCTGTGGTATAAATCTCACAGCCAGACAAATCGAATGTCTTGAGCACTTTGCATGCTTTGTGGATGGCCATCATTTCGCCATGGCAAGTTGGATCGTTGTTTTTTAAAACTTGGTTGTGCCCTTTCGCGACGACTGCTCCATCTTTAACAATGACCGCTCCGAAAGGTCCGCCATGACCAGCGCGAATGCCTTTTCTAGCTTCGACGATAGCCATTCTCATAAATTTATTCATTTTTTGTTCTCCTTAAGGCAAATGTCTCTCAGAAATTTACCAGCATAATTATAAACTGAACATTTCCACAAACGAACAATTTCTTTAGCGGACAAATTGCAAATAAGGAAGAAATTCACTATATTAATTTCATGGAATTATTTAAGTCTGGCGAAGATTACTTAGAGCGCATTTTGATTTTGCGAGCAAAAATTGGGGTTGTCAGAAGCATTGATATCGTTAACGATATGCATTTCTCAAAACCATCAGTTTCAATCGCGATGAAAAAGTTAAAAGAAAGCGACTTCATTTCGATTTCCCAAGAGGGGTTCATCACCTTAACTGAAAAGGGAGAAGAAGTCGCCTCAAAAATATATGAGCGTCATGTTTTGCTAACAGAGTGGCTCCTCTCATTAGGCGTGGATGAAAAAACTGCAAGAGAGGATGCCTGTAAAATCGAGCATGACTTATCAAGTCAAACCTTTGATGCGATTAAAAAATATTTAAAGAAATAAGACATAATTTATAATGTATTTCGGGGTGTCTATGATATAATCAAGACACTTTTATTTTAGGAGGTCATTAAGATGATCAGTAAAAAATTAGCCATTGATGTCTTAAACGAATCTCTTGCCACCGGTGCAGATTATGCCGAAATCTTCTTTGAAGATAGCACTTACTATGCAACTTCTTTGGAGAATGGGAAGGTTGAAACTTCTTCCTCTGGATCTGCTTGTGGGGTAGGACTTCGTCTGTTAAAAGAGAATCAATGCGTGTATGGTTACACCAATGATTTGTCAAAAAAGGGACTATTTGATTTAGCAAATTCTTTGAATAAATCTTTTCACAGCGAGCGATTAATCACGGTTAAAAAGTTAGATATGATTCGCAGCAAAAATCGCAATCCTGTCGCTAACAGTTATGATGGCATTAGACGCGAAGAAAAGATTGCTTTGTTAAAAGAGGGCATTGCCGAAATTGAAAAGGGTAAAGATCCTCGAATTGTTCGACACCTCGCTCACTTTATCAACAATCATCGCTTTGTCGCTATTTTCAATTCCAAAGAAAAATGGTTTAAACGAGAGAGCGAATTTGGGCGTTTAGTCTTCAATGTCATCGCTGCCGACCAAAACGGATTTGAAACCGCTTTTGAAGGCCCGGGATGCCAGCAAGACATCAGCTATTTCAAAACCAAGATAGATGTTGTTAAGTTAGCGAGAAAAACAGTTGATACTGCCTTAAAGATGCTGACCGCAAAAGAGTGCCCTTCAGGCAAAATGCCTGTCGTTATCGGCAACGGATGGGGAGGAGTCCTCTTTCACGAAGCTTGCGGACACGCTCTCGAAGCTTCTTCAGTCGCCAAAGGATTATCTTGCTTCAGCAATAAAATTGGAGAGATGATCGCTTCTCCAATCGTCAGCGCTGTCGATGATAGCACCATTCCTCAAGCATGGGGATCAATCGACATTGATGATGAAGGAAATCTCGGCGAGAAACGCATCTTGATTAAAAATGGTAAATTAATGGACTACATGGTCGATGATTTCAACGGCCGCCGCATGGGCCGCTCAGGCAATGGTGCATGCCGCCGCCAAAATTATCGCTATTGCCCAACTTCTCGCATGAGCAACACTTACATCGCAAATGGCAAGTCAACTCCTGAAGAGATAATTGCCGCAACTAAGTTAGGTCTATACACCGTTGGTTTCAACGGTGGCTCAGTCGATCCATCTACTGGCGAATTCAACTTTGGCTGTTCCGAAGCTTACATCATTCGCGATGGCAAGATTTGCGAGCCAGTTAAAGGTGCAACTCTGATTGGCCATGGCGATGAAATTCTCAAGAAAATCGATATGGTTGGCAACGATTTAGATCTCGGCCAAGGAATGTGCGGAGCGTCCTCTGGTTCAATTAGAACCAATGTTGGACAGCCCACCATTCGCATCAGCGAAGTGACCGTCGGCGGTCGCGGAGGAGAATTAAAATAATGAAATACGATAAGTTTTTCGCTCTAGCTAAAGAAGCTGGTATTCAAGAAGCGGAATTATACATCAGCCAAAAGTATGAGATTTCTGTATCTCTGTTTCACGGAGAAGTCGACAATAACTCAGTTAGTAATGGTTTTACCATCTTAGCAAGAGGCTCATACAACGGCAAATTCGGTATGGCAAGCTGCGATGTTTGGAATGCTGAAAAAGCAGCTTTCCTCGTCAAAGAGATTGTCGCAAACGCCAAAGTAATTGAAAATGAAGACCCAGTTTTCATCTTTAAAGGCAGCGAGAAATACAACAAGATCAATTACTTCAATAAAAATTTAGCTCTCATTCCTCTCGAGGATAAGCTAGCAAAACTTTACGAGTTAGAAAAAGCTCTCCGCGATTATGATAAGAGAATCGTGGAAGTTCAGACTGTAGAATACAGCGAAAACGCAAATTCTATCACTCTCATCAATACGAACGGATTGAAGTTAGTCCAAAAATCAAACCACTATAGTTATGTCGGCGTTGTGGCCGCCAAAGAGGGCAATCAAGCAAAAACTGGTTTTGAAGTCATGTTTGATAACGACTTCTCCAAAGCTGATATGAAATTATTAGCCAAGAAGATTGGCGAAAAAGCAATTCAACAATTAGGTGGGGAAGCTTGTGATTCAAATACATACAAAGCCGTTCTTTCTCCGGATGTTGTATCTGACTTAGTAAGATTTTATGTCGGGCACGCTTCTGCGGAAGAGGTGCAAAAGAGGTCTTCCTTATTTATCGGAAAGGTTAATCAAAAGGTCGCTTCCAGTAAAGTTACCATTGAAGAAAAACCCTTATCGAGGAACTTATTCGCCCGTTGGTTTGATGATGAAGGCGTCGCAACAAAGAACAAATTCATCATAAAAAACGGCGTTTTGCAGGGATATCTCTATAATTTGACCACAGCTCACAAAGATGGTGTTGCTAGCACAGGCAACGGCTATATTGGTGGTGGCAAAATGGACGTCGATCTCGGCTTCCTCGCTGTGAGACCAGGCAAAAAATCACAAGATGAACTCTTTGCAGAAATCGGAGATGGCGTTTACATCACCGAGGTCTCAGGCTTGCATTCTGGAATGAATCCACAGTCAGGAAACTTCTCTTTACAATCGACAGGTTTCTTGATTAAAGACGGGAAGAAAGGTCGCGGATTAGACCTTATCACCGTCTCTGGCAACATAGTTGATTTGTTCAAAGACATCCAGGCAGTTGGAAGCGATGTCAAAGTTTTTCCTTCCGCTGTCTCTTGTTCCAGCGTCATGATTAAAAAAATCATTGTCTCAGGAAAATAAAGCGTTTCAAAATTCCTTATAAAACAGTGGAGTGTCAATCATTCCATTGTTTTTTTGTTGAGATATTTTTAGGCTTTTTTCCAATTCTATTTAAACTCGATAAACTTTCTTTTCTTTTATTGCTAAAAACACGGCCGAGTTTTTTTACTTCACACCCTGTGTTTAATCGGTATAATGATAACGGTAATTATTATCTTGTTAGTAATAGTAACTTATTTTATTCAAGTGGAGGAATATCATGTCTCTTTCTAAAATTCGCTCTGCAAGTCTCTTTTTAGGGGCCTGCGTCTTAGTCGCTTCGACTATGTTTGTGGGAATCGCCGTATCCCAAACAAATAATCCCCAGCCAACCCATGCTTATTACAACCCAATTACAACATACACGAATGGTGATGGTGCTACTTACTACAACGGAATAAGCCAATCTGCGACTGGAACCACTCTTTTGAGTGCTCTGCAAACGCTCAACAAAAGCAAAAGAAAAATAACAATGGGGTATTCAAAAATGGGAACTTCTGCTTCGACGAGCCCCTATGTTTACACTGACTATAATCCAAACGGAACAACATATACTGACAGCAACGGTCAAATCTACGGAACATCATTGGCAAGTTTTTATACCAAAACATCCATGACTAGCTATAACAAAGAACACGTCTGGCCAAACTCTCGCGGCGGCAGCGCGGTCGAAGCTGATATCCACATGCCTCGCCCAACCATCGCTGCTGAGAACAGCAATCGAGGCAACTCCTTCTATGTTGAAGGCATGGCTTCAAGTTCTAGTGGCTGGGATCCATATACCGCTGGATATAGTGAGATTTCGCGTGGCGAAGCCGCGCGTATCATCTTTTATTGCTGTGCTGCGAGCAGCACATTAAGTTTGTCTGATAATACAAATGGGTCTGGCAATTTAATGGGGAAACTTTCCGACATGTTGAAGTGGAATCTTCAATATAGTGTTACTACTTATGAAAGAAATCGCAATGAGGGCGCCGAATACTTACAGGGTAATCGCAATCCCTTCATCGATCACCCTGAATATGCGTGTAAAATTTGGGGAAATACAAACTCTACTACTCAAGCCATCTGTGCATCTGGAGGCACTACTGCTCCAAATACCATTACCTTGAGCCCTTCTTCGTCCGTTCTCGCGATTGGAGGAACTGTAAACTTAAGTGTTGCAGTTGATTCTGGCTCATCATCGGTCACTTGGTCCAGCAGCAATTCAAGCGTTGCTTCAGTCAGCAATGGCGTTGTCACCGGCGTGGCGGGTGGCACAGCGACCATTACTGCGACTTCCACTTTAAATACTGCCATCAAAGGTACCGCGACTATCATGGTCAAGTCATTGTCATCATTAAGCGTCAGCGGTACTCCTACCACGACATCATATATGGCTGGTCAGTCATTTAATCCCGCTGGCTTAACCGTCACGGCAACATACACCGATAACTCAACTACAAACATCACTCCCAGCGTCGTTTGGACACCGAATCCACTGACGGCTGGAACTACTGTTGTGACAGGGAGTTTCGGAGGAAAGACAGTGACAGTTTCCGGAATTCAAGTAACGAGTAACCCAGGCGATGTCACTGGAGTTTCTTTAAATAAAGAAAGCATTTCTTTATCCGTCGGAAAACGCGAGACCTTAATCGCGACAGTCACGCCAGCTGATGCTATCAATAAAACAATTGGCTGGTCGACTAGCGATCCTAGTGTTGCAATTATTTCTGAAGGCACTGTCATCGCTGTTAAAGCCGGAACTGCTATAGTAACTGTCACCACACAAGACGGCCATTTCACCGCTAGTTGCACGATTATAGTAAAAGAAGCCATTGAGGGTGGTTGTAGCGGATCAATTGCAGTTACCAGTGGATTAATTGCCACTCTATCAGCTCTTGGTGCAATCTTCATCTTCATCAGAAAAAAGAAATACACAAACGCTTAATAATTAAGCAAGCAAAAACCCTTGACTCAAAACCAAGGGTTTTTTATTGGCTAATTACAAGAGATAATCTTTGAGACCTTCCCAATTAGGATGGGCGACTATGACCTTTTCGAGCGCTTTATTGAATAAGGCTCTTTCGAGAGGCTTTCGCTGCTCAGGAACATGGCTAAATGATTTCTTTGATTTCTCTAATGCTCTCATGCATTCGGAATTGGATTTCTCCATGAGACCAGCAATCAAAATATAGGTTCTTATCGCTCCCATAGACTGATCGGAAGATAATTCTCTCTTTTTGCTCATTGAGACATTGTTATCGCAGTATATGGTGGCTTCCTCAAGAGATTTCGAAACTATATTGATATAGATAAGTTGGTCTTCCGCGTTTGCGGCGATTCTTCGCGAGGTCTTTTCATCGCTGATAATTTCATTGAGAATCTGCTCTGCTTCAGCAAACTTTTCCTCGCTCAAAAGAATGTACGCCTTGTTGAGATTGATATCAGTTGAGAAATTAGTGTCTTTTTCATCCTTGAAAAGCTTCTCTTCTTGCTCTTTTGACATCTGTCCAGTGACTTCAGTGTAAAGTAAATGATTGAAGGCTTGTCGGTTCTTTCTTGAACCGACTAGGCGAAGACGATAGCCATCGGTTAGAGAGCCAAGATGGAAAGGGACGATGTTATAAAATAAGATTGCCGCTCCCGCGATGCCAATTGTCAGAATAAAATAAGCCCAATCAACCGCAAAAGAGTTTGTGGGTTGATAAGTCTTAATGAAGAGAAAAGCGAAGATAATGATAATAATTTCAATGCCAAAGAAAAGCGAACCAAAAAGCAGATAGCAAGAGGGATTGGGCTCTATCTTCGCTCTTGCCTTAGGCAATATTTTTGTTTCACCCGTTAAACCATCAAAATGGGTAAAGCGGAGTTTTCTTTTCCCATTTTCTTTAATTGAGGTGAACCCCAGTATGCTAACCGAAACAATTTCGTAGCGACCAGCTTTTGCTCCTATGACATGAGCTAATTCATACATGATGGCATTAATGATGACACCAACAACGACTGCTGCGATAAAAAAGAGCACGTAGACAAACCAACTGGTTTGGTGAAAAAGAAACGAATGATCAGCCTGTGGCTTAATCACGAGAAAAAAGTAGGCAGCGGCACCACCGAGTATTAATATCCATACAAATAGTTCTGATACATCTTCTTTTTTCATAAAATTCCTTTCTAGAGACAGCTCGAGTAAATCAAACGAGCTACTTCTTGATCGATTGGTTTCGTGTGATGGCCAACGATCCGTGTGCCATCATTTGTAAACTTTTGGACTAGCAATTCAATATTGGGGTTTTCAATATTTAAATCTTTATATGATTGGGGCATGTGAAGAAAGACAAAATAGTCTTTCAATAATTCTATGCCTTTTTTAGCATTTTCATACTTATCAGTTAAATGAGAATCAAAAACATTTCTGGCGAATTGATCAAATTTATCGACCTCATATGGCAAATATTGCTTTGCCCAAGCTGGGAAAAGAACAGCAAGACCCGCCGCATGGGCCACATGTGGGTAGACACCACTTAAGGCATGTTCTAGTTGGTGAACAGGCATGGCGTATTTCTTGCCAATGCTGGTTAAACCATTATGGGAAAGTGATGAGGCAAGCATCAGAGTAGCTCGAGATTGGTAATCCAAAGGATTACTGATAGCAATTCGACCAGCTTCGATAACGGCTCTTAGAAGCCCTTCGGATAAACTATCGGCTATTTCATTTTCGCTTGAAGGAGAAAGATATCTCTCAAGAGTGTGCATGATGATATCGACAATTCCGTAGCCAGTTTGAATGGGATTAACAGAAAAGGTCAATTCTGGATCCTCAATAGCAAAGTCAGGCCTGACAAATTCAGAATTGAAGCCAGCTTTAAACATATTCTTATCATCCTGAATGACACAAGAAGTCGACATTTCGCTTCCGGAAGCAGAGATAGTCAAAATAACTCCGATAGGCAAACCTTTAACAGGTGCCGCAACATGGCGGTTATAATCGAAACAATCGCCTGAATAGTAATAACCTACTGATATTAATTTTGCGGTGTCAATTACTGAGCCGCCACCAATAGGCAAAAGATAGTCTGGTTGGAAGGATTTAGCAATTCCAAGACCTTGGTAAACCAAATCAATGGTGGGATTCGGTCTGACTCCTTCAAGCAACTCATACTGAATGTGATGGCTTTCAAGAGAGGCTAAAACAAGCTCAAGCAAACCGCTTTTTCGAACTGACGATTGACCTAAAATAACCAAGACTTTTTTTGCATTTTTGGTATTTAGTATCTCGCCAATCATCTCGGCTTTTCCTTTGCCAAAATAGAGCTTTGTCTTTATTTCAAAATTAAAGTCAATCATATTATTTTTTCCTCATTTTGCTGAAGTTTCGCACGGCTTTTCGCAAATTATCTTCATCTTCAAAGCAGAAACATGTCAGCAATCCATCGAGTGATTTGCTCTTATAGGTTGAAAGGTAATAAACGATCGAGTTGGAATAAGCGAGCGCATAAAAACGGGTTATGATTTTTCGATCGTTAGGTTTTAGCTTCTTGCTTTCAGGTATGGCCTCGATAAAACGAAGGATATTTTGATAGCAAATGTTGTAGATGAACTCTTGGAAGAGCTCTTTTCCCGCTGAAGACAAAGTCGCATCAATGAAATTCTTATTAGCGGAGTAATAGGAGTAGATTATTTTAACCAACTTTTTTATATTTGTAGTCTCTTCCGCTTTTGGGATGCTTTCATCGAGAAACACTAGTGTTAATAGGTCATAGATGTCATGGAAATGATAATAAAATGTCTGGCGATTAATGTGGCATCGTTTAGAAAGTGTCGTCACTGAAATTGAGTCCAAAGGAACTTCAGACATCAATAATTTTAGTGTTTCTGCTAATCGATGTTCCGTTTTCATTTTAAAAGAGCGTACTCCTTGCTGATTTCAGCTCCGACAATTGCGTTATTGATAACGAGATGAATGTTTGATTCTAATGAATCTCCACCAGTTAGTTCAACAATTGTCTTAAGCAGAAAAGGCGTGACCTCTTTTCCCTTAATGCCTTGCTTATCAGCCTCGGCAAGAGCTTTTTTAATCGCATCATTTATTGTTTTAGCATCCATGGCGTATTTTTCTGGAATAGGATTAGCAATCAATATTCCCCCTGCTAGATGACTTTGACGTTTTTCTTTGACGATTTCCGCTGCTTCTTTGCAACTAGAAATTTCGTAGTCAACCGCTAATCCTGAGTGAGGAGTATAGAAGGCTGGCAATTCTTTTGTCTTAAAACCAAGCACTGGAACCCCCATCGTCTCCAAATATTCAAGAGTTAAGGGCAAGTCCAAAATAGCTTTAGCTCCCGCACAAACCACAGTGACATCAGTTTTGGCCAATTCCTGCAAATCAGCAGAAATATCCATGGTTGTTTCGGCATGGCGATGAACACCGCCTATCCCGCCAGTCACAAACACTTCAATGCCGGCTTGCTGAGCGATAATCATCGTAGCGGCTACAGTTGTGGCGGCCCACATTTTCTTCGCGTAGACAATTGGCAAATCGCGCCGCGAAACTTTGATAATTCCTTTTCTTTTTCCGAACTGTTCGATTTCATCGGGAGTCATGCCAACGATGGCAACTCCATCGATGATGCCAATTGTGGCTGGCACAGCGCCGTGATCGCGAATTGTTTGTTCGACTTTCAAAGCAGTCTCTACGTTTTTGGGATAGGGCATCCCGTGAGAAATAATTGTGCTTTCCAAAGCGACAACAGGACGTTTTTCTTTTAGTGCCTTTCGAACTTCTTCGTTAATTTTTAGCATCTTTTTTTGCTTCCTTCCATTGATGAACAAAATTTGTTGATATCAAATAAAAACTTGCGGCAAACACGATAAATAAACCAGCCAAGAAATAGTTTGTTCCTGACATCGACAAATAATTGATTTGTAATAGAGGATCAATTGAATTGGCCAGATATGAATAAAGTCCTGATCCAATGAGAAATAATGCTGCAATAATACTCAGCGCAATAAATACCGTTTTCCGATACTTATCAAATGGTGAGCAGACTTTATATAGGGTGACAAAACTCATCAATGTATAAATAAGAACGCACATTGTGTTGGCGCTCGTGGAAGTCGGCAAATATTCACCAGCAATATAGTCTGGTCTCACACCAGTAAATATTCCGTTCATTTGTAAAACTAAGCACAGATAAACCGCTGAGACTGGCACGATGATGGAAATCGCAGCAGGAATGGCTTTTTTCAAGATGTTTTTCATGAAAGAACCCTGTATGGTTCCTTGGCTCTTTTGCAAAGACAAGAAGAAAGCCGCGATGCCAATGCTAATTATTTCCCAAACATACATGTTGTTCGTAATAAATGGGTAGCGGACAAGCTCGTTTTTCATGATTACAGAAGCTAATAAAAATGCGGACGAGAAGAAGAAAGCAAAAATGGTTTTAACCAAGAACAACGAAGCGGTTCTCTGAAGATTGTTGATGACTCTTCGCCCTTCGCCAACTACATCGGGTAAAACCGAGAAATCAGAATCCATCAAAACAATATGCGAAACATTTCTCGCCGCATCAGTGCCTGATGCCATTGCAATTGAACAGTCGGCGCGTTTAAGCGCGAGAATATCATTGACTCCATCTCCAGTCATGGCGACGGTGTTTTTGTTCTCTTTCAAGGTCTCGATAATCGCTTCCTTTTGCTCGGGTGTCACGCGGCCAAACACCGTGTAATATAAAGCGACTTGCTTGACGTTTTCAATCGTCATATTTTCCAAAGAAATAAAGTTTTCCGCTCCATCGATTCCTGCTTGTCGCGCAATTTCGCTGGTGGTTGAAGCGCTATCACCAGAGATAACCTTAATCGCCACGTTATTATCTTTGAACCATTTAAATGTCTGAATAGCATTGGGGCGTATTTTGTCCTGCATAACAATTAAGGCTAGCGGGGTAACAATCCCAGAAACGCTGGAATCTTTGATTGGCGAGGATGCCTCTCCCACCACCAACACACGATAGCCAAGAGAGGTATATTCTTCAGCTTTTGATAAAACTGCTTTTTTATTCACGATATTGAGAAACTCAATTGCTCCAATGACATATGTTTTGCCACCCTTGAACGAAGCGGCTGAATACTTGTTTTCACTATTAAACGGAAGTACCGAATTGACTCCTGCGGATAGGTCAAAAGTAAAGAAACGGCGCAGCGCTTTTGCAGTAGCGTTGTCATCTTTGGTCGCAATGATGACATTGGACACTATTTGAGCGATTTCATCTTTGTCGCGACCTCCGAGAGGGTAGAATGATTTTACGAGTAAGGATCCATCGGTGATGGTCCCGGTTTTATCGATGCATAGGACATTGGTTCTAGCGAGCATTTCAACAGAGTAGAAATCTTGAACTTGCGCCTTCTTTTTTGCTAGTGCTATCACGCCAACGGCTAAAGCCACCGAGGTCAACAGGTAGAGGCCAGATGGAATCATAGCCACCATCGATCCAGAAATATATTTAATTGATTCTTTTACGGATTCCATGGATTGGAAACTGCCTTGCTTCCAATAAACTACAGCGGTTAAAGCGCCCATGATGATCACAAGAATGCCAATCACAAGAAACAGACCTCGAAGAGAGAGAAGAATTTTCGAAGGAGAGCGGCGGAATTTATTGGCTGACTGCTGAAGACCTTCAACATAGCTATTCTTTCCGACTTTGTCCACTCGCGCATGAGCTTGCCCGCTTACAACATAAGAGCCAGAAAGCAGCGTGTCGCCTGGCTGTTTGATCACATCATTGGATTCGCCGGTTAACATTGACTCGTTAATTATCAAGGCTTGGTCTAAGAGAATGCAATCAGCGCATATTTGCGCATCCCGAGAGAGGAAAAGAATGTCATCCAAGACCAAGTTTTTCGTTTCGATGATGAGCTTTGTTTTATCTCTGATGACGGTGGCTTTTGGCTGAGTAATCAACCGCAATTTGCCCATTAAGACACGAGCTTTGATATCTTGATATAAACCAATGACAATATTTGGAATGAGGACGCACAGGAAAAATAATCCCCAATAATACCCACCCCAAATCATCAATCCAGCAATCGCAAAAAGAACGATATTAAAAAAGCTAAAAACGTTATCGAAAATAATCTGAGCATAGCTCTTACCAATAGCGGCTTTTGTCTTGTTGTTGAGTTTTTCTTGAAAGCGAACATCTACTTGCTCGCTAGAAAGACCGCCTTCGATAGAAGGGTTATATCGTTCGATATTTCTCTTTTTTGCTTGCACGTGAGTAAACATACTTACACATATAATAAAAAAACTTGGAAATAAATCCAAGTTTAATCATCAAAATTTTAATTTTACACCACCGAATATTGCCGGCTATCTTCGACTTTTTTCAAGAGGAAATCACTGGCTCCTTTTTCGATTTCTGTATAAAGGTAAGTAGTGCTGACAATCATGCCTCCAGCTATTTGAATGTCGATGTAGTAGGAGACTTCTAAAATATCACTGCCAACGGTTGTTCGAGAGGAAGTGGCTTGATAAGCAACCTCAAAAGAGGTTCCGTTGCGGGAGGCGGTGAAAGAAACCTCGAATTGATTTTCGCTGGCCAACAGTTCGTTTTCGCTATCAACATATTCAATCGTGGAAGTTAAGTGATTGGCGATGTCGCTGGAGTTGGTTAAATTAGTCTTATAAAAATATTGATAGTTGTCATATCCTGTTTCTTTGCTACTGTCGTAGAGATCACTATCGTAGTCAAAGGTTTCTAAATATGTCTCGCTATCGGTTGATATATGAAGAGAATAGGTGCCATTAGTATTGACGGAGGTGTGACCTAACACCGCGGGATCTAATGTATTCGTCACCCATTTTTCATCGTGAATCACAGAAGTTCCACTGATGGAATAATTAGTATTATTTCTCGTGAAAGTGTCGACAATTTGGTAGTTGATATCGCCATCTCTACGAGAATTGATATTGTTGGCGTCGTTGGGATCGGGGTAAAGGATTTGATTTCTGCGCGTGCTGACCACCCTATTTGCATAGTAGTCATTGGAGCTGATAATCGACATGAATGAGGAAAAGGTTTGCTCGGACATGGGCTGTTCGCTAATCGTAAAAATGTTGGCTAGGCCATCTTCTAAAGTGCTGCTCTTTTCATAATCAAAGATCTCCACATCGATGAAATTTGGCCCGACATAGACATAGTCGTCCTTTTTTCCTCCGCATGCTGTGAGTAGAAGCGTGACCGTAAAAGCTAATAATAACTTTTTATTCATCATCTTTTTTCCTTTTCTTTTGAAAGTATTCTTTGATAATTTTAGAGCATTCTTCTGACAGGACTCCCCCAGTGATATCGGGGTGGTGGTTGATCTTGTCTGCTGAGAGAACATCAATAGATGAACCCAGAGCCCCACCCTTTGGATCGGGTGCACCGTAGTAAACGTGAGCAATTCTCGATTGAATGATTGCCCCTGCGCACATGATACATGGTTCGATGGTGACATATAAATCGCACCCTTCGAGGCGCCAGTTGCTCAGCTTTTTGCTCGCTTTTCTTATCGCGACAATCTCCGCATGAGCGGTGGGATCGTTAGTGGTTTCGCGCTTGTTGTATCCTCGAGCAATGATGCGATTATTCTTAACGATAACGCATCCAATAGGAACCTCATCAATCAAGGAGGCTTTTTTCGCTTCCTTCAAAGCGAGTTTCATATTTTTATCTTCGATAGTCATCTCTTAAAAACCACCGCACATGAATAGATAACTTAAGGCTGCTACATTCCTGTCCTGACCTGGTTCGCAAATACTCATCGCGATGGCAGTAATATTATAACATAAGTCATTATTTATAATGAATACCAAGTATTATTTTGCATTTATGGTGAGCATACAAAAAAAGACTATTTTTAATAGTCTCTTAAATAATTCATGATGTTATTTAATCGGTTTTAAAACCTTGATGCCGCCCATGAATGGTTGGAGAACCTCAGGGACCTTCACTGAGCCATCAGCTTGTTGATACTGTTCAAGAATGGCGGGGAAGATGCGAGATGTCGCTAATCCAGAGGCGTTCAAGGTATGGACAAATCTTGTCTTGCCGCTCTGCTTATCGCGGTAGCGCATCATGCCTCTGCGCGCTTGATAATCGCGGGCATTAGAAGCCGAGGAGACTTCTTTATAGATGTCGATGCTAGGGATGTACACTTCGATATCGTAAGTTCTCGCCATCGAGTGAGAGATATCTCCCGCGGCTAATTTGCTCACATGGAAGTGCAGGCCTAACTTGCTGACAAGAGACATAGCTTTGTGAACTAATTCATCGAAAGCTTTGTCGCTGTCTTCTGGCTTGGTATATTGAACCATTTCAACTTTGTTGAATTGATAACCGCGAATCATGCCACGTTCTTCGGTTCTATAAGAGCCAGCCTCTCTTCGGTAGCAAGGGGTGTAGGCAAAGTATTTCTTAGGCAGTTCTTCTTCCTTTAAGATTTCGTCGCGATGCAAATTCACGAGCGCTGTCTCGGCGGTAGGAAGCAAGAATTTCTGAGGCTCAACTCCATCGAGCCAAAACACATCTTCTCGGAATTTTGGAAATTGGCCAGCAACATAGCCAGATTGCTCGTTCAATATGTGTGGAGGTAGTATAAATTGATAACCATCTTTAAGATGTTCAGAAATAAAGAAATTAATCAGGGCCCATTCGAGCTGCGCTCCGAGATTAGTGTAGATCCAGGTCCCGCGACCAGAGATTTTGCTTGCGCGGTCATAATCGACTAATCCAAGAGATGTCGCCAATTCGACATGGTCTTTAGGTTTGAAGGAGAAGTTAGGCTTTTCGCCGAACACTTCAACGACTTGATTGTTTTCTTTTTCTCCTCCGACTAAATCGTCATCAGGAATATTTGGCAAAGCGGCCATAAAATCGAAAATCTTATCTTCCAATTCTTTTAATTCCGCTTCCTTTTCTAGGTTATTATTGGCAATCTCTTTAGCTTTTGCAAAGATTTTGCTGATATCTTCACCCGCTTTTTTGGCCGCAGGAACGCTGGCTGATAAGCGATTGATCTCCGCTTTATTGTCTTCGACTAAATGAATGATGCTTTTCTTTTGAGCATCCCATTTTAGCAGCTCTTCAAAATCAGTATCCCACATTTTTTTCTTGAGTGATGATTTGACTTTTTCAGGATTTTCACGAATTAAATTAATATCTAACATGATCAGTTCCTCCTAAGATCAATATCGTATAATTTTTTCTGATAAATTGTTTTCAGTTTCTTTCCGAAATTTTCAAGATTGTGCTTGGATATCTCTTGATAAGCCTTTTCAGTAGTGGGTTGTAATTTTCCTTCGAGGAAACTCTTGACGATGTCTGCCAAAGTCTCGGAATATTCGGCGATATAAGCTGTTTCTTCATCCACCAGCATCCTGCTACAAACAGCTTGTTTGCGCACGACTAGTTGGCACTTAGCAGCCATCGCTTCTTCAATGCTGATAATTCCCGCTGTGCGATACCCAGGAAACATGAAGATGTCGGCATTTAACAAGGCACTGCGATAGATGTCTTCAGGAATGGTGCTTCTAAACTTCACATTTTTTGGAGTTTTTTTGATGATTCTTTTTAGCTTTATTCCGAATTTGTAAGCAGCATCCTCGCAGCCGATGTAGTAAAAGATTGCATCTGGACATTTTTTTGCTGCGTTGATAAAGGCATTGATTCCATCCATGTTGTTGCTATATTCGCCCATTGCCACGACGAGTTTTTTGCTTCTCTCTTCGCCAAAATAACGACAGAAGAGTTCTTTTTCATCATCTCGCGAAAAATCAAAGCGCGATAAATTTACTCCCGGCAGCAGTATTTCAATCGGAGCAGTCACTCCGTTCTCGGCGAGAAAGTCTCGCGCACCTTGAGTAGGAGCTAGGACCAAATTCATCTTATTCAGAAACTTTAAAGCCTTTGGTTTTAGAGTGCTGGTTCTAATTCCATCTTTGCTGTGATAATCGATCATAGAGGCGTTGGGTTCGTCTTCGCAACATAAGGCTGAACAAATGGTGCTAACGCCTCTCTCAAGGACTTCGTTTAGTTTATTGTCCGGCTCAATGTAGACATAGTGAACAATGTCAAATGAATCTGCGATGTTAGTAGCATATTTGACATCGTTTAATTCTAAAGCTCCCTTGATATTCTTCCGCAAGCGAGCGGCTTCAAAATTGGGGGCCTTTTTGTTTAATTGAAACGGAACAAAGACTTTCATATTTTATTCTTCTGATTCGATATCGTTATTTTCGGTTACTTCTTCTTCGTTTTCGCCGTCATATTCATCGCTATCATTGTCGTCTTCACGGGCAACGATGGCAATTGAGACAACTTTTTGGCGGCCTTCAAGATTCATGATTTTCACGCCTTGGGTATTTCGGCCAATCGTGCGAATTTGATCGAGGTGAGTGCGGATAACGATGCCGGCGTTGGTGATGACCATTAAGTCTTCATCGCCACTTACGGCGCGGACAGCGACCAGTTTGCCAACTTTATCGGTGACTTTTAAAGTGGACACACCTTTTGCGCCTCGCTTGGTCAGACGATAGACTTGGTTGCCTTGTTCATCTTGAACATCGGTCATCTTTCCATAGCCTTTATCGGTTAAGACAAGAATCTTGTCGCCACCGAGTTCAGTGGTGACACCAATTACTTTTTCGCCTTCGCTTAAATCGATGCCTTTCACGCCAGAAGCACTGCGTCCCATTGGGCGGGTCTCTCCAGCATAGAAATTCACCATTTTGCCATTGGAGGCGGCGATACCGACGATAGAATTCTCTTCGATTTCTCGGACGCTGAGCAGCATATCATCTTCTCTTAATCCGATGGCAATCTTGCCGTTTTGGCGAATGGATTCATATTCTTTAATGTGGGTCTTTTTGATCAAGCCTTTTTCAGTAAAGAACATTAAATAGCGGTCATCGCGATATTCATCGCAAGCGATGATGGCTTTGACATCTTCGCCTTTTTCAACATTTATAATGTTGATGACAGGGATGCCTTTACCGGTTTTTTGATATTCAGGAATCTGATATCCGCGAACACGGTAGACTTTTCCTAATGAGGTAAAGAACAACAGATCAGTGTGAGTTCGAGTGTATACCATCAGTTCGACAACATCATTTTCATTTAAAGCAGTCCCGCGAACTCCTCGGCCACCGCGATGCTGGGCCTTGAAAGAGTCGGCAGTGAGACGCTTGACATATCCACCGCGAGAGAGGGTGATGACGATCTGCTCTTCAGGGATTAAATCTTCATCATCGATGCTAGCGGCTTGATTAGAGATCTCGGTGCGGCGTTCATCGCCGAACTTCTCTTCGATTTCTTTGAGTTCCTTCAAGACGACTTCCACTTGGTTATCGCGAGAAGAGAGAATGCGGTTGTATTCTTTAATGTTTAATTCTAGCTGCGCTCTTTCAGCTTCGAGCTTTTCAGTTTCGATGCCAGTTAAGCGGCGCAAGTTCATTCCGAGAATGGCTTGGACTTGTGGCTCGCTAAAGCCAAATTTTTCTTTTAGTTTATCGCTAGCTTCTTCTGGAGTATCGCTAGCTTTGATTAAATCTACGATTTCATCAATGTTATCATGGCATCTGATCAAGCCAATCACGATGTGATCGCGAGCTTCGTCTTTGATCAATAAAAAGTTCGTGCGGCGCTTGATGACTTCAACTTGGAAATCGAGATAATGAGTCAACAATTCTTTCAATGAGCAAATTTTAGGAGCGTTATCAACCAAGCAGAGATTGATGATTCCGTAGCTCGATTGAAGCTGTGTCATCTTGTAGAGCTGATTGAGCAACACTTCAGGAATGATGTCGCGCCTGACTTCTATGACCACTCGGATGCCGTCTTTGTTAGACTCATCGCGAATATCAGTGATGCCATCGATAACCTTATCTCTGGCTAAGTTGGCGATATTTTCAATCATGAGGGCTTTGTTCACCCCATAAGGAATCTCTGTGACGATTATTTGCTTTAATCCGCGGTCGCCTCGCTCTTCAATGTGGCATTTTGAACGGACAGCGATGCTGCCGGTTCCGGTTTCATAAGCTTCGCGAATTCCGCCGCGACCTAAAATGATTGCGCCGGTGGGAAAGTCCGGACCCTTGATGTGGGTCATCAGCTCTTCGACAGTGATATCGGGATTGTGAGCTAAAGCGACAACTCCATCGATTACTTCGTTGAGGTTGTGGGGTGGCATATTAGTGGCCATGCCAACAGCAATGCCGGATGATCCATTGACTAATAAGTTAGGAAAGCGTGATGGAAGAACCGTTGGTTCTTGATCGACGCCATCGTAGTTATCCATAAAATCAACCGTGTCACAGTTGATGTCTCTCACCATTTCGAGGGCGAGCTTGGCCATTCGGGCTTCGGTGTATCGATAGGCGGCTGGCTCATCTCCGTCGATTGATCCAAAGTTACCATGCCCTTCAACGAGCATGTATCTCATGGAGAACGATTGCGCTAATCTCACTAGAGCGCCGTAAATTGCTGAGTCGCCATGGGGGTGATATTTACCCATGACGTCGCCGACGATACGAGCGCACTTCTTAAATGGTTTGTCGGGTGTCGTCCCTGTTTCGTCCATTGAATAGACAATGCGGCGATGGACTGGTTTCATACCATCGCGGACATCAGGAAGGGCGCGAGAGACGATAACGCTCATCGCGTAATCCAAGAAAGAAGTCTGAACTAATTCCGCTGTTCCAACGTCAGTTAAACCAGGGACAATTCCCTCTTCAATCTTTTCAATCTCTTCCTCAGAGAGCGGCTTTTCTTCAGATTTTTCTGAAGTATCGACTGCCTCTTCGGACTTAAGTTTATCTTCAAACAACATAGCTAATTACTCCTTCATTAAATATCAAGATTTTTCACAAATTTGGCGTTTTGGTGAATAAATTCCTTGCGAGGAGCAACATCATCACCCATCAAATCAGTAAAGACTTGCTCGGCTTTAATCGCATCAGCGAGAGTGACGCGAAGCATCTTGCGAGTATTGGGGTCCATGGTGGTGTCCCAAAGTTGGATAGCATCCATTTCACCAAGGCCTTTGTAGCGTTGGAATGGGTATCCTGGTTTTAAGTTGAGCGTTTTCTTGAGAGTCTCAAGTTGCTCATCATTGTATGCGTAGTATTGTCTACCATGGTATTCGACCTTGTAGAGAGGTGGCTGAGCGATATAGACGTAGCCATTTTCAATCAATGGTCTCATGAAGCGGTAGAAAAAAGTGAGCAACAGAATGCGAATGTGGCTGCCATCAACATCAGCATCGGTCATGATTACCACTTTGTGATAGCGGACCTTGCTAATATCGAATTCCGGATCAATTCCTCCGCCGATAGCGGTGATCATGTTGCCAATTTCAGCGTTAGCGAAAATGCGCTTCGCTTGAGCTTTCTCGACGTTTAATATTTTTCCACGAAGTGGAAGAATAGCCTGTGTCTCACGGTTTCGGCCATTTTTAGCTGAGCCTCCAGCGGAATTACCTTCAACGATGTAGATCTCGCACTTAGAAGGATCCTTGCTCGAGCAATCGGCTAATTTGCCAGGCAATGTGGTCAAATCCAAAGCGCCTTTGCGGCGGATTTCTTCGCGAGCTTTTCTCGCGGCCATTCTAGCGTTAGCCGCCATGACAATTTTTTCCCCAATGATGCGAGCTAGTTTTGGATTTTCCAATAAGAATCTATTTAATTGCTCTCCGACGACAGAAGAGACGATCTTGCGAACTTCGGAGTTGCCGAGTTTTGTCTTGGTCTGCCCTTCGAATTGAGGATCGGGGTGCTTCACGGAAATAACAGCGGTTAATCCTTCGATGATGTCTTCATATGTCAGATCGTCTTCGCCATCTTTCAAGAACTTGTAATCGTGAGCGTAGTTGTTGATCACTCTTCTCATCGCATCTCTGAAGCCTGTCTCGTGCATACCACCTTCGTGAGTGTGAACGTTGTTGCAGAAAGAATAGACGTTTGAGGCATAGCCATCGTCGTATTGCATAGCGACTTCGACATAGGTATGAGCAACATGACCGCTGGGCAGCGTGATTGCGACACTTCCTTCGCAGTAGATTACTTCATCAAATAATTTAACTTTGTGATTGTTGATGAATAGGACGTATTCTTTAATCCCACCTTTGTAGCAGAATGCGTTTTTAACATTGGGAGTGACGCGCAAATCGGAGACATTCATGCGAATGCCTCTGTTTAGATAAGCGACTTGTCTCATTCTATCCCTGATAGTGTCATAGCTGAATTCGACAGAATCAGTGAAGATAGTTGGATCGGGTTTAAACGTTACCTTGGTGCCAGTCTCGTCGATTGGGCATTCACCGATCTTTTGCAAGTGTTGGACGATGTGCCCGCCATTTTCAAATTTGATGAAGTAGATACCACCATCTTTTTTGACTGTGACTTCACACCATTCGGAAAGAGCATTGACGACAGATGCGCCAACTCCGTGTAGACCACCAGAGACTTTGTAGCCTCCGCCTTCGCCGAATTTGCCGCCAGCGTGGAGGATGGTGTAGACCGTCTCGACGCCAGAAAGGCCGCTCTTGGCCACGACATCAACAGGGATGCCGCGCCCATTGTCGATGACCGTGATGGTATTCCCAGGGTTGATTGAAACATCGACCTCGGAGCAATACCCAGCTAAGGCTTCATCGATTGAGTTATCGACGATTTCCCAAACTAGATGGTGAAGTCCCGCAGAGGAAGTGGTTCCAATGTACATGCCAGGTCTTTTTCTTACCGCTTCAAGCCCTTCGAGGACCTGAATGTTAGTGGCGGTATATTTCTTATCAGCTTTTTCGAGTTCCGCTTCCTGAACGTTCATTTGCGAAACCTCAATATCTGGCTCGAGTTCGGGTTCTGGTTGAGGATTAGGGGTAGCTGCCACCTCTTCTTTAATTACCTCTTTCTTTTCATCTTCCATTGAGAAGACCTCCTTGTTTTTTTGATTTAAGTTGGTATTGATTAGCACCAATGACCTCAAGCTGAGTAGCGGTGATGAACACTTGCTCAAGCTTTTTTAGAAAAGCGATTAATCGACGGCAGTGATCATCATCTAATTCAGACATCACGTCGTCGAGGACCACAACAGGTCGTTTATCTTTATCTTCAATGATGAAGTAAGGACTGATTTTTAATGCGAGGGCGATGATTCGGTTTTCTCCCTGAGAGCCAAACTCGGCGATATTGCGCCCATTTAGGTTGACTGAGAAGTCTTCCCGATGTGCACCGATAGTTGTCATCTTCCGTCGAATATCATTGGTTTCCGCAGCGCTAAATGCTTTTAACGCTTCTCTATTGAAGTCTGGCCCATATTCGACAAACGGTTTGTAGACCACTTCAATTTTATTTTCCTCTCCTGTGAGCGCGCGCGTAATTTTTGTAAGGATATCGTTGATATCCTTTATATACATTTGACGATAGGAGATAATGGGCCCAGATAACTTGATCAGCATCTCGGTGGTGGTATCTAACAGAGTTTTGTTAATATCACCGTTCTTTAGAATATCATTTCTCTTCCGGAGAACTCTTTCGTAACGAGAGATGTATTCAAGATAGGGATCGCTCTTTTTAGATATAGAAATATCTAGAAAATTCCTTCTCGCTCTGGGTGGCCCGCTGAAGAGACTGACATCTTTTGGCTCAAAGAGAACAACGTTCATGGCTTTTGATAGGTCCGAGATGCGGGAGACTGGCTTATTGTTGATAAAGACCTTTCTTCCGTCTCGGTTGATGACGATGTGGATCTTGCGAAGCTGGCTGCCTTCGGTGATAACCGCCGAGACTTCAGCGGAATCGCTTCCCTTGGATATCAAGTTGACATTGTCGGTGTTCTTGAAACTCCTGGCGAGGGAGAGGTAGTAAATCGCTTCCATAACATTGGTCTTTCCCACTCCGTTCGGGCCCGATAAAACATTGATGTTTGGCTCAAAATTAAAAGAGAGGGAGTCGTGATTGCGAAAATTTTTAAGAGTTAGCTGTTTGACAATCATTTCGCTTTGATGACAAACGCGGTGCTAGAGACTTGAATTTTGTCGCCTGGATATAATTTACGTCCGCGGCGGTTTTCCTTTTCTTCATTGACGTAAACAACGTTATCAGCCAAAAAAAGTTTCGCCATTCCGCCGGTCGAAATAATGCCAGAAATCTTTAGAAGAGTTTGGAGGGTAATGTACTCTTCATCCTCTCTTAAAACAATCGCTCTTTCACCCATAATTAACCTTATGCGTACATTATACACGACGCGCAAGAAAAAGGGAATAAAATATTCCCTTGATTTGTTTGCGTTAAAAATGGCTTAATTTGCTTAATAAGTGCGCACAGGAGTGACGATTTGAATCACCGAGTCATCTGAAGCGTTGCGAACAACAAACGGTTTCATTTCGCCGACAAATTCGAAAGTCACATCTTCGCAAGCGAGAGCTCTAATCGCTGAGAGGACAAATTCGCTGTTGAACGATATCTTGAGGTTTTGCCCTTCAAATTTATAAGTCTCCAATTTTTCGACTGCGGATCCAACTTGTGAACTCTTGGCAGAAATCTCAACGCCAAATTCAGACATGCTGAGATCAACGACGTTTTCCCTGTCGATGGACAGAACGGTTGTTCGATCGATGGCCTTTGCGAGTTCGGAAGCGTTGACCTCTAGAGAGTAGTTGCAGCTTCGGGGAATAATATTTTTGGTATTTGGATAATCACCAGCGACCAAACGTGTCGCAATGACGGTTTGGCCAAGGGTGAATAGAGCTTTTTTATCGCTGAACGCGACGCTGATGGATGAGGCGCCATCTAAGAGGCGATCGACTTCGACCATCATCTTGGCTGGAACATTAGCTACGAACTTCACATCTTCAGAAATTCTCACTGTTTTTCTCGCCATTCTAGCTGAGTCGGTCGTGATGGCAACAAGATTTCCGTTCTCTGCTTCGATATTCATAGCGGTAAGGATTGGTCTCTGCTCTTTTATAGATGCCGCAAAAGCAGTTTGATTGACAAGCTTGCCAAAATTGTCGCGGCTTAGCTTGATTTCTGTTCCGGTTGGCTCTAAATCAATGTCTGGATACTCCTCTGGTCTGACGCAGTTCAATCTTGATTCAAAATGATTGTCGCTAATGACCGCAATGGTGGAATCAATAACGTCAAGCGTTAGTTCCTCGCCTTCCATTTTTCTGGTGATTTCAGTGATGATTCGACAATTTATTAAGGTCGATCCTTCTTTGTAATTGCGAATAATTTCTTTGCTTTCCACTTTATAAGGAATAAAAGTTTTAATAGTTAAATCGAAGTTGGATCCCGTAATAAAGAGCCCTCTTTCATCTAGTTCGATTTTCAGATTAGCTAAAACAGCTACTGCGACTTTGTTTGCTACCGCCCTAGAAGCAATATTCAATCCCTTTAGAAACTCTTCTCGGTTGATGGTAAATTTCATAATTATTCCTTTCTTTTTATTATATTAGTAATAGTAGGGTTTGTGAGTTTGGTGGAAAAGTGATATTTTCAACGTTTTTCTCTAACACTTTATAATTCTATCACACAATAATTTGATTTGATATTTTATTTTCAATAAAGGCTTTTATTTTTTTATGCGTTTTTGGAGCTCGTCGACGGCGCTTTTGAGTTCGCTATCGTTTTTCAACCCTTTGTCCACTTTTTGAATGGCCGACATTACAGTGGTGTGATCTTTGCCTCCGAACATGTCTCCGATTTTTTTAAGTGGGATATCCAGCGTGATGCGAATCAGATACATCGCGATGTGTCGAGCAAGCGCTATTTGGCCAGTTCTAATCCTACCAGTCAGTTGAGAAGGTGTTAAGTTGTAATAATCGGAAACGACGTTGATAATCTTTTGTTCATTTAACTGAGAGCTCAGCGACTTTCCGCCAGTCAGCGATTGGACAGCTTCCATTGCAACTTCCATGGTAATCTTGTCGGTTTGCTTGAGAGAAACGACGTAGAAAATTAACCTATTCAATGCTCCTTCAAGCTCTCGAACATTCTTGGAGAATTTATCAGCAAAAAAGTATAGGACAGCATCGTCAAATTTTTGCAAGTCTAAGCCGTTTGCTTCGATTTTTTTGCGGAGAATTTCCACGCATGTATTTTGATCAGGTTCGTTGATTTTCATTACTAAACCCTTGCTGAATCTTGTTACTAAGCGGTCTTCCAAACCATTTAATTCGTTCGGTTGCTTATCGGATGTGATAACCACTTGTTTTGAGTTGTCGATCATCTTGTTATATATCGCGAAAAACATCTCCTGAGTTTTAACCTTGTTCGCCAACATTTGAACATCGTCGAGGAGAAGGACATCTACCGAGCTGAAAAAGTCTTTTAATGATTCAGCCTCTTTTTCTCCCTTAACATAGCGAATGTATTCTTCCACGAAATCGCTTGTCGAAATATAGAGGATCCGATAGTTTGGTCTGGCGTTCTTTATATAATTGCCAATCGCATGGAGCAAATGAGTTTTTCCAAGGCCGGAATTAGAATAAATAAAAAGTGGCTGTGCTAATGTTTTCCCTGGATTGGAGGCGACAAAAAGTGAAGCTTGTGAAGCCTCGCGGTTGAAAGAACCGACGACGAAATTATCAAAAGTGAGCTTTGGATTAAGGATAGCTTCCTGAAAATACTGCTGTTTTTTAATTGGAGCTTGCTTCTCGACACCTTTCTGGACATCGTTTTCGAGAATAAAGTCTAATTTGAAATTCGATTCAGTGATTTCTGAGACAACATCTTCTACTAAACTGTAATATTTTTGCTTAATTAAAGCAGCAGCTAGCGAAGAATTCACGACTACGATAATAGTGTCACCACGAATTTCATTGATATAGCTCCCAGCGAAGAAAGAGTCAAATAATTGTTTTTCACCAAGTCGCTCTTCGATCCGTTTTAATGAACGATCCCACAACTGAGTGATTTCGGAAATTGAATTAATCATATTAAATACTTCTGTTTCTGCCAAATATTATAGAATAATCCACAGCCATTTAATATCAGAAAAAGGCGTTTTCTATTTTGTCCACATTTTAAAAGTCGAAAAAGTTTGACTAAAGGGTGTTTTCCCCAAAATCCACAAAATGCTAATGTGGAAAAAATGTGGAAAAGTTATTTTTGTGGTGTGGAATGCGGTGACAATTAGTTTGAGTTATAATTTGTAATTAAATAATATAGTTACTATATTTATTAAAATTTGATTTTGTTTCTTGTAGTATAAATAAATGTGGAAAACTCAATTTGACAGTCTTTTTTCTGGCCTTTTCCTGAATATTTTTCGATCAGAAGATGAAAGCCAAACGCCTACCCCCATCAATCCGAGCGCGACGTAATACCACCAGGCAGGGCTCTCTCTAAAAATTGCAGTGGAAATCAAAACTGACATAAAGGGGGCAAGCGAAAAGAAAGCGCTTGTTCGCGGTGCACCAATTGAGCGTTGCGCATATATATAGAAACGCAAGCTAACGCCATAACAAATAATTCCTACGCTTAGTATTGCTAAAATAGAATAAAACTGAGTAATTTCCTCATGTAGTCTTACCCCAATCATAAAGCAGAGAATAGCTGTAATTGTGCCTTCAATAATGATAGACATCAGCGGATCTTTATGAGAGATCCTCTTCATGAAATTATTCCCGAATCCCCAGCATATTGGAGCCAGTAATATCAAGAATGCTCCTGAAGAAAATTTTAGATTGGTCAGGTCATCACTGCAAAGAAGAATGCAAGCAATGAAGACGAAAATAATACCCGCCCAGAGTCTTGGGGATATTTTATCTTTAAAAATAAATAAGGCCACCAAAGAAGTAACGACGATTTCGAAGTTGCTTAACAGCGCAGCATTAGAAGCTGAAACAAGCCGAAGTCCAACCATGCTGCACGCAACGCCGATTGCGTTTAGAACCGCGATGCTGAAGACGTAAGGGAAATCCTTTCTTTCCAGTGGTTTTTCTTTTACTTTTGGCTTGGCAATTTTTCTAAAAAGCAAAAAGATGGAAGCGCAGATTGCCGCCCCTAAATACAAAAAACCACCCGAAAGTACAGGACCGATGGTGTTGCTATTTAATAAAAGCTTGGAGATTGGAGTATTAATTGATGAGCAAATTGCCGCTATTATTGCGAAAACTATTCCAATTTTAGTGCTCTTTCTCATGCGGAAAGTATATCACAACCACTTACACGCGTATACGCATTTCGTTGACATTTATCTATAAATGCCCATATACTTTCTAATGCTACGTAAAATCGGAGGTATATTGTATGAAAAGAACTTATCAACCAAGCAAAATCCAACACCAACGCAGAGCTGGATTTCGTGCTCGGATGAAATCGGTAGGCGGTCGTTGTGCCCTTGCTCGCCGCAGAGCAAAAGGCAGAAAAACTCTTTCTGCATAGTCGAGGATAAATGAAAGTTGTCAACAGAATAAAAGCTAATAAACAGTTCGCTTTAACTATTAGGAATGGACGCGCAAGAAGCAATCATTCGTACGTTGTGCATATCGCACCAAACAACCTGCCATATATGAGGGTTGGAATCTCTGTTTCTTCCAAGATTGGAAATGCTGTCGTCCGCAATAGAATTAAAAGACAAGTTAGAGCGATGTCTGATGGTTTGTTTGACTACAACAAAATGTCAATCGACCTAGTCATTGTAATTAGAAAAAACTTCTTGGAAAACGACTATCAAACCAACAAATCACTTTTAAGTGAATTAGTACTTGTACAGATTGGAAAAAACGGATGAAAAAAAGTCTAAAAATTGGTTTAAGCGGACTTGCTCTTGCAGCGGGCGTTTTTATCTTAACAAGTTGTACAGCTTCATTCTGCTCTGTCACAGATAAATCCCATATTCTTTATTTATTTGATTATGGCGTGACATCCTACTCAGCTCAGAGCACCGCAGAATCAGAAGCTTTGACAATAACTGTAAATGGAGAAGAATACACCACTAACTTATTCCTTACCGCTAGCTTCGATGAAGTAAACGCTAAATACATCAACAAAATCAATAAAGCGGCCGAAGAAGCTTATATTCGTGTCCCATCATTGAATTATTTTAAAGGCTTCGATCAAGTTGTTTTGAATCACGCTTTCAAAGAAGCGCGCGATAACGGTGAATTAGCTAATTTCGGAAT
>Ga0116171_10000601_pt1 | contig 38034 bp, 34 predicted proteins | sample AD_JPNHW2_MetaG_FD_89798 | JGI IMG/M metagenome (GOLD analysis project Ga0116171, IMG submission 89798) | Active sludge microbial communities of municipal wastewater-treating anaerobic digesters from Japan - AD_JPNHW2_MetaG | ecosystem: Engineered > Bioreactor > Anaerobic > Digestate | place... | reverse complement strand
CTTCCTCGAGGATCTCAGGCACCGCGGACTCGCGGCGCCGGAGCAGGGCCTTCACATGGGCCACGAGGAGATCGCGGCTGAAGGGCTTGGCGACATAGTCGTCCGCTCCGCCATCGATGCCGCGTATCTCGTGGGACTCGTCGCCGAGGGCGGTGAGCATGAGGATGGGCACCTGCGAAAAGCTGCGGATGCAGCGGCAGGTCTCGTAGCCGTCGCGGCGGGGCATGAGGAGGTCAAGGATCACGAGGGAGGTGTCGGGCCTTTTCCCCAGCAACGCGAGGGCCTCCTCGCCATCGGAGGCGGTGAGGACCTCGTAGCCCTCGCGCTCGAGGAAGAGGCGGACGAGCCTTTGATACCGTGGATCGTCTTCCGCATACAGTATGGTCGCGCTCATCCGCCTCTCCTCGTCATGGCAGGAGTTCATAACTCCTGGCAACGGTCCCGTCCGAGCTGCGGACGTATTCTACCCTGGCCTTCCCGTCGCGCACAGTGATCCGGAGGTAGCCCGGCGAAGGCAGGAAGTCGCCCTTGGAGTAGCCGTTCTCGGCGAGGAAGTCCGCGGTCGGAGGCTGTTCCCGTGCCGCGGAGGGCTGTGGCACTTCCTGGTACACGATACCCCCCGCCTCCTCCCGCGCGTAGAAGTGGTCATGGCCATGGAAGACCGCGGAGACGCCATACTTGCCGAGAAGGGCAGCTATCGGCATGGCCCAGCCGGGGCGCTTCGCCGAGAACTCGTCCTTGCCGTCCATCGACCTGCCGCCCCACTCGTAGAAGCCCGCCCAGTCGGCGCCGCCGCGGGCGTCCTTGCCCTTGCCGCCGACGAGGTTGTGTATGAACACGAAGCGGAAGGCGGCCTTCGACTTCGCGAGCGTCGCGGCGAGCCAGTCGTATTGCGCCTTGCCGAGGGTCCAAGTCCAGCCGTCGTCGGTCGGCTTCGAAGCCTCCGCCATGTAGGGATCGAGGACGATGATCTGCGCATCGCCCCATTCAAAGGCGTACACCGTATCCGAAAAAATGGAATACGCGGCCGCTGGAGCCTCGCGAGCGGAGGTGAGCCAGGTTTCGCGCATCGCGGTGACGGCCTTGCCCGAGGGCTTTGACCCATTGGCGGGCCAGGACTGCTCGCCATCATGGTTTCCGTCCACCATGAAGATGGGCGCCGAGCGGCCAAGGTCGTCCCAGTAGGAGCGCACGAGCTTCATGCGCGCGACGCTCGTGGCCGCGTCGGAGACCAGCTTCTCGACCATGGCGGTGTCGCCGAGGTCGATCACGAAGTCAGGCCGGTCGGCCGCCATTCGCGCGAGGGTGGCCTCGTAGACCTGGCCGCTCGAGTTCTCGTCGAAGTGCGGGTCGGCCTCGATGACGAAGGTGAAGTCGGCGCCGACGGCCCGCTTCGTCGTAAAGCTGCCCGTCGGCCCCGGCGAGAAGACCGAGGCCCCGGCGGCCCTGGACTGGAGGCGCCAGGCATAGGTCGTGCCCGCGGCAAGGCCCGTGATGCGGTCGCGGGCCACCGTCCCGGCCTTGGCCTCGCAGGGCCCGGTCTTCGAAGACAGGGCCGCCGGGTCGGTCCCATATTCGTAATAATACGTACCATCGCTCGCGAAATAGGTCGCGATGCCGACGCTGTCGCTCCCCGGGAACTCGAGGAGGCTTCCCCGGTCGAGGTCGCCGGCCGGAGCGATCGCCACGGCGCCAGCGGCTCCTGCGGGCTGGGCCGCCGCCGCGGCGCCCGGGGCGGTCGGGGCTGCTGCGGCCTTGCCTCCGGCCGCCTGCCGGTCGCCGCCCTTCGCTCCCCCGCCCTGCCCCGGAGACCGGCCGTCCGCCGCCTTGGCCGTCCGCGCGCCTGGGGTCGAGGCGGCGCCGGCGGCGGCCCCCGTGGCCGCGCCGAGGACAGGATCCACGACGCCCTTGCCGGGCGGGCCTCCCGATGGGATTGTGAGCACATAGGCGGCCTTGGACGCGCCGGCGACGTCCACGCCCGCCGGCAGGTTCCCGGGGAGCCACGAACGCAGGTATTCGATCGAGACTGACCCAGGCGACACCGTGAAGCGGACGCGGCCCGAACTTGGGAGGACCGTCCCGGTTTTGTATGCATCGGCATTGTTGAGGGCGTAGTTGGGATCCGCAGGTTCGGGCAGGCTGATGTAAGCCACCCCGTCCAGGACCTGGCTTGCGAAGACATGGTCGTGGCCCTGTACGAAGGCGGTGACCTTGGTCCTCGCCATGAGGGCCTGGATGGGCTCCGCCCAGCCGGGCCGCCGCGTCGCGAACTCGTCCCTTCCGTTCGGGGACTTTCCGCCCCACTCGTAGAGGCCGGCCTCCTCGACCCCGCCGCGGCCCGTGCCGAGGACATGGTGGGAGAAGACGAACTTGAAGGTCGCCTTGCTCCCTTCCAGGGTCTTCCTGAGCCATGCATACTGCTCATCGCCCAGGGTGATCTCCCAGAGGTCGCTCCGCTTCTCCCCTTCCCCGAGCACATTGTCGACTGCGGCCTTCGAATGCCAGTAGGGATCGATGACGACGAAGAGCGCGTCGCCCCAGGTCCAGGCGTAGTAGTCGCGCAGGTAGCCTATGTACGGCACCTTGGCCTCGTCACCGGAATAGAAGCCGTCGGGGGCCGGCTCGGCGAAGAAGGAGTTGCGCGCGTTCTGGGCCCATACCGCCACGTTGTCCGCCTTCCCATCGAGGTTGGCGAGGGAGGCCTGCTCGTGGTTGCCGTTGACGAGGAAGAGGGCCGAGCCCGAGCCGACGAGGGAGAGGAAGAGTCGCTGGCGCGCGTAGATGCCGTCGACCGCCTGCTTCGTGATGGTCCCGAGGGTATCCACGCTGAAGTCGTCCCCGATCGTCATGAAGAAGTCGGGCCGGTCGGCCGCGGCCTCCGCCAGCACCTGCGAATAGAGGACTGGGTCGAACTGCTGGACGCGTTCGGGATGGGAATCCCCGATGATCTCGAAGCTGAAGGTCGAGCCCGGCGCCCGCTGCGTCACGAAGCGGCCCGAAGGCCCCGGCGAGAAGGCCGCCTGTCCCGCGATACGCGACTCCAGGCGGTAGCCGTACTCCGTGCCCGAAGCGAGACCGGCTATCGCGACTTCCGCCGGGACGCCCGCCTTGAGGGCTGTCACGGCCGTCCTCGAGGTCCAGGCCTCGGGCGCCGCGGCGATCGCTCCGTACTCGGCGTAGACCTCCTGGTCCCGGTCGCCGAGGAGGTTGAGGACGACCGAAGCGGCCGAGGGACGGCCCACGACGGCCGACAGCGGGGCGCGAGCAAGGATGCCGGCGGGCAGGACGGCGGCCGGCGCAGCTTGCGCCTTCGCGCCGGCCCCGCCGGCCCCACCGCTCCCGCCGGCCCCGCCGCCCTTCACGCCCTGCCCCTGCGCCGAGCAGACCGGCGCAAGGACGAGGGCGAGGACGAGAGCCAGGGCCGCGCCCCACAAGGCATGCCGCTTGATATCGCATAACGCTTTCATGGTTCGCTCCTTGCGGCCTTTCACTTCGAGAAGAGCCCGGAATCGTCGATGGTCGCCTGGGTATCGACGGGGTCGGAATAGAGGTAATAGCCCGCCGGGAAGACGTCCTGGTTCCGGAGCCTGACCATGGCGGCCTTCTGGTCGGCAGAGAGGGTCCTGTAGACGGCGGCGAAACGTGTCGCCATCTCCCAGGACTGGAGGCCGTCGAGCTCGCCGTAGCGGCGGGAGAGGGCCATCACCTTGTCGTAGTCGATCGCCTTGCCCGAGAGGGCGCCGCGGAACTGCTGCGAGATCTGTCTGCGGATCGAGAGGATCTCCGCGAGAATGGGCTTGAGCGGCGTCATGATCCCCGTGATCACCGCGGCTTGGTCCTTCGTGAGAACCTCCGAGAGGAGGGCAGCGCCGGAATCGCCGGTGAGGGCCGTGGGGATGAAGTAGTCGCTGTTGCCCATGGCGGGGTAGTCCTTCATGTAGAAGCCGCCGAAGTAGGTGCCGTGGCGCTCGGGGCAGAAGTAGACGTCCGCATTCTCGTTTCCCGCATACCAGGAGAAGAACTCGCTCGCGTAGGTCAGGAAGAGCACGTCCTGGCCATGGCTCATCGTGCGCTTGTCGTACTGGTCCTCGAGGCTGGGCCAGGTGGAGGAATCGCCGAAGGAGAGCTTGGCGAAAGCGGCCTTCTGCGCCGCGGTGAGGCTGGTCGCGACCTTGCCGTAGACCACCGCGCGGTCATAGGCGAGCTGTCCGTCGATCGCGAAGATCCCGGCGACCGCGGCCTGCACGGCCTTCTGCGAGAGCCCCGTGTTGCCCGCCGGTCCCTTGCCTTCCATGTTGTCGCGGAAGGCCTTGATGACGACGAGGCGGCTCTTGACGAGGTCCTGATAGGCGGATTCCTGCTTGACGGCGAGGTCGAGGAAGAGGGCCTTCTGCTTCGCGTCGAGGATGGCGAGGGTCGCGTTGCCGATCTTCCCGAGGAACATCTGGTTGTGCCCGGCCTCCTTCGCGTCGATGTCCCGCATGTACTGGAAGCCGAAGTAGTCGGCGACCTTGCCCGGAGGCAGGAAGGTGTCGGCGCCGAAGGTGCCGCTCATGAAAGCGAGGGCCGAGAAGGAGATCGTCGAAAGCTGGGCCTGGTCGGAGACCGACTGCTCGATCGTGTAGTTCTCGGCGGGACTGACCCCGGAACCGCCTGGATTTCCCGAACCGGCGCCCGGGCCTTTGGGCGGCCTCTGGCCCTGCGGCGCTCCCTGCGCGCCGAGGACTCCGGCAAGGGAGAGTGCGAGCGCGATTGCCGTAATGCGTTTCATAAGGGTCATCATGAAGAACCTCCTCGCGGCGCACAAGGCGCAGCAGCTCCTGTCGGCGTCCCGTTCGTCCGGAGACGAAGCAGGCCCGACCGATGTCTCATCTACGAGGAAGAATCTAGGGCCCGATTGTGAGGGCCATGTGATGCCTGAGGGGAAAAAGGAAAAAAGGTCCCGGACCGGGGGCGATTTGCCGCAAGAATCTCGGGATCCAGGGTACCAGCGGTATACGTCGCAGGATTCGTCCGGGGAAGGCAACCTTTCGAATCGCGCGAAAGGTTTCCTTCCCCGGGCCCCAGCTTTCCAAAGCGCGTCGGAGAGACATCCTTCGTCCAGGGGGCAAACCCGACATACCGTTGCGCCGGCGAGAAGTCGATGCTACCATCCTGGATCATCAAAGGAGCTGTCCATGATTAGAAAAAACGTCCACCCGTCCATCAGGATACTTGCATTGGCCCTTGTGGCAAGCCTCGTAGCCTCCTGCCAGCAGCCTCCTGCACCTCCCACCGCCCCGGCGCTGCGACTGACGCTGCAGTCGGACAGCACCGAGACTGTCGACGCGACCCACCCGATACGCTGGGAGATTTCGACGGCCGCCGACTTCTCGGGCATCGTCAAGTCGGGAAGTGTTTCGACCAAGTCCGCGCCCGCCTTCGATGTGACGGTGGAGGCCGGCAGCTACTTCGTCCGGGCCTACATCGACGCAGACAACAACGAATCCCTCTCGTACGGAGACACTTTCTCGATCTATGGCCTGATTGGAAGCACCCAACTCATATATCATCCCTACAAAGTAACGGTTGCGGCAGGGGAAACGAAGTCGATCAGCCTGAGCCCCGGCGTCGGGGAAGAGACGGAGAACAACTCGGACATTCCGGACAACTTCGGGACCATCTACTTCACGCTCAGCTACAGCGGAACCGGCAACGTGGATTCCACGCACTGGCTCTATCTGGGAGTAGGGCAAAACGCGACGCTTACAACGCAATTCATGGGCTTCAGCATCCAGGAAAACGGCGAAAAGGTCTATGCGATCGTTCCCGCAGGGACCTGGTATGCCGGAGGATTCTTCGACATCGACGGAGATGCCGTTGCCCCCAACGGCCTGCCTGACTCCGGAGACCCGACCGAGCTCTATGACGGCATTGCCTACAATGGCAGCAATACCGGGACCCCCATCACGGTGACGGCCGGTACGCAGACGACAGAAAAAGCGCTGATCTTTGACAGTTCCCTGCTCTATCCCTGATCGACGAGCCGGGCATTGACGCTTCGCCCCAGACGGCTTCCGCCGGTCCTGGCGGAGCGTCAGGAAAACCCTGACGGATATGAACAACCGTAGTAACAGACCGGCGAGCAGGCAAAATGCCAAATGGATCGCACACTGCGCGTTACTTGCCTTCGTCTTGACGGTCGCCTGCCCGGGCTGCAGGCGACCGTCGTCCGTCCCCGCGCGGGCCGGGGCAGCCCTGCTCACGCCCCTCGATAGCGATACTATTCGGACTTCCCATACGACCTGAAAGCCATCACGAAAGACCTTTCCAACGAAGCCTCATTCCTGGCGACCTACGGCCCAGGCTCGCCCTTCGACTCAGCCCCGGCCGGGACGCACCCGATTTCGTACTATGCGGATTACCTCGTCATCGTTCGGCATAGGGAACAGCGCCGTATCGAAACACTAGAAATCAGCAATCGAGGCACAGGCAGGGCTCGACCAATGATTGGAAGAAGTCACCGAAATACCCTATGGGGTAGATTTTCCGGATACCCTAAAGGGTATGCGCGGGCGAGCTGCAGCCGTTGCGAGGGGTTGCAGCGACTCATTTGGGCTTTGTCATGACGGTTCCTGTAAAATCACTGGCCGCGAAGGAAGACGCTCGATGGCGTCTTTGGCAGATGAGGGGGACTTGAACCCGGAGGCGCGACGGCAGCCGCGCGATTCGATGAGCGCGGATGCCGTAAGTCCGACAGGACGTCGGACTTTGCGCCGGAGGCGGGATCGGAAGGGCGAGACACGACGTCGAGCCCTGAAGGCCAAGTCCCCCTCCGGGCCTGCCCGAAAATTCGGGACTTGGCCTCCGGTCGCGATCGTCCTGATCGCTCCCTACGGCCCCGGCTCCGTAGCTAACCGCGCCATCCCTGGCGCGGTTCCCCTCGGCGCGCTCAAATGATCGCGCGCCTCAGGTCGCTACTCCGCGTTCAAGTCCCCCTCCGGGCACAAAAAAGGCCGCGCATTAGCGCGGCCAAAGAGTGCCCGGAGGGGGACTTGAACCTACAACGTCACATTCTAGCTATATATTCTACTTACCCTATACTTATATCTATTTCTTTATTTTATATAGCTATAAATCATCTATCTTCATTGATTCTTATCGCTTCTTATTGGCTTTTTTCGGCATAGTGGATACATTATAACGGGCACACCAAGCGACTGAACCATGACACGCCGTTTTTTGAGACGCGCATGGTCCTTTATAATGGGCACACCGGTTGCTTTCTTCTGTTACCTAAGGAGTTCAGAAAATGCCAAGAAAACGAAACCCTTACAAGCTATTTCTTCGGGGTAAAGTCTACTATGTGGCCTATCGCTCTCCTATTACAGGCGAGTTCATGACCGCCAAGTCAACCGGACAAACGACCAAGGGCGCGGCTAAAACTTGGGCGGAAAAGTTCCAAGATGCTGTCATTGCAGGGAATGTTGGCAAAGGGTCGTTGATAGAATTGCTAAACTCAATCTTCGAGGAAGGTAGTGAGTATATAAAATACGTTACCGATAGGAAAGGCGCTCCAACAGCAACTCTTCTATCTCACAAGCGAGCAAAGATACATAACCATATAATCCCCGCGCTTGAAGAGATCAAAATAATAACCTTTGATAAGTTGAACCTCGAAGTAATCGAAAAGATGCAAGGTAGCATTATCGCGAAGGGTATATCCCCAAAAACAATGAATGAAGCTTTCCACAATTTCCATGAAGCGATTCGATGGGCTCTGAAGCAGAAGCTCATCTTTAGTGATCCCTTTGCTGGTTACACCCCATATATCCATGTAAAAGCTAAACGGGGGACATTGACCTATGATGAAACGCTCAAGCTTTGGCAGTGCCCGGAAATCGACGATTCTGAAAAGCTAATTCTGTTCCTTCCTTCCTTTACGGGATTACGGACCGGCGAGGTGCAAGCTCTAAGGTTCGGAGATATCGGGGAAGATAGAATACATGTAACAAGAGCATGGGATATAAGATCGGGATTCAAAGGCCCAAAGGGCTCAAAGCCGGGACTACTAAAGGAGAGATATACTTGTCTTCCGCCTTCATTACGGAAGCTCATGGACATTGAGAATCACAAGCCAGACGAGTTGGTTATCCCCCCACGAGCGACAGCGATGGTTTTGAGGAATGATTTTTACAACGAGATTTTCTATAAGTCTATTGCCAAAATTGGAATATCAGAAGAAGAAGCCAAGAAAAGAAACATTGTGTATTATTCTGGAAGGCATTTCTTCGAGACATTCCTAATCGAAAGGAACTTCGATCTTTTATCTGTATCTCACCTCATGGGACATACTGGCTTAGGGAAAGGAGCTAACCCCATGACAGTCAACTATTTTGCGGCACAGACGAATTTCCAAAAACTTAATAAAGCATTCGAGAGTTTTTTGAAGGGGAAGAAATAATACAAACTCTATGATTCGGCCAATTATCCGTCATAGATTCATTTTCGCTTTTTTTCGTCATCGAGGTAACTAGAGTCTCACATTGAGGAGCTCAAATGCTCCCGTCCCTACCATTTTATGAGCATGAACTCTTCCGCATGGCTCGGCCAAATATGCCTTCCCCCTCGCTCCTTGATCCTTAGCCAACTCGCGTTGCTCTTTGTGTCATCAGGCATTATCTGGAAGACGGGGTAAAGGTCGCCTATATATACGTCATGCTCATCGGTGATCAGGGAGATACTGTCATCTGAATGTCCCGGAGTCTGGATCACCTCGCCGAGGATACCGATCTTACCTAAGAACGCCCTCGACTCTTCGGTCGTGATCCGGGTGAACCTGTCCTTGAGGATGGGCTTGTAGCCTTTGTATTTCGGGATGATGATTCGCTCCATATCGTCGATCCAGCCACCCTGATTCTCGAAGAGAAGGCACTCAATCCCGGCGTCTTGGAAGTCCCTGATGAGGCCTGCATGGTCGAGGTGGAAGTGCGAGACCATCGCCCACCTTATCTGCTCGAATCTATATCCTGTCGATTTCACGCCTCTGGCGTATTCGTGGAGCGAACATGGCCATCCAGCGTCGAAAGCGAGAAGGCTATGGCCATCGGATGAGGGGATGAGATAGCAGTTCGTATTCTGGTAGCGGAAGTATGTCATCTAGGTAGCCCGAAGTGCCTCTTCAAAAAACTTCGCAGTGATAGGTGCCGAGCCCTCGTAGTGGTTGTTAATGTTGATGATGACCCTGCCACCCTTGTATTTGATGTCCCGCGACATATCGGCGATCCGCATCTTGTCGGGCTTCTCGTCTACGAGCTTATTCCACTGCTCCCCCGTCGCCTTTTCAATCACAGCACGGTCCCCGCCGAGGAGCCTGATCACTGAGGTCCCCTCTACATACTGTCCATACTTCTCGTAGACTTCGTAAACATGGGGCATGAACAGCTTTTCTGAAAAGACGTGAATGAGATGCTTCTCCTTCAAAAAACGGAAGTAATCATCAACAAGGTAGTTCTTGTTGCGGGTTTCAATGGCGAGAGGAATTGTCTGGGGCACGTTGGCGACGAAAGCATCTATTGCTTTCATAAAATCGTCAACCGATTTCATTTTATCCTTATTCAGATACTCGAACTCTAGCATCACAGCATCAACTTGCGGCAACATCGGCTCGATACGCTGTATGTATTCGGAGAAGACTTCAGGCGAAAGGAAGGAAGGATTGGGAATTAGCTCTTTCGATTCCCTGTTACGCTTATGCGTGAGTGAAACGTCTTCCGTTACCTTCACCGTGAAGGAGAAGTCCTCATCCACCCTCCCGAGATACTCAAGAACATCCTTTCGCTCGGGAAGTCGGTAGAACCAGCTATCAACTTCGGCTGTCCGGAAGTGCTGGGAGTATTCGGGGAGATATCCTGCGGCAGTCTTGCTAGGCTTCGAGTATACGAGGCCGACCCATGATTCGTAGTTCCATGAGCAGGTTCCGAGCTTCACTGATGAGGTCGCGATATTCATACTTCAAGGGTAATGGAAAAACAACTCGCTCGGTAGCCTAACTTTAGCTTCATTCAAGCAGTATTTATCCATTGAGTGGGTTATCAACAAAAACCCTCCGCCATAGCCGTATCTCTGGCGGAGGGGAGGTCACGATGCTTGGGGAAGGAAGTTAGCATGGACCTCGTCTCGGATTGCTCCATGATCACATGAAAATCATGTTCGGCTAGAAAAAGCTCCAAACATGATTCTACCTATCCGAACATGAAGTAGTTTGCAGTTTTGTTATAAAATAGTTCTTGACTGGAAACAATCACCAAAATTAGCCAACTACAGCGACGAGCCAATCAACCAGTCCAGAGTTCAAACACCGTTTTGCCAACTTATGTTTAGCGATAATTGTTATTCCATCATCTATGGGGCCAGAGCCCGACATATACTCGATTAAATCAGGTGCAGGAGAATGAACGATAAAAAACTTGAAATCTGTTTCATGACTAACGCTTGCCATATCCCGAAAACGGAAGTAGGTCGCTTTATCACATTTTGATTTTACTTGAGCGAACGCATATTCGTCAGAAATAGGGTTGATTAGTTTTAAGTCGATATCTTTTATTGTGCCACCCATGTTTCCAATCCTCGCCCATCCAGAAGCCCTAAAGAGAAGGTCAACGAGCACCTCAAAATCCTTCCACTGTATACGGACTAGCAATTTTTCGATATCATTTATTAGTTCTTGCTGATGCCGTTCAAGTTCAATTACAGTCTGATCTTGCTGATCGTTAATAACCCTTATCAGGTAACTTCTTTCCTCAACAGAACAGATAGTTCCTCGATAGCCTTGAACTTTAGTGAGTCTTCCACTCAAACTTTGCATCTCAAGCTTCCGATCATTTATGTCAACATCCTTCCATCCACCAATCGCTTTCCGGTATTTCGTATAATCGTCATTGAGATGAATCTCTGTTTCCGCAAAGCAATACCAGAGTTTGTTATCGAAATAAGTTATCCATAAAGTCGTAACTGGTTCTGTATAAAACATCTTAACTTGATTACAGTGGCTCGTCGTAACTCGCTTTTGCGTTTTATATTCTCTCGAAATCTGGTCATAGACCTCATCCCATTTGCCTTCAAGGCACTTCACGTGATCTATTTCACGATAATCAAGTTTCACTTTCCCATCAGCTATACTAGTTCGTTCAAACTCGCCAGCCACACCCATTTTAATAAAGAGAACATTGGTGGGTTCAGGTATTGGTGCATTCATGATTCCCTCCATCTAATTAAATCTGTTATTTACTATCCTTTTTTTGCTATGTCATCTCAGAATCTTACTCTCTTCTAAAACCAACTGTCAATTCGGACAACTTTTCACTCATTCTAACTTAAGCACCAGCCCCTTATGGCTAGTCAGTATACAGAAAAATGAGCGACGGTAATTAAGGACCCCGCTCTTAGTTTTAGCAAGTCCATATCCTCACTTAACTATATCGCATAACGAAAACCACAAAGTAAGTATTATACGTTCACCGAACCGAATTGTAGCATCAATACTAAGAGAGCGATACATCATTACTGCTTGTATCTGTGGGTTAGTATTTCCAGTAAGCCTCGATCCCCCTCAAATAGGTCTCAGTAACTTGTATTGACGCATGACCAAGAAGAGACTTCAATCTATAAATATCTTTATCTTTATTATACTCGCAGATTGCAAAATAATGTCGTAAATCATGAACACTGTAAGCCGCTTTGATTTTACTCGCCTTGAACAATTTCATTGAAGCGTGCTTGAACGCGTTTCTGACGGCCTCATTAGCAAGATCAATGAACGGTTTTTTACAGTTAAGCCCCGCTTTCTTGATCGCCCCAAAAGCCGTTTCTGAAATCATTCCCGAAACTTCTTTCCCTTTCGAGGTTGCAGTATACCTTCCGGCCCGGATGGTTAGGGAAGGCAAAGCCCCCACTCTCAGCCCATGTTCTACCATAACCGTGATAGCCGCTTGGATAGCCGGGGCGACCGATTCTCTTATGATCTCGATCTCCTCAATGTTTGGGACCTCAGGTTCCTTGGTCTGTTTCTTCGGGCGAGCCTTCGTCCCCCGGAATGGGTTCCTGATCCTGCCTTCGGTCTCCCTTTCGAGGAAGGTGAAAAAAGACGAACAAGCGGCCACCTTGAGCCTGATAGTGGAAGGCGCTCCATCAAGAGAGTCGATGAAAGCGTCGGCATCTTTGGGCCTCAGAGCGAGCACTATGAGGCCAGAACGCTCCGCCCAACCCTCCAAGGCATCGAGCGCCGCCTTATAGGTCTTGGACGTGCCAATGGACCGTTTTGCGGCTCTGGCGAGGAACGTTGCCTTCTTCTCGGCATAGTCAATCTTCTCGAACTCGACGCGGGCCTTGAGGTCTTCTTTCAGGGTATCGAAGACCACAGACCTTGCGACGTGCTTCAACTCCTCCTTCCCGAGGGCTTCGAGGGAGGGGGACTGGTGGACGAGGAAGCTTACAAGGCTGGAAACTACGAGAGAATCGTCATCAGGATCGGTCAGAATCGGGGGAGGATTGACCATCGTTTTGCCTCCATTTGGTTCTAACCGGGAATATAAGATTTTCGGTTACGATGGCAGTAGCAGACAAATGTTTTTCGGAACAAGATTCACAAGTTGACGAACATAGGGTAGGATATTCCCTAAAAGATCACCAAACGAGGCAGAGTGTGAAAGCGGAGATTGCCTACTTCCATTGTGGAGAACACCTACGCAAAACCCTCGAAAGCGAAATCGAGGATGCACTGAATGCCGTGGATACGGTGAAGTGGGCACCAAGTTATTCGATCAGTGTTGGGGCGAAAACCTACAAACACCAAACCGGATATAACAAGGCATTCTCAATGTGTTTCGGTCAGATGGGATGGGAGTCTCAGCCATTACTGAGGACAACCCCCAAGCTCATTGGGGATTTTCGGAAGGGGCTTGTCTTCGTAGAGATACAGTTCGGCAATAGTGCAACGCTTTATCGAGATTACTATAAGTTCCAGTATGGGTTGGCGAACGGCCTTCTCTCTCTAGCAGTTTTAATCGTTCCGACTAAACCCCTTGCATTCTTCCCGACGAGACCAAAGAGCGTAAATAACATGGCTGATTTCAATCTGGCAAATACTTGCCTTACCGTGCTTCCGATCAATGTTCCGACAATGCTGATTGGCCTTCTACCACTGAACTAAACCAGTAATGGGAGAAAAAAATGAAATCATGGATTTTCCAAGGTAATCCCGACCTCTTCGACATTGATACCTACCTCGCGCAAAACAAAGAAGTAGTTTGGACAGTTCGTCAAAGAGAACTAGCCACGAGCATGAAGAAAGGAGATGAGGTTTTCTTTTGGAGAGCCGCAGGAGCTAAGAAAGCCATATCAGGTATCATCGCGTATGGGTTTTTAACCGATTCACCTAAAGATCAAGCTGATGATGAGGCTTCTAAACAACTATGGACGACCGATGCTAAAAACCAAATAGCATTACGGGTGTCAGTTCACATAGAGAAGGTTAGTCTTGATTCTAAAACGATACTGAAACGAGATTGGCTCGAAAATGATCCTATCTGCTCGGATATGAAAATCCTGAAGATGGCTTCAGCAACGAACTTTATGCTCTCTGAGAAGGAAGCCCATAGGTTGAGAATGCTTGTCCAGAACACAGGTAGAGACTGGAATGAGATGGAAAGTATTGCCGCACTATGGGCCTATGTATCTACGCTTGGGAAGGAGATATCCAAGCTCCCCGGATCACCAGTAAGTGACACGGCCCTACTCATAGGTCGCGCAGTTACTGGCGTCTACAATAAAGTCATGAACTTCAGGAACCTCGATCCAACCGATTCGCGAGAAGGTCTTTCTGGTGGCGGACAGACGGACAAAGAAGTCTGGAATCGCTACTTCGATACCCATGGCCAGAGACTTGATATTGAAAGGCTTAAGAACGATTACGAAAGCTTCTGGAATGGCTCATTCCCTGCAAAGAACCCAAAGGTGAGTTATGCGGATTTTGGGGACGCTCCTAACGATGACCCACATGAGCTTCAGCAGTTTGCGGCAAAAGTAAGAAAAGGCCAACCCGCCTTCAGAAAGAACCTTCTCAAGGCTTATGGGGAAAGGTGCGCTATCACGGGGCATGGTCCGGCTGAAGTGCTTGAAGCCGTTCACATTCTAGATCACGCAATATCTGGCATCAATGAGCTTGATAATGGCCTTCTCCTTAGGGGAGACCTCCATAGCCTTTTCGATGCTCGCTTGATCAATATCGACCCAGCGACCTTCACGGTGGTTGTGGATTCAAGCCTCATGAATACTCCCTACGGAGAGTTGCATGGACAACGCATCGCTAATAGAGTTGATGGGACGCAAATCGATTCTAAATACCTATTGGCAAGAAATAAAGGAAATTACTGAGGTTACAGAATTATAAAATGTCATTATTCATGCTACAAAAACTTAATTAACAATTTTCGTATTTTCATGAGTCGGGCATATAATCTCCAAGCTACTTCTAGTCAAACATTCATGAATCGCGTTTTTGATTTTCAATAGCTTTGATACGATCCTCGTCTTCCTTTAATAATATCGATTCGACCGATGAAATAGAATACTCAAGCATTCGCAAACAAATATATGAAAAGCGTATTGACGTAGTAAGAAAACAAACGATCACGACAACATACATTTCGGCAAATAACCTATTGCATTTGAATACCTGAAAAAACATAGACATGATCAGAGCCGAAACACATGCAACAAGGGCTATTTTGGAATACCGAGAAAAGAGAATAGTTTTTTTTGATCGGGCGAGCCGACGAATGGCTTCATTTTGACTTGAAGCGAATATCGATACGATAGTTGCGAAAAAACCAATAAATACGGACGCTACCGTGTTAATTGACCCTATCGTGGCATCGGATAGCGAGTATAATTGCCGCAATATGCTATCAATACTATCTGAGAAAAAGAGTTCAACAATAATAAAACCAATTACTACAAGAAAGCCCAACTTGGGGATAGCTTTTTCAATGCAGAAATCTAGGATTGAAGAAAGTTTCTTCATTAAAGTAAAACCCCTTGCTGTGGAGGAGGAACTACAGTGATCCTACAATCAAAATACAACATTACATCTATAAGCTTCTTGTAGTAGTCATCAAACCTACCGGCTCGTTTATCGATATACAGCTGAACAATCTCATCCCTTATAGTTGACAATAATGGTATTTTCATTTGGCTATTCTGAAGGATAACATCTTTCATTGGCTTGTCGATGTCTTTCAAGTTTAGAGTTTCCATCCGCGAATTATGCTTGAATCGAACAAGAACAGTTTCGACAGAATCCTCAGCAATATTCAGCAACCGTAAAAATGTCATCACAGAGGCAATATTCAATGATTCGCCTCTTCTTTTCTTGAAAACAAGGGTAATGGTATCGGCACTAAAACTTTCTTGTTGAGGGCTTGAAAAAACCGATAAGAGATTTTTATAGTCTTCTTCTTTCGCCATCAATATACTTTTTCCAGCACCATCAAGCCTTACTTTTATCTCTATAGTCGTTATATGCGCACTTTTAGCGATATCCTCAATCGTAAGGCTTTCGAGTATTTGTTTAGTTTCGAGAACGTATTCATTTTCTTCAATAAACGAATTTAAGTATTTGACCAACTCTCCACAACTGACACCATCTCGATTTTCTTCGATTATAAGAAGGTTCTTTTTTTCATCGTAAAGAAAGGTCGTAATATCGAGAACATGTCCGTCATATTCCTCTATCCTCTCGTCTTCCAATGAACCAACATAGAAATTGGAATCACTACGAACCTTCAGGATTGAATATAAATGCAGTTTCGTCGCTGGTTCAATATAGGGAACCGTAAGAGCGCATTTTTTACCTCCGACCTCAATAAGCTTTTTGGGATATGGCAACGAAGCAATGCTCTCTAAGAAATCTTTCACTGATAAACTAATCGGCTGTCTTTTTTTTGAAAAATACATCAAATAATAATGAACACTTCTCATGCTAGCCCCGCCCTTATTTTGATCATTGCGGCATCAACAATTTTACGCCCAGAATAGGAATACCCTTTTTCATCACGCAACCCATTCCCCATATAACTCTTCTGCTTGTTCTATGACAGTCTGCACTGCCTTCTCTTGTTTATCCGGCGGATACTTGTATTGCTTCAATATCCTTTTAATAGCAATCCTGATCTGTGCCCTAACCGACTCTCTACTCTTCCAATCTACTTTTAGATTCGCCTTTAGCGACTTCACGAGTTCCCGCGCAATCGCTTTCAGAACATCGTCTCCAAGGTCTCGGACAGCCGATTCGTTAATGCCGAGAGCGTCATAGAAGGCGATTTCGTCCTCATTGAGCCCAAGGTTTTCACCGCGTTGTTGAGCTTCCCTCATCTTTTTGGCAAGCTCGATAAGTTCTTCAATAACCTGTGCTGTTTCGATAGCACGGTTCTCATACTTACCTAGTGAAGCTTCCAGCATTTCGAGGAATGAACGAGACATCATGATGTTTCGTCTCTGTCGGGGACTCTTTATCTCGTTGCTGAGGAGCTTCTTCAATAGCTCAACAGCTAAGTTCTTCTGCGGCATCCCTTTTACTTCAGCGAGGAACTCATCGGTGAGGATGGATATATCGGGTTTCTTCAAACCGGCCGCAGAGAAGATGTCAACAACCTGATCAGTCGCAACAGCATTCGATACAAGTTGCCGAATAGCGTGGTCTATCTCTTCAGGGGACTTCTTCTTGTTATCATCATCAATCGCTTTTGCTAGAGCGGCTCTTACTGTCTGGAAGAATGCAACATCGTCTCGTATCTCGACAGTCTTCTCGTGGGGAACCGCAAGAGCGAATGCTTGGGAAAGCTCCGTAACAAATTGAAGAAGATGTGGCTTCCCATCTTCTTGAGCTAGGATGAAATCTTGAGCGAACGGGATAAGGTTGTAGCGAGCCTTAGGATTCCCCGATTTCCAAGGACTCCAATCGAAGCCATGGAACATGTCGCACACGATCTCATACTTTTCCATCAAGACTGCTACCGCTTCGTTTTGATCGATAGCCGTCTTACCCTTCCCTCCGGACAGCGCATAGGTTGCAAGGGCACGTTTGAGGGAGTCAGCAATACCGAGGTAATCAACAATGAGTCCGCCGGGCTTATCCTTGAAGACGCGATTGACTCGGGCTATTGACTGCATGAGCCCGTGGCCTTCCATCGGCTTATCGATATACATGGTGGTGAGTGAAGGAACGTCAAAGCCAGTAAGCCACATATCTCGGACTATGACAATTTTGAAGGGCTTCGAGTTATCCTTGAATACTTCGGCTAAATGTTTACGCCGAGCACCATTGCGGATGTGCTTTTGCCAATCCACGGGATCGGTCGCAGAACCCGTCATAACGATCTTAACCACACCCGTCTCATCGTCTTCAGTATGCCATTCGGGTCGGAGTTTGATTATCTCGTTATAAAGATCAACGCATATACGCCTCGACATACAGACAATCATGGCTTTCCCATCGATTATTTCGAGGCGCTTCTCCCAATGATCGACGAAGTCCTTAGCGATCAATTCGAGCCGCTTCTTTGAACCTACTAGGGCCTCCAAGGCCGCCCATCTCGTTCGGAGACGAGCTCTGTCTTCCTCTTCCTCTCCTTCTGTGATCTCATCGAATCCCGCATCAAGGTGAGGCTTCTCTTCTTCTTTCAGGGCGAGCTTGGCAAGGCGTGACTCGTAATAGATGGGAACGGTCGCACCATCCTCTACGGCTCTCTGAATATCGTAGATGGAAATGTATTCACCGAAAACTGATCTAGTATTCCGGTCTGAAAGCTCAATCGGAGTTCCAGTGAATCCGATAAAGGAGGCTTTCGGGAGGGCATCATGGAGGTTACGGGCAAAGCCATCGATAAAATCGTATTGGCTACGGTGTGCCTCATCGGCAATGACTACAATGTTGCGCCTATCGGAGAGCATAGGATATTGGGCAAGCTTCTCCTCGGGCATAAACTTTTGAACTGTTGTAAAGACGACCCCGCCTGAAGCAACTCTAAGGAGTTCTTGTAGATGTTCTCGGCTTGTAGCCTGAACCGGTGTCTGTCTTAGGAGTTCTGAACAGTTGCAGAAGGTCTGAAAGAGTTGCTGGTCAAGGTCATTGCGGTCGGTGATGACAACAATGGTCGGGTTCTCCATTCCGGGGTGTAGAATGATCTTTCCAGCATAGAAGACCATCGAGAGGCTTTTCCCGCTTCCCGTAGTGTGCCACACAACACCGATACGCTTATCGCCGTTGGGCTTCGATGCCTTCAGCGTCTCTTGCACCGCTTTCCCGACCGCATGGAATTGATGGTATGCAGATATCTTCTTTATCCAGCTACCCTTCCCATCGGACTCGAATACTGTGAAGGAGCGGATCATATCGAGAAGTCGTTTCTTTTCAAATATACCCCGGATCAGGACTTCCATTTGAGTCATGGATGTAGGGGCAAGTTCCTCGCCTTCAATAGTCTTCCAAACAGCGAACCGCTCTTTATCGGCAGTAAGGGAGCCGAGGCGGGCATTATAGCCATCTGAAATTGCAAGGAGACAGTTGTAGGCATATAGAGAAGGAATCTCATTCTTATACGTCTGAAGCTGGTTATAGGCTTCCCATATTGTCGCAGATTCATCAGCAGGATTTTTCAGTTCTATATCTGCTATGGGGAGCCCGTTCAAGAAGACGAGAAGATCAGGGCGACGGTTGTGGCCGTTCTCTATGATCGTGAACTGATTGATAATAAGAAACTCATTCTTCTCAGGATGGTCGAAGTCGATTACTTTCGCCTTGTCGTTTACAATACGGTCACCATTGCGATAGGAAACATCGATACCATCAATGAGCATCCTATGGACTTCATGATTTTGCCCTATCAATGTAGCTGAGACAGAACGGGTTATTTTCTTTGCGGCTTCTTGAATAGCATCGAATGGGAAGGATTGATTTAAAGAAGAAAGAGTATCGATGAGCCTCTGAGGCAGGTGACAATCTCCATAGGAGTCTCTTTCGGCTTTATCCATTTCAGGCGCAATATCAGGCCCGAAGATATGGGTATAGCCAAGTTCCTCGAACATCTCGATTGCGATTCGCTCTACATCTGCCTCATTGAGTCCTGTATTCATTTTACATGCTCCGATATTTGTGATATTTGTTTTTCTGATAGTTCGAGATCGCCGGAAATGAGTTTTGGAAGGAGGGAATCCCTCATAGTAGACAAGTATTTTACTTCCTCAACATTACAGGTAATAGATTCGAGCTGGGGAAGCACAGCCTCGTTGTAAAAAGATATTAGTTTTTGTGTGGGTTCCACAACGAGATAGGATTGGAGATCGCTCCACTTCGCTCTTGGCATCTTCGTTCCATTGGAAAATGCCGTAGCACGTTCAACCATCGCTTCCGACGATAAGTGCATTAGCGCGTAGCCCCAATAGGACGTTTTCTTCGGCCTGATAACAAGAATGTCCGTCGAACAGATACCGTCCTTTGGCGCAAATACAACTTTGTGAAAATATGGACGTAGTTTACCAAACAAAATGTCCTTCGCCTTGAACTTTGCCTTGTTGCTTTGTAGATCATCGGAAGTTCCCCATTCCGAGAGGGCAATAGACTTCTTCGGGACGTGTTCTAACCCCACATAACAAACACTGTCCTTCATAGAATCAGGGAATACCTGTTCATTTATCACCGAACAAAACTGCCCTATCTCTGTAACCGTCCACCCCTTCGGTATTTCCCCAAGCTCTGAATCCTCAAAAGAATCGGGGAAGAGGCTATCTATATCAATCGGAAGCCTCGTAGGCTCTCCTGCGGCCTTCTTTCGGACAGGATCGAAGTCGATGAACCACGACTTGAATAGCGCACGCGCCATGGCTTCGAGTGTTTCGTTCATGGAGCGGAGGAGTTCTATCTTATCATCGAGAGTGCCGAGGATGTGGGCGATGGCTTTTTGGGTGGGGAGAGGAGGTATTGGAACTTCGATGTTCTCTATTCCGTAAAGGGGCAGTTTCAGTTGAACTGCCCCTACCGTATTCTTGAATATCTCATTTTGCCCAAGGGACGACTTTAGGTAATAAGCAAGAAAACTATTATCAATGATTTTATTATCAATAAGTATTTTCGCCGCGTTTTCGGTAAGATTAGCTTTATGAAGTTTATCAGGAACAATAGCAACTAGGCCAACACTTCCTACTATGCTAACAATTACATCCCCAGCATCGACAGTATACCGACTTATGGCACTCTGTGTTTCTATTGGAACATATTGAATCCCGCTTCTACTAACACGACCATCTACCAAGTCAACAATACGAATGTAGGGATGCGGTGTCGGGGATTCTACAAGCGAAGAACCAAGAGGGAGACGCTTCCCGCCCTTCACCGACGCAAACTCGCCGATCTTCATTGACTCCCACTCACTCGCCATAGCCAAGCACCTTCAAGTTCTTAAATATCTCTTTCGATAGCTCGTCCGACTCTTTGACCTGTTCCTTTAGCTTCGCGGTCAAGTGTATCATCTTCTCGTCAAAATCCTCGTCGTCATCCTCGGCTTCCTCAGCTCCGACATATCTTCCGGGCGTGAGAACGAAGTTGTGAGATTCTATCTCTTCCTTCTTTGCTGAGTGACAGAAGCCGGGGATATCCTCATACTTCTTTTTACAGTCCTTGTCCCCGCGCCACGAGTGATAGGTCTCAACAACCTTCTTGATGTCATCTTCCGTCAGTTCTTTGTGAACGCGGTCAACCATTGACCCAATCTTTCGGGCATCTATAAAAAGGGTCTCGCCTTTTCGGTTTCGATATTTCTTGTCTTCTTTGTTTCGAGCGAGGAATCATAAGCACACAGGAATCTGAGTCGAATAAAAAAGTTGCCCCGGCATAGCGACCATACAGTCAACAAGGTCATCTTCGATGATTCCCTGCCTGATGTCGCCTTCCCCTGAGGTGTTAGTGGACATAGAGCCATTTGCGAGAACGAACCCCGCCATACCATTAGGAGCGAGATGCGATATGAAGTGTTGAACCCATCCATAGTTAGCATTATTAGCGGGAGGCAATCCGTATTTCCAACGCTTGTCATTCTCTAACCGTGGCTGTCCCCAATCCTTCATATTGAAGGGGGGATTCGCCATCACAAAATCGGCTTTGAGCGTAGAGTGCAAATCCCGTAAGAATGAATCCGCATGTTCTGATCCCAAATCAGCCTCAATACCCCGAATAGCAAGATTCATCTTAGCGAGTCTCCATGTGGTAGCATTTGATTCTTGCCCGAAAACGGAAATGTCTCCAATGTTCCCAGCATGGTGCTCTATGAACTTCTCAGACTGGACGAAAAAACCACCAGAACCACATGCGGGGTCGAAGACACGTGCATTCTTGAACGGGGCGAGCATTTGAACGATTAGCTGAACGACACATCGGGGAGTGAAGAACTGCCCGCCGTTCTTTCCCTCAGCGGAAGCAAACATCGTGAGGAAATACTCATAAACCCGACCAAGGATGTCCTTGCTCCGGTTCTCTTCATCGCCGAGTCCGATGGTTCCAATCAGGTCGATGAGTTCTCCGAGTTTCTCTTTGAGGGAGTTCTGATATTTGTTGAAATCCTTGGGAAGGACACCCTTTAACCGCTTATTATCCTTTTCGATGGCATCCATCGCGTCATCGAGAAGCGTGCCGATAGTGGGTTGCTTTGCGTTCGCTTGTATATAGCCCCACCGAGCTTTCTTAGGAACCCAAAAGACATTGCGGGCAAGATACTCATCAGTGTCTTCGACATCAGCGTTCTTGTCAGCCTTCAGTTCCTTGTATAGCTCCTCGAAGGAGTCGGAGATGTATTTTAGGAATAGGAGTCCGAGAACGACGTGTTTATACTCCGCCGCATCCATATTCGTTCGGAGCTTGTCCGCAGTCGCCCAGAGGGTAGCCTCGAAACCTAGATTTGCCGCTGTTGTTGCCTTGTTCTTAGTCATAGGGGTAGAAATCATCTCCATTTTCTCTAAATTATCTTTGGATTATATCGCAAGCTCGACCATCGAGAAAGTCTTAAACTAGAGAAATACTGCCTCCAAGTTCCATTCAGGAGTAGAGACTTGGAGGCAGAAATGAGGAGGTGCATTGTTTTTTTAAGGCTAAAAGCAAATGTCCCATAAGAGAATCGACATCGATTTTTCCTAACTTATCGAGCAACACACCCAGCCTACTAACGAGAAATTATAAACACAAAGTGTAAGTCGCCTCTCCCCTATCAACATAGCCTTGAATCGCTGGTGCGATGGTCTTTTTCAGGACCTGCGGAAAGATGCTGAAGCGATGCCCACCAGTCTCATATACGAACACATTATATGTTGGTGGCAGTGATTCCATCGTTTTCTGATATGGTATGAGATCATCGTCCTTTGATAAAAAGACATTTATGTTTACTTGATAAGGCTTGAAAAGTTCCTGCGCCTTATCTTCGAGTGTCTTCACATACTCCTCTCGGAACTCAAACATCTCACCGGTTACTAGATTCTTGTTCATTCCGATATGTCTCCTCAACGTTGAGGGGTCAATTACAGGATTGATCGCGAATACAGGAATCGCCCAGTCAGCGTTGATACAGAGCATGTAAAACCCGCCTAGGGAGTTGCCTATGCCTACTATCCATTCGTCATCTGGGATATCAGCGAGAATATCATTAAGGCTGTAAAGAGCTTTATTGGGATCAACTGGAAGGCTGGGCGAAATAATGTTGACGTTTTGCCCCTTGTAGAACTCCCTGAGGTAGCTCGCCTTCTCGCCACCACCAGTAGATGCGAACCCGTGAGCGTAGAGGATATTCAACCTATTCATCATTTGTTTCACCTCGATTATTCCTTAAAACGCAACTATTATGAGAGATGATGATTATACCCAATCTAGCTGTTGGAAATCATGAAGATAGCGTCGAACTTCGTCATCGCTTCTCGTAAAGGACATTCCGCACATGACGGAAGCAGAGAATAACATGTCGATGGGTTCGCCTCGCATGTTTGGCAAAGAACCGTAGATGGGGGTTGAAGCAAACGTAAATCGTCCATCTAGAGAATATAAAACAGCGTAGCTCCAATACAAGTTGGCTTGCACAGGAGACGTTTTTTTTTGGCATAACTGTTGACGGCGCTATATCGCATTCTTATATTCTTGGCAGGAACGGGAGTCAATATCGTTAGCTCTCGCCTACCGTCGTATTTATTCCGACTTGCGGACGGTGGCCATTCTATGGCCAAAACTCAGCTAAGTAAGGAGCCCCCCATGAAGAAGCTCTTCTCCCTGCCTCACAACTGACGCCTTGGGTTGTCCCTTGGTTTACGTCTCGTCATCTTGACAATGTGAAGAGGCCCTATGATCTTTCATCGCCCAATGAAGGCTCTGCTCTCTCAGGCGAGAGCCCGCTTCCACGGTTTATGCCGTGAGAAGGAGGGCTTCAATGAAGCATCAGAACGGAAAAGAAAACCGTCTCCGTTACGTTTATGATAGGTATGGATTCGACGAGTGGGGCTTCGCCGACCTCCCGAAAAAGGTCGGGCCTTATTTCGGAGAATGGATCGGGGCCAATCGCACCCCTCACGTCGGCTGTGTGGAGTGTTACATGGAAGGGAACCTTACGGCGGGCGGCAAGCATCAGGATGCGAGAAGCTGGAAGCGCCATCGTAAGACTCAGTGGAGGGAGCGGCATAGAGTAGCAATCGAGACTGAACTGTAACCAACGCTGTCAATTTGCCCACTTGCGGACAGCGTGGCCTCGTTGAGGCCGAACAAACCCTGCTAAAACGGAGCATTACATGAAATTGAACTCCATCCTCCTCGAAGGCGATGTCGCCACGCTTTCCACCGAGGACCGCGCTACCAGCGTTACCACCTTCACCCTCAAAGCCGAAAACCGCAAAGACAACGGCACCTCGAAGGATTATTTTGGTTCCTGTGTATTCAACATCCACTGCAAAGGCAAGCTCGCGGATATCCTTGGTCACACCCTCAGGAAAGGAAGCTCGATCCGCGTCGTGGGCTACCTCGCCACGACTGACGATGGCTCCCCCTTCGTCTTTGCAGAGCACATCGAGATTAAGCCTGTTTCCAAGAACCTCCCTGTCGCTGAAGCATCGTAAACTCCATCGAGTCTCGCAGACACACCAACAATCAGATCAATGGAGACACACCATGAATGTCATCCACATGAAGATCGATGAAAAGATCGGGCTTATCATCGGATCGTGTCTTGCGGGGCTGTCGGCCCTGCTAACGCTGAACCTCTTCCTCGCCCTTGCTCATGGGAATCCCCTGTATCAAGTCATTATGGGGCTCCTCGCGGTGTTCCTTGAAGCGGCGAAGATTCTCCTATTTCGTCGCAGAGGATTAGTGAAGGTGATAGGAGTAATACTGGTCGGCATCTCACTCCTTGCAAGCTTCGGGTCTGCGCTCCTAGTCGTGAGTGAGGATCAGGCAGTGACGAACCAGAAGGCGGTTATAGCGGCGCACCAATCCTTCGCCTACCTGAACAGCAAGGCGGAGGTGGAATCCCTCGACTCCCAGATCACCATGCTCATCGAGAAAAGGAAAGCACTCCCATCGGATTTCATCACTGCGGGGAACCAACTCACGGACCAGATCGCCGCCCTGAGGTCTAGGAAAGATGCAGTGCTGAAGGAGATGGCCCGGCAGGAAGCCTATTCTACTGGCGAGAACGCATCCTCTCCCACCACGATGTTTGGACTGTTTGCCAAGGTGTTCGGCCTCGATGAGAACCTGATTGTCCTGCTGATTCTACTAGCCCTCGCGGGAGTGTTAGAAGCTTCCAGCCTTGCGTTGACAGCCCCAAGGTATTCCACTCCCCCGCTGGGTTCCGATGGAGCATTCCAGCCAAAGGAGAGCCCAGAGCCAACAGCTGATATTGCCTTCGCCGATCTTCCACAAAGGAAGGGAAAAGCCATGGCCGTAGAGGCCCACGAGGAGCCTCAAGACAAGGAAAAGACATCCACGCCCAATCCCGGCCTCCCGGACCTTCCTATGGCCTTCCATGAGCCTTCCACGAGGGTTTATACCGCCGACGAGTTCCTCCAAGAGATGGGAAAGGGCCTTCCCTACCCCAACCTTCGAGGAAGGAATGCCACCGCAGAGCGAATCGGCATCCCCTACTACCGGGCACAAGTGCTCGTGAAGGAACTCCTGAGGGATGGGAAAATACGCGTGGTAGGGAAGAGACTGGTGAGGGCTGGAACATTCCATGGTCCTTCATCCATGGAAGCTATCGCCGAGAGTGGATCAGAATCCTGAAGTCCTTGAGGCAGTGAGCACCTCAGTGCTCAGGGATCACTGACAGCGGACATCGTGAAGTAAAAAAGCTCGGGTGCCCAAAAGGGATGGAAGACTAGTCGCTTTTATCTTTCAAATACTGTGCCCTCATCTCCTCAATGATGGTCCCGAAGTGCTCGATTAGGTAGGTCGAGAAATCGTAGAGATGCTGTGCTTCCTCAGTCTTGCTTACAGAGTCTGGATCGATAAGTAGCTGATATGGCTCAAGCCCGAGGACGTCGGCGAGCTTTTGGAAGGCTTCAGGTGAGGGGTATCGCCTCCCCATTTCGAGGGCGGAGACATACTTGCCACCCATGCCGAGTAGTTCGGCAAGCTTTTCCTGCGAGAGTCCTGCCCGCTTCCGTGCCAGTTTTAAGTTTTTTATGAACAGGCTCTCTGTCTTGGTCACATTACCCCCGCTATCTGCGGGATAGGGTGGTGTCCAATCGAACACCGGGCAACTTTCTTTTAGACATACTTTTAGGTGTCTTTTGGGCTACTTTATTCTTGACTTGGTGCCCATTGGGAATACACTCATACCCTATTAGGCATATACATCAGGAATAGGAAGGAGGGTCGAGCATCAATCAAATGTAAGGTTTGGAACGTTCGATAAAACGTAATCTCAGATAATCAAATATGGAGGACGTAAATGAAAAAGAAAGCATTACCTGTTGGGATTATCCTGCTGGGTCTGTCTCTGCTTATCTCCTGTGGCAATCCGGCATCCGAAACCCCGGCGACAAGTGATACGACTTACACGACTGCTCCGTCTGTCGTTTCTGCGAAGTTCTCTGACGGGTCAACCGTCAACAATGCAACGAATGTCGCAAATACTGTTACCTCTATTGATATCACATTTGACCAGAACATGGAGACAGGCTGGTCGATCAAGAGGAACGACAAGTTTCTTACCTACACTTGCCAGTGGACTGATACCAAGACAGTGCGTGTCACCTTCACAAGTGAACTGTCGAAAGGTTTCGCTTATAGCCTGATCCTCAATCCAACAGGTTGCACCAATCCCTTCAAGAACACATCTGGGATAGCGCTTGTTTCAACTACGCTCGCCTTCACCGTGACGCCATACACGACCGCGCCTAGCGTTGTCTCGGCAACTTTCTCAAGCGGTGACTCCGCGATTGGCGGCACCAACATCCCATCGAACGTTACCTTCTTGGATGTAGTCTTCGATCAGCGCATGTCGGATGGATATTCCAACGGGAACAATGACACCAGTCTCACGAGCACTCCGGCAACATGGCAAAACCGAACGACAATCCGGATAAGCTTTCCTAGCGGTCTTACACCGAACTTCTCTTACAACTTCTACCTCAACATGACTGGCCACCAGAATTATATGAACACCTCAGGTATTGCGTTACCTGATACTACGCTGACCTTCTCAACTGGATCATAATAGCTGTTTCGAGTATCGGGCCACGGCATTTCCGCAAGCCGAGATGCCGTGGTTGTCCCTCGGAGATGTCAGTGAAAAGCAAAAGCGATTTACTCTTTGCCGCTTCGGTGCTAAGGAGAGTCAAATGAGCGCTATAACAAAGGCATATCACGAAACACTCTGGCTCATGCGCTACGATATCCAAAAAATCTCTGCCACGAAGGAGACGGGGAGAGCGTTCAAGATCATCAAGAGCATCGTCCACTACCTCAGGTCCTATCATAAGTTCCTCTGTTCCCGTTTCTGCGATGATCTTTATCACAATGACGAAGCCTATGCAGATTCTCCGCTCTTCTTCGAGCTACGGGATAACGCCGAATCCCGGGACCGGAAGCATTGCGGCCTCATCGAGATGATCGATGACTGGGACGCTGTTTTTTACTATTGGAAACTTATCATTTCCATGAAGCTCCACGCCATCCGGTATCGGGCGAAGTTATCAAGGTTGACGGAACCAAAATCCGTTAGGCTTCTCTATGGCGATCCCGAGGACCTTGCATATTACGCTCCTTCACCAACACTGGACCTTCGTTCTGGGCCTTCGGAAGAGACTGTTCGTGATTTCCTATTCCAATTCTTAGCTATCGCAAACGAAGTGGACCCGGTAAACATTGATGCTCGAATGGACCCGTATTTCGTCGCAACAGGGCTCAGTGAAGAAGGTATCAAGCACCGAGGCAAGCCCATCACGTCCACTGACAGGGAGTTCGAGCTTTTTGATTTCGTCATGGACTTGCAGACCGCGATGGGTGTCGAGCTCAAAGAAGATCGCATTTTCCTCGCAAAGCTTTACGAGTCTGAAACAATGGAAGGTTTTTACGATGTCTGGATCGACCATCTCAAGCACGAAGGCTTGCTCGAAGAGGATAGGTTAGCGATGTTCAACAGCCGAGGAGGAAGATCATGACAATTAGCATTCCCATAATCAAGGAAGGTAAACGTTGGTATGTGAACGAAGACAATGGGTTTACTAAAGACGAGAATGAACTTGTCGCAGGGATTCCTGAGATTATCGAAACACTCGTCGGAAATAAAGTGACAGCTGTTATTCATGCTTCCGATGAACCCTTCGCTGGTGCGGTTCGGTTTGACCTCGACAATCCTGATTCCATGGGGGGAGTCGAATACTCTATGGAAACTCCTAACGGGATGATGAGTGGATGGCTTTGCTCTGTTTTCTTCCACTACTTCGACTCCCCTCCCCCTCACCTTTACGTGAAGATCGATCCTCAACACTGATATTGAAAGGAGAATAAAATGTCACCCGAAGAGAAAGCAATCGAAGACTTGTTGTCAAAACTTGACTACACCTTGCTCCGTCTCTTGATCGAAAAGAGTCCTGAACCATGGATAGCAAACCAGCCGGGCGGTATTCCAACCAAGAGCGAGGTCGAAATGCACTGTCGTCGCATCCTCCGCGATGCTGTAGTAAAGGGAGACTGTGAATCGCGAGGGTTCACGGCAAAGAAAAAGGAAGTGATAAGTAACAGAATCGAGGATAAAGGGAAATGTATACTGACGCTTAAATACGGATACGAGACGACGCAAGAATATGATTCAAAGGAATACTAGGTGATAATAATTGGGAGTCAGCCCTTTGCTTCCATAATCGAAAAACTCGTCAATGAGGATTGATAAACGTAGAAGGAGGCAAAGTAGCGAAGTTCCCTAGCTTCACTTATGCGAGAAAAAGGTATTTGTAGACATTGGCCAGATTTCGATGACTTGTCATGGCCAACCGTGAATGAGCGGGAACCCGACCCCATGGCCGGGAAGACTAAGGAGGATCAGGATGATCACATTCCCACCAGCACACTTGCCGATTGACCCAAGCGATCACATTGAGCCTTACGATATTGAAGAGAAAGTTGTTGAGGGTAAACGAGTCGAGCCTATTAGAGCCGATTACATAATGTTTCAAGCTGGTCTAGACGCACTGAAAGGGAAGCTCCTCATCACGGACGACGGACGGCTCCTTGAGGTTATCGATGCTAAACCAGAGGAAGTAGGTTCCACTAAATGGTTTTTATGGGACGGACAAACGCGACGAGTATTGGAAGCCACTTGGGGCAAAGACAAAGCTCTTCTCATCGAGATGCTTTCCGAGGCGTTCCCTTTCGCCCATGGCCGAGGCGACGATCTTTTCGATGAAGCTCAGATGAGACTCCAAAAAGCTCTCGCCTATGATCCGAACAAAGACATTGAACTTATCATCGATAACTTCGATCTCCTCATCGATAATACTGATCGTATCCTCTCGACGCCCTATCTCTATAATGGAGCAATCGGAGGATTATGGACCGCATTCATCTACGCAGGACAGCGACGATTCCCTGTTTCCGCACTTCTCGGCGCATGGAGGGCTGGGAAATGGAAGGTAAATTGTCCTAACGCTAAAGAACATAAGCATGAAGCGTTCGTGCTAGTAGCGGGAGGAGGATTCAGTATCGGCGACATGGACCTTTACTGTCCCACCTGCAAGGAGAAGATACACCAGAGGACTTCGGGCGGGGGGTGGTTCGCTTCCATCCTTCCCTTCATACCGAAAAAGAGTAACGGCTATCGCCTCGACGAGATTGTCGAAGAGCTTAGGAAGTAATGAAGATGGGTATGAATGGAAGAGGTTTCTTCGTCCATAACGGAGAAATGATTGAGATCACGGGCTCAACACACATCAGGACCGTATTAAACGATCCTGAGAGGTTCGGTCTGGAAAAGGAAGCCCTTGTCGCCCTCTATCAAGAGTGCAATGAGCCAATCGGGTTCGAGGGCAAAGCTAGGTCTCTCATTCTTGAAAGGCTCATTCGATCCGGGTGGGTGCGGGTGCGGCAGACGCTCGGACGATCAGGGCAATGGACAATCCAGTTCGATAACTGGGCTGAGAGAAAAGAACAAGTCATAGACTTCCTTCGGTGGGCTTACGCGGAAAGAGTAGTATCGTCAGATGAGAGCGTCATCCTGAATGGGATAGATGACGGCTTTGTGAGAACCGTGGAGATAGGCAAGCTTGATACTTCGCTATGAGTAAATGACCAATAGGTGGTAGTAGGAATGACGAAAAGCATTCTTCTGAAATACCGCGCAAGGCTCGGGTTCATACGTTTGAACCTGAGGAGTCTCAATGAGCGGCAAGGAAAACAAGAGGGCGATCGGAAAGCATTTCGGCTATGACGAAAATGGCTTCTCCGCGCTCCCCGTGAAGATCGGAAATGTGAAGCTTTCGCGTTTCTTGAACGGTTGCATGATGGGCTGTGAAGGGACGTTTCCGCACGGTTGCGATAATTACAATCAATCGAAGTTCGACTGTCGCAAGTCGTGGAAGAAACATCGCGAACATCAATGGAAATGCTAACGGATTATAGTTGCAGGTGAGAAGCACGCATCGATTACCCATAATAATCAAGAAACCCCGAACCCTCACCCAAGGAGTCGTCATGACCGACTTTTTCGGACTCACCTATTTCGCTCTCATCTGCGGAGGCATCGCCTACGCAATCCGGAAGAACATACCCTCGAGGAAGCGCCTTGTCGCAGAGAACGCGGACTTGAAAAGGCGGATCAGTGACCTTCGGGGTCAGCTTGAGACTGCCCAGCTGATGGCAACTTTCAATGCCGTCAACGATGATGAACGCGAGAGGTATCAGACGGTAATTAGGCTTGTTAGGGACACGATCCTTTTCTATGACAATAGCAATGGACGGATTAGCGCGTCCCATGCGATTGCTATGTTAAAAGATGCTATCATCCGTTATCGTGCCGATTGCCTCGATATCGGAAAAGAAGACCTAGATGAGCTAAACTGGCGAATCGCCCAGCATGTTGAGGAGATGAGGTCCAAAGGGTTCAAAACAAACTAGAAACTCAACGCCGCTCTCCCTTCTCCTCCATTAAACGTTATAATAATGGATTAGTTATCGAGTTATCGTTTTTTCTAAAAAGTAGTTAAGAAAACCCTATTTATATATGTTTTTTTTAAAATCTATAAATACTGATCTTATTGAGTTAAAACGTTTTTGGGATTTCTTGCTAACTCGATAACTTATCCGTTATTACAACACCTTACTGGGAGGAAAAGCGGAAAAGTCCAGCACTACAACCAAGTTCAAGCAAAAAAAGGCCGGGCATTCAATACCCGGCCTTCTCAGCTCGATCCTTACTAACAGTTACAGTTGAGTCGTCTTCCGACAACCACTTTCCTATTTCCGGTCCCTTGCCGAAGCTCGATACAAAGGTCCTTAGCAAGAGCATCGAGTTGCTTTGAGAAATCCTTGTTCGAGATAACAGCAAGCTTATTCTCGTCACAATAGGACTTAAAAGCATCATATAGCGTCGAGAAAGGCATTTCTTCCTTCTCTCGCTCATAAGTGGAGACAACCTCGGTATAGTCTTGCATGAACGAGAAAACCTTGTTCTCTTCAAGCTTGTAGCGCATTATCTCTTCTTGCATCGCATTGGTGAGAGATAGTCCTTCTGCGCGATAAAGCCTGAGCCCCTCCAAAGCCCAGTTGAAAATACCGGGCAATTCTTTCTCCAACCTCTCATCGAGGTCTTTGATTTGCTCACTTTCTGCGAACACACGATCAAAGCTTATCAGCGCAATCCTTCGCCAGAAGCCATTTCCGATCTCATCGACTTTCGGCTTATTATTCCCAAAAATCCACAACTTGAACTTGGGATAGTAGCTGAATGAGCCATGATAAAGAGCACGGCAAGTTATCTCATCCTTTCCAGAGATTGTCTTGATGACGGCCTCATCGAATTGAGCATCCTTCTTGAGTTCCGTAGTCCTAACGAACCGAGAATGGACCAACCGCGCGAACTGCTCCTGTGCTTCCCTCCCCATCGAATCCATCAAAGCTGATGCCGATATCGTAGCGGACGATGTTCCGAAAAGCTTAAAAAGCACATTGAAGAACGTAGATTTACCGTTTGCACCCATTGGGCCATAGCAGAAGAAAACTTTTTCTTCCTTGACACTATTGGTGAGTGTATAGCCCACAGCCTTCTGGACGAATCTTACCTGCTCTTCATTCTCACTCATCACATCGCGGATAAACTTCCGCCACTGCGGACAATCCGCACTTTCATCGAAAGAAAAATCAGATGAGTTAGAAGATAGATAATCTGGTGAGTGAGGAAGGAGCTCGCCAGTTCCTAAGTCATAAACACCATTTCCCAGCGTGAACATGTCCTTCTGGTTGAATGCCTCATATCCCAAAGATACACTGGGATCACCGGACACCATCTCTATCGCGGCATTTACTCCACCAGTATCGCCATAGTGCTTCCTTACAGAGACGAGGCACTTTAGCCTTTCTTTAAGGCGTTTTTGCTCCTCGATCCCGATATCCTTAGACTGGATCATCCTCGTAACAGAAGCGATCTCGTCATTGTATGTCGATTTCGCAACCTCGGTTACGAGTGAATAGAGACTTTTCTTTTCGACATCGAGTTCCCAGTTTTTCCCATTGTAAAGCGCCCATCCTAGATTCTTCACATAGCGAATAGTCTCACCATGAACACTCAAGAATCTCCTACTGAAGTCTGCGTCGTTCAGTATTGGCGACTCATGCCTGTCATCATCAACCCCGATGGGTATGTCGTCGCTCCCCACTCGATAGGCCGGATCGATACGCCTTGCCCAGTAGATGAGCGACCTGTAGGTAATTGCGCCGCCTTCATCGAAGCTTTGCCAGTGGGACGAAAACTCGCTAGATGGAATACCAGTATCCGAGAGGCTTATCCATGCTTCTATTCCGAATCCTCCGCTCTTGAGTGCCATCCCGAGACTTATCCATGCGGCATAGTCGTGAAACTCACCATCAGATGCAAGCCTTCCGATTAGGTCAAGCAGTATGGTCTGATCCTTCTCCATTATCCTAGGTGTATCGACATTCTGGGCTTCTTTAGATCGTTCAATCAACTTCTTCAAAAAGCCATCGATATATTCCCCAGTATTGCTATATCCGAGGACATCGTTCCCGGACATCGTGAAATACCTTGCTAGGTCATTGGCGTTATGATCAAAAAACGCGTATGCCCTATTGAGGGTTTTCATCATTGCCTCATACTCCTCACGATTGTTGTATTCGTGAGAAAGGGGAAAGAGAACATGAAAACGATCACACGCTGGCTTCGGAGGTTTGTCTCCGCCCTGAGTTTTTTCTATCTGATGATGTCTTGAAGTATAGACAGTAAATGAAAAATCGCCAAATAACTCGCGGAACTGATCCATCGTGCATCCTTCGTCAACATCCATCATGATAGTATCGGCTGACTCCCAGTTCGCACCTCTTCGATAGCCATTCACGAACTTGTGGACAGTATGGTCCGAGGAGGCCGCTATCTCAAGGAGTTCGTCAGTAGTATCAACATCGATTGCCTCAGTGCGGAAGCTCGTCTTGTTATGGCAATTCTCCCTTTTGTCGTCCGTTACGTAAACCTTCATAAGTATGCTCCTTCTGCATAATCACCTCATTTATGAGTCCTAGCTTTTTTGTGATTCTTTTGCCCTAATCTAGACAAAAGAAAAACCTGTAGAGACGTGTGGCTCGCCCCTACAGGTTATCTGTCGTTGCCGACTGACCGCAAAAAGAGCCACCATGTGCCACTTACATGGTTGCTCTTCTTCCATGTTTACTATCTCATTCGTCCGAGCTCCTTTTTGCTGTCATATAGTTAGTGCAAAAAACACTCAGCATTTACGGTAGGGCAGACATAGGCATGGCTCCGCAAAACCGTCATCACATGAGTAAGTTGTTTCTTTGTCAGCTTGGCTAATTGTTTCGGCGGCGTAGTCAAGCCGCTTCAAGCCCTTTGGGCCACCGTCTCAGCCTTCTAAGCTTTTCACTGTTGGTGATTCTATAAACGGCTAAAACGCCGTTCACGTTCTCTAACACGACATACCTCAGGCCGTCGTGGCTCACCTCATCCGACAGGTTCGACGGTAGTTCCTCACCGCCAGCCCGGAACCACGCTTTCATAGCTCTTTCGACAAAGTTCTGATTAAGCATATTCCCTCCGTTATGGGGCTTTTTGCCCTCATGACGGGGAATATAAGGGTGGGATTTCCAGATGTAAGTAATTTCTCGTTCACCAAAAAAACAGGTAGCCTACGCTTCGATAACGGTTATAACAATATGGCCCTAATGGTAGAATGGTAATGCTCACTTCTAATGTTTAGCGAAATCGAAAAGGACTATGTGCAGGTTTTTTCTAGCCTTACATAATTGTGATGGCTCCTTATATTCCCATCAACAAGGAGCCAATATGCCAATGAACCTGCTTACCATCGATCAAGTTTCCGAGTTCCTACACATCGCAAAACCCACCCTTTACAGTTGGGTTTCCGCGAAAAAGATCACTTGTGTAAAAGTCGGAGGTCGAGTTCGATTCAGAGAGAGTGATATAGACCGCTTCATCTCTGACCATCTGTCCGAAGCGATCTAGTTGATGTTCTCAAGCAAAAGAGAAAAGCCCCGGAGTAACTCCGGGGCTTTTCTTTGGCGCTGTAACGCAACATAACGGCTTTAGCGGTCACAGTTGTGGTCACAGCATCAGTAAAACACAGCAGGATAACAAAATAAAATGCCCGGAGGGGGACTTGAACCCCCACGGTTTCCCACTAGAACCTGAATCTAGCGTGTCTGCCAATTCCACCATCCGGGCAGGATGGGGAAAAATACACTGGAGGAAGGGCTTGCGTCAATGCCGGCGGCGGGGAGAGCCGCGACGGGAGTGTCGAAAAAGGCCGGGAAGTGGCTGCTTGGTTGGGACCCGGGCTGTTTCATTATATGAAACTCGCATTTCGTATATTGCCTCTTCTCGACCGGCAGGCATATAATGAAGGTCCCCAACCACGCAAAATGCGCCGAAAAAGGAGACGCTTGTGAAACTAGAACGCTACTCGGGAGACCTGTCGACCATCGATTACCTCTCCCTCGTCGTCGTCGATATCGCGGGACAGCTCCACTCCGTGGCCCTGCCCCGGAGTTACGTGACCGAGAAGGTCCTCAAGGGCGGCGTCGGCTTCGATGCCTCGAACTACGGCTATGCCCAGGTCCACAAGTCCGACATGGTCGCGGTGCCCGACCTCTCCACGGCCTTCGTCGAGGACAAGGAGGGCTTCAAGACCCTCCACGCCTTCTGCGACGTCATGACCACGGACGGCGAGCATTTCGCCCAGTATCCCCGCACCATCGCCAAGAAGGCCGTCGAGGAGCTCAGGAAGAGCGGCGTCGGCGAGGACGTGAAGATGCTCGTCGAGCTCGAGTTCTACGTCTTCGACGACGTCGCCTACTCCACCACGGTCGACCACTCCTGGTACTCGGTCCAGAGCTCCGAGGGCATCGGCGAAGACTACGAGGACGCGCCCCGCTTCGGCCTCTCCAAGGGCTACCACCGCATGGGCCCCGAGGACAAGTACGGCCTCCTCCGCAACCGCGCCGTCGAGGCGATGCAGGACGCCGGTATCCTCGTGAAGTACCACCACCACGAGGTCGGTGCCGCACAACTCGAGATCGAGCTCAACTTCATGGACCTCGTCCGCGCCGCCGACGCCGTCGTCCTCTCCAAGTGGATCATCAGGAACTGCGCCGACGAGCTCGGCCTCTTCGTGACCTTCATGCCCAAGCCCATGTACAAGATCGCCGGAAGCGGCATGCACGTCCACCAGTTCATCGAGAAGAACGGCAAGTCGATCTTCCCCGGCGACGGCCTCTACGGCCTCTCGGAGGCCGGCCTCGCCTACACCGCTGGCATCCTCGAGCACGCCCTCTCGGGCTCCCTCCTCGCCTGGTCCAACCCGAGCACCAACTCCTACCGCAGGCTCGTCCCCGGCTACGAAGCGCCGGTCTCCGCCACCTTCGCCCAGGGCTCGCGCGCCGCGGCGGTGCGCATCCCCGGCTACCTCAAGAAGGGAGAGGCCCGCATCGAGTTCAGGACAGGTGATGCGACCGCGAACACCTACTACTTCCTCGCGGCCATGCTCCTCGCCGGCCTCGACGGCATCCAGCGCAAGCTCGACCCCGTCAAGAAGGGCTTCAGCACGGACAAGGAGACCCCGAAGAACACCTTCCCGACGGGCCTCTACCACGTCCTCTCGGGCCTCGCCAAGGACAGGGACTACCTCAAGTCCGTCTTCCCCGAGGAGCTCATCTCCTCCTGGATCGAGGCCAAGAAGAAGGAAGCCGAGTACGTGTACAATGCTCCGGTTCCGCAGGAGTACGAGCTCTATTTCTAGTTGTTGGTAATGGGGGGGGAGGTCTCCCCCCTGGCTCCAGCGTCCTCGCCGGGTCCCCATCGGGCCCCGGCTCCGGTCGCTTCCGCCACCCCCCTCTGTCGCGCGGCGCAAGCTCCGCGCGACGCACCAGGGAAACGGCCATCCGAAGTTGCTTTGCCGTTCCGCGCGATGCGCGGAACATGGCCGCGCCGCAGGCGCGGCCGGGGGCCGGGCCCCAGGGTCCGTCCCCCGATACCCACCATTCGTTGAAGGACAGGATCATGGGGTTCGAAACATTGATGGGCGACGAGGCGATTGCCCTCGGCGCCGTCCATGCGGGCTTGTCGGCGGCCTTCGCTTATCCCGGCACGCCCTCGACCGAGATCATGGAGTTCTACCAGGACTTCGCCAGCAAAGCCGGCGACTCCGGCAAGGCTGGAGACGGTAAACGCGGCCCCTTCGTGGCCCAGTGGTGCACGAACGAGAAGACCGCCTACGAGTCCGCCCTCGGCGCTTCCTTCGCGGGCAGGCGCGCGACGGTCTCGATGAAGCACGTCGGCCTCAACGTGGCCGCCGATCCCTTCGTCAACTCCGGCCTCCTCAAGATCAAGGGCGGCCTCGTGGTCATCGTCGCCGACGACCCGGGCATGCACTCCTCGCAGGACGAGCAGGACTCGCGCTTCCTCGCCGAGTTCGCGCGCATCCCCTGCCTCGAGCCCTCCGACCAGCAGGAGGCCTACGACATGACCCGGGCGGCCTTCGACATCTCCGAGAGCTTCCAGGTCCCCGTCCTGATCCGCATAACGACCCGCCTCGCGCACAGCCGCTCGGCCGTCGAGACCCGCGGACAGAGGGACCAGAACCTCGTCGAAAAAGCGAAGGACCGCTGGGGCTGGACCCTCATGCCCCACGCAGCGCGCGCCCTCTGGAAGGAAGTCCTCCCCAAGTACGAGAAGCTCCGCCATGAGGCCGAATCCGCGGCGAAGGTCGAAAAGGGCGACTCCGAGATCGGCGTGATCACGACCGGCCTCGCCCTCCAGTACTACCGCGAGAACGAGGAGGACCTCGCCGCGAAGGGCGTAAAGCCCTGGCGCCTCCACGTCGGCCGCTACCCCATCCCCTACGCCTCCATCCGCGAGCTCGCCTCGCACGTGAAGAAGGTCATCGTCCTCGAGGAGGGCTATCCCTTCGTCGAGCGCGAGCTCCGCGGCATCCTGCCCACCGGGCTCACAATCCTCGGCAAGGAGACCGGAGAGGTTCCGCCGACCGGCGAGCTCTCGCCCGACAACATCCGGCCCGTCCTCGGCCTCGCGCCGCGCAAGGGCATGTCCCTGCCCGCCGACGCAGGCTTCACCCTCGCCAAGAGGCCGCCCCAGCTCTGCCAGGGCTGCCCCCACGCGGACAGCTACACCTTCCTCAAGGAAGCCCTCGCGGGCTACAAGGACTACTCGGTCAACGCCGACATCGGCTGCTACACCCTCGGCGCCATGCCCCCCTTCGACGCCGTCGAGTCCTGCGTGGACATGGGAGCGTCCATCGGCATGGCGCGCGGCGCCTCCGAGGCGGGCTTAAGGCCCGCGGTGGCCGTCATCGGCGACTCGACCTTCTACCACTCGGGCCTCTCGAACCTCATCGATGCGGTATCGCACAACTCCAACATCACGGTCCTCATCGTCGACAACTCCACGACGGGCATGACCGGCGCCCAGCCGACCATCCTGCCCTCCGAGCGGCTCAAGGCCATAGCGATCGCGGCCGGCGTCGACCCCGCCCACGTGCGGGTCCTCAACGCCCACAAGAACGACCACGCGGCCAACGTCGCCGCCATGAAGGAAGAGCTCGCCTACGAGGGCCCCTCGGTGGTGATCTCCGCGCGCGGCTGTCTCGAGGCTCTCAAGAAAGCGAGGAAGGCATGAAATACGACATAGTCCTCTGCGGCGTCGGCGGCCAGGGCGGCATCTCCGTCTCCGTCATCATCGCGCAGGCCGCCATGGAGGCGGG
>Ga0116171_10000600_pt1 | contig 38048 bp, 30 predicted proteins | sample AD_JPNHW2_MetaG_FD_89798 | JGI IMG/M metagenome (GOLD analysis project Ga0116171, IMG submission 89798) | Active sludge microbial communities of municipal wastewater-treating anaerobic digesters from Japan - AD_JPNHW2_MetaG | ecosystem: Engineered > Bioreactor > Anaerobic > Digestate | place... | reverse complement strand
GTTCAGCTTAGGGAAAAACAGAAAGTTAAACGTATATACGGTCTTTTGGAAAAACAGTTCAAGAATTATTTCAAAAAGGCCGATAACTCGCGCGGTGTTACCGGTGATATGTTGCTTCAGTTCCTTGAAAGACGGCTTGATAACGTTGTATACAGGGCTAATTTCGCGGAATCACGGGCCAGAGCGAGACAGCTTGTTAGACATCGCTTTGTAAAAGTGAACGGGCGCAAAGTGAATATCCCGTCATATATGGTTAGCGTAGGGGATGAGGTCGTTATGTCCGGTTCGGATGACCAGCTGAAGGCTATAAAAGAGTCGGCTAAAGTGCTTATGGATGCAAGAGCGGTTCCGGAATGGATCGAATCATCTGCTGAAGTTCTTGCGATGAAAGTAAAAAAACTTCCGACGAAAGCGGATGTAGGGATGCCGATCGAGGAGAACCTGATCATCGAGTTGTATTCGAAATAATTGTTCGCGACGATTTAAATATAAATTAGGAGGAAATTAACAATGGGGATGAGACTTAAAAATTTTGAATTACCCAAAAGGATAGCGTTTGATGACGCCACCTATTCTTCGACGTACGGCCGAGTAGTAGCCGAGCCTTTTGAGAAGGGGTTTGGCATAACGATAGGCAACTCGTTGAGGAGAGTTCTGCTTTCCTCGATAGAGGGAACCGCTGTGACGAAAATAAAGATTGAAGGTGTTCAGCATGAATTTTCCACAGTACCCGGTATTCTGGAAGATGTTACACAGATAGTGTTGAATATAAAGGGTCTTGTACTTAGGTCTCACTTTAAAAACCCAAAACCGATATTTATTTCGGTAGATAAAAAAGGGCCGATAACGGCAAAGGATATTAAAACCGATGAGACTGTGGAGATAATAAATCCTGATCACCACATCGCGACGTTGACTGATAACGTCAAATTCGAGATGGAAATGACGGTAGAACGCGGTAGAGGTTATGTTCCGGCCGATCGAAATAAGTCTGCCGATGATTCAATAGGTGTTCTCGCGATTGATTCTCTTTTTTCACCGGTTCGCCGCGTGAATATAGACGTAGAGGATACGAGGGTTGGGCATATAACCGATTATGATAAACTTATTCTTGAGATTTTGACTAACGGTAGTATGGAGCCGAAAGAGGCGTTGTTATTCGCTTCTAACATACTTCAGAGACATCTAGATGTGTTCCTTACGGTAGGGAAATTGCCGGAAGAGCTAGAGGAAGAGGAAGAAGAGTCGAAAGAACAGGAAGAGCTTCGCAAAAAATTAGGCAAGCCTATATCTGAGCTTGAACTTTCCGTGCGCAGCTCGAACTGTCTTGCTGAGGCCAATATACGCACGATAGGCGATCTCGTCAGGAAAAAAGAAACAGAGATGCTTAAATATAAGAATTTTGGTAAGAAATCGCTGACCGAGATAAACGCTATTCTTTCTACTATGGGTCTTCATCTGGGAATGGAGATAGACGAGAAAGAGTTAAAAGATTCCAAGGAAGGTGCATAATACAATGAGACATTTGAATAAAAAAGGAAGACTGAACAGAAATAGAGCTGAGCGTATGGCGATGTTCAGGAATCTATCCATAAGCCTTATTAAATATCAGCGTATTAAAACCACGCTTGCTAAAGCCAAATTTCTGCGTGCTTTTGTAGAACCGATTATAACCATCGCTAAAAATTCCCCGGACGCGCTTTTTGCGAAGCGTGAAGTTTTTAGGAAACTTGGGAACCGCGAAGCGGTTGTGACGCTTTTCAAGGATCTTGCTCCGCTCTATAAGGGTGTAAACGGCGGATATACGCGCATAATGCCTCTTAGCACCCGTGTAGGGGATGGGGCCGAGATGGCGGTCATAGAACTTACAAAACGGACTATTTCCGACGAGGATCTGGTCAGAGCGCCGAAACTGAACGAGAAGACGAAAGAATCTCTGAAAGAGAAGGTCGCTAAGGCCGTAGCTAAAAAGCAGGATAAAAAATCCGGGAAAAAGGCCGAAGAAACGGCGAAAAAAGGTAAAAAAGCCAAAGCCGAAAAGGCCGACGAAGTAAAGGCGGAAAAGCCGGCTGAAGTGAAGGAAGAAAAACATTATGCCGCTCCTGATATAGACGCCGAGAAAAAAGAGCAGCACTTTGTCGAGGACGTCAAAAAAGAAAAAGCAAAGACTGAAAGCAAGAAGTTGTCCGCCAAAGGGTTGTTCAAGAATTTTAGACGTAAGTCCATGTAATGTTTTGAATAAAAGGCTTGGGACGATCGTTCCAGGCCTTTTATTCAAGCCAGTTATTCACATTTCACGCGCGGGAATATAGCGCGGGTCAGATTCCAGTCGCGCTGTTTGGGAGATATCTTATGAGCGTCGACCTCACGCCAATGATGAGGCAGTATCTCAGCGTTAAAGAACAGCAAAAAGATTCCATACTTTTTTTTAGGCTCGGCGATTTTTATGAGATGTTTTTCGATGACGCTAAGGAAGCGAGCCGCATCCTTCATATCGCGCTTACCGCGCGCGAGGCCGGCAAGGGTAATAAAGTCCCCATGTGCGGTATCCCTTTTCATGCCGCCGATAATTATATAGCGCGGCTTATCAAGGCCGGAAAAAAAGTATCCATATGTGAACAGGTGGAAGAACCGTCACCAGGCAAGCAGATCGTTCGGCGTGAGATCATAAAAATCATTACGCCCGGGACTTTCATGGCGGATGAGATCCTGCAGAATGCCGTGAATAATTATATCGCCGCGTTTTGTCCTGAGAACGGGCGCATGGGATTTGTATACGCGGATATAACTACGGGTGAGTTCCGTGTGACTGAGATAGGCGAACAAGAAGATCTGTTCTCAGAATTATATAAAATATCCCCCGCTGAATCGCTTGTTCCGGAAAGCTTTACACGGGAAAAGGCTTTTCAGGAGATAAAAGACGCCGCAGGTACCATATCATCCAAAGAAGATTGGTTTTTTGATTATGAGGTATCGCTTAAAGAGATAAAATCACATTTCAGCGTTCAAGATCTCTCGGGATTCGGATGTCAGGACATGAAGCTGGCTGTTCGCGCTGCAGGCGCTCTTATCAAATATCTTAAAGAGACACAGAAAAATTCTCTCGATAATTTTGATACGCTCTCCACATATCATATAAGTCAGTATATGGTACTCGATTGGAACTCCCATCGTAATCTGGAATTGGTTCACAGTATGGAGGATTTTTCTCAGAGGGGGACTTTGCTGGAAGTTCTTGACGATACTCGGACTCCAATGGGCAAACGAAGATTGAAACATTATCTTTTGAATCCTCTGCTTGATCTTAAAGATATCAACGACCGTCTCGATTCTGTTCAATACTTTGTCGACGATGGATTGAAGCGCCGTGATATCCGTCTTTTTATGCAGGAGATATATGATATAGACCGGCTTTCGAACAAGGTCAGTCTAGGCGGAGCGAACGCCCGCGATGTTCTGGCGCTTGCGTCATCTCTGAAAAATATCAAAATGGTGAAAGAATGTTTGACCAGTCCTTTGCCGGATAAATTGGCGGAGCTTTTCGCCGATCTTGCCGATTTTTCGGATATTATAGCGTGGGTCGATAAGGCTCTGGATGAAAATCCTCCAATCACGATAAAAGAGGGTGGAATCATAAAAACCGGATATGACGCGGAAGTCGATGAGTTGAAAAAGATCATATCGAGCGGGAAAGACTGGCTTATAGATCTTCAGAATAACGAAATAAAAAAGACTGGGATCAATTCGTTGAAGGTCGGTTATAACCGTGTGTTTGGTTATTATATCGAGGTTACGAACAGTAATCTTAGCTCTGTTCCTGCTGATTACATACGAAAGCAGACGCTATCGAACGCCGAACGTTTTATTACGCCGGAACTGAAAGAATACGAATCGAAGATAATCGGCGCTGAAGACCGCATAAAATCCTTAGAGTACGAGCTATTTGTCAAACTACGTGAACGCATAGCGAACGAGATCGAGCGATTAAAGAGAACGGCTGACGCGATAGGTGAATTGGATGTGCTTTCTGATCTCTCCGAGATCGCGGTCAGGAACGATTATGTCAGACCATCCTTAGATGATGGGAAAGTTCTTCGTATCGTCGGGGGGCGGCACCCGGTGCTCGAGCGGCTTCTTAAAGGGAAAGAATTTGTGCCGAATGACGTGCAGATCGGAGACGACTCGGGGAAAATATTTATCATTACGGGCTCGAATATGGCTGGCAAATCCACATTTATCCGTCAGGTGGCGCTTATCACAATAATGGCGCAAATGGGGAGTTTTGTTCCGGCTAAAGAGGCGTCTGTCGGGATAGTTGACCGGGTGTTTACACGCGTTGGCGCTTCTGACAGACTTTACCGCGGGATGAGCACATTTATGGTTGAAATGCTCGAGACTGCGAATATCTTGAATAACGCTACGCCTAAAAGTCTGATAATACTGGATGAAATAGGCCGGGGGACCAGTACGTATGACGGAGTTTCTATTGCCTGGGCCGTTGTTGAATATATATATAAACAATTATCCGGCGCGAAGACTCTTTTCGCTACTCATTTTCATGAGATAACCGAACTCGCGCAGATCCTTAAGGGGGTTCGCAATTATAACCTTGCGATACGTGAATGGAAGGATGAAATTATTTTTCTATACAAGGTGGTTGAAGGAAGTTGTGACGAGAGTTTTGGGATACACGTGGCGAAACTGGCGGGGATCCCAGGCCCGGTTGTTTTGCGGGCGCGTGAGATCCTGAATAACCTTCAAAAAGATTCTCTGGTTGGGAATATGCGAAGCCGATTCGCGAACAGTTCAAAAAATAAAACCGAAAAAGAGCCGGATCTTTTTTCAAGGTCCCCGGAAGAAGAAAACGTGATAAAATGTATACGGGATATAGATGTCAACAGCCTTACGCCGATGGAAGCGCTGCGTAAAATAGAGGAATTTAAAAAGGAACTGGAGGCGTAACGAGATGCAGGACAGCAAGGTCAGACTGCTTAATGACGACGTGATCGGCAAAATAGCGGCCGGTGAAGTGGTTGACCGTCCAGCCTCGGCGGTAAAAGAACTTGTCGAGAATGCTATCGATGCCGGATCTTCAAGTATTCAGGTGGACATTGAAGAAGCAGGGGAAGCTTTGATACGAGTGTCCGATGACGGTGAAGGGATGTCTTCGGAAGACGCAAAACTTGCGTTTTTGCGGCATGCCACAAGTAAGATCCGGAATATCGATGACCTCGAAAAACTCGGGACTTTTGGTTTTAGGGGAGAGGCTCTTGCCAGTATCTCTGCGGTCTCCATCGTTGAACTTACTACATGTAACGGTGAGTCTGAAGAAGCCTGTTATTTTTATGTTGAGAGCGGGATAGTCCGGCAGACACGTCCCGCGGCAAGGTCACGTGGCACTACGATAGAAGTCCGTAATCTATTCTACAACGTTCCGGCTAGAAAAAAATTCCTAAAAAAAGAATCGACAGAACTGTCTGCGATTGTGGATACCGTGAGCCGTTTTATTCTTGCAAATCCCGGTATAGAAATAATACTGACGCATAATGGCAAGGAAATGTTGCGGGCAGACCGGGGAATGAAGCTTGTAGACAGGGTCGGGCTTATTCTCGGCGCGGATACGGCGTTGCATATGAAAGAGGTGCGGATCGACGGCGAAAAATACTCTTTACACGGCTATGTCAGTGAGCCTTCGATAACGCGTAAAGACAGACAATCGCAGATCTTTTTCGTGAATAAACGATATGTGACCAGCAAACTTATCGGGGACGCCCTTTATGGCGGGTATAGAAGCCTGCTTGAACGAGGTAGATTTCCGTCGGCTGTTTTATTCATCACCGTGGATCCGTCGTCGGTGGACGTGAATATACATCCGACAAAGCTTATGGTCAAGTTTGACGATGAACGCGCGGTACGTGTTATGGTCGAAAAAGCGGTTATGGAAAAGTTTATTGAGATCAAAAATGATGTCTCACTTCCTGGTAGCGGCATGACCGTGAGTCCCACGGCAGATACATGTTTTTCGGAACCATTAACGACCTATGCTGAAAAACAAAACGTTTTTAAATATGAAATACGTCCCGCATCTACCGAAAAACCGGTTTTTGTGCGCGAAAATGAGGAGCAATATGTTCCGGCGGGAAAAGAAAAGTATGATAAGTCCGTTGCAGGGGTAATGGATAGCGCCGTACGTGAAAAAATACTGGAGAAATGGACAAGGATATTTCAGATAGGTAAGTGTTACATAGTTCGTGTCGGTAGTGACAGCATCGTTGTCACTGACCAGCATGCCGCGCATGAAAGGATTTATTATGAATACTTTACCAAAAAAATAGGGGATGGCTCTTTGTCGGACGTGCAGAGCCTGCTTTTTCCGGTTAGGCTGGATTTGACCCCCGGTGAGGCTGTTGTTATGGAAAAAGTGAGGGAAGAATTTTTGAAACTCGGTTTTGATATCCAGCCGTTTGGTAAGGGGACTTATGTGGTTCAGACCGCACCCGCAATTTTTAAGGATAAAGATATCAAGACGATAGTGTCCGATGTTCTGTCAGATCTATCTAATGCGGATACCGTTGAAATAAACACACTTGATGAGATAATAAAGATCACATCCTGTCGAGCCGCTATAAAAGCGGGGGACGATCTTAACGAGGAAGAGATGTCGGTGCTACTCGAAAAACTCGCTATGTGTGAAAAACCTTTTACCTGTCCCCACGGACGTCCCGTTTCTTTCGAGATATCTGTTGATGAGATGGAGAAACGTTTCCGCCGGAAATAGAACGCGATGTATCACGAACTTTTCGGAACCAGAGAGGTGGCCATTGGATAAAAAACGTGTCGCATCAATATATAAAAAACTTACCGAATTATATCCTGATGTAACTACCGCGCTTAAATATGAAAATCCGTTGGAACTTTTATTCGCGACTATACTTTCGGCGCAATGTACAGATGTACGGGTGAATAAAGTCACGGCGGTTCTTTTTAAAAAATATCGGAAAATAAAAGATTATGCGTCGGCCGATCTTAAAGAATTCGAGCAGGATATCAGGTCTACCGGATTTTATCATAATAAAGCAAAAAACATCATAGCCGCGGCGAAAATGATAGAAAAAGATTTTAACGGCAAAGTCCCAGATACAATGGACGAACTTGTGAAATTGCCCGGCGTAGCGCGAAAAACGGCGAATATCGTACTTTTCCATTCATATGGTAAAAATGACGGTATCGCCGTTGATACGCATGTTAAAAGGCTTAGCGGTCGTCTGGGCCTGACACAATACGACGACCCTGTTAAAATAGAAGAGGATCTGATGAGTATCTTCGACAGGGATAAATGGGGGTATTTGTCCAATCTTTTAATTGAGCATGGGCGTGCGGTTTGTGATGCCAGAAAACCTTTGTGTGCTGAGTGTAAATTGTGTGACCTCTGTCCGTCGGCGGGAAAGGCTGTTGCGCGATGATCCGCCGGTATAATTATGGAAAAATGTCGGTTAAGGACTTGTGTGTTATTGCCGGTATTGTGGTAGCAGTTTTGGCCGCAGTCAGCGCTTTCTTCAGCAAACCTGAAAAATTAGCCGACATTAAAAATAACAATATTGCTGAATACTGCGTTCGATCGGTTGTGGATGGCGATACCGTGGAGCTTGCGAACGGCCGGCGTTTGAGATATATCGGGGTTGACGCTCCGGAAACACGATACCGCCAGGGGAACAGGTGGGTGTATGCGCCGGAGCAATACGCGGAGGAAGCGAAGAAATTTAACCGCGAAATGGTTGAGGAAAAAAATGTTCGGTTGGAATTCGATACGGTCAAAGAGGATAAATACGGTAGGTGGTTGGCATATGTTTATGTGGGAGACGTTATGGTGAATGAAGCGCTTCTTCGTGAGGGGGTTGCGGTGGTATTCACTTTTCCCCCTAATGTCAGATACACGGAAAGATTCATAGCAGCCCAGCAAGATGCGCGTGTGAATAAACGGGGACTATGGGGAACCCTTCAGGAAATTTCGGCCTACGAGGCATGGCAGCACGAGGGAAAATTTAGGCAGGTCAGGGGCTTTGTGGATAAAATACAGGTTTCGCGGGACAGGATGGTACTTGTTCTCAGGTCGGCGGAGGATCGTCCTTTTACATGTGTGATATATGCTAAAAATCTGGAGTTTTTTACTAAAAAGAAGATCGACCCGTTCAAGGTGTATGATAAAAAAGATATAGAGGTTGTAGGTAAGGTACGAAAAGGTAGGAACGGCGTTTCTATGATCTTAGACGACCCTTCTCAGGTGAGGATCTGTTCCTAGATAGCGGTTTGAAACCGTCATTTTTCCCTCTTGTATTATGATTAAGATTATGTTATTTTATGTGTATTTTGCTGACTAGAAATTTATAATATTGCGGAGACTCTTTTTTATGGATTTTTCAAAACGAATAGAAATGATACAACCTTCCGCTACTCTTGGGATAACGTCGTCGGCCAAGGCTATGATCAAAGAAGGTAAAAAGATAGTGGTTTTAGCCGCAGGGGAACCTGATTTTGACACGCCAGATATCATAAAAGAGGCTGCGATAAAGGCGATCAAGGATGGTTTTACAAAATATACCCCATCTGGCGGTACTGTGACATTGAAGCAAGCTATCTGCAAAAAATTTAAAAAAGATAACGGTTTAGATTATACCCCGGAAGAGATTATTGTGTCGAACGGTGCCAAACATTGTCTGTATAATATTTTTCAGGTTATATGTAACGAAGGCGATGAGGTCATTATCATACATCCGTACTGGTTGAGTTATCATGAAATGGTAAAACTTGCCGGCGCGACACCTGTATTCCTTGCGACCAGGAGGGAGAACGGTTTCAGATCTACAGCCGAAGAGATTAAGTCCGCGATTACGTCGAAAACAAAAGCGATAATTATTAATAGCCCGTCAAATCCGGCCGGTGTGGTATATAACAAAAAAGAACTTATGGCTATCGCCGATGTGTGTCTTAAACATAATGTGACGATCATAAGTGACGAAATCTATGAAAAGATAGTTTTTGACGCAGCCGAACATGTATCGATAGCGTCATTGTCGCCGGAAATATTTAGGAAAACAATAGTAGTGAACGGTGTGTCGAAAAGTTATTCAATGACGGGATGGCGGATAGGTTATGCGGCCGGAGATAAGGCAATAATATCCAAAATGAACACGCTTCAGGATCATTCCACATCTAATCCATGTTCGATAAGTCAGTATGCTACTGAATTCGCACTAAATGCCAATCTAGACGGGGTTATTGCCGATCATTGTGCAGGATTTCAAAAAAAACGTGATATAATGATTAATGCCTTGTCGGGCGAGAAAAAGATATCCCCGTTTAAACCGCAGGGAGCTTTTTATCTTTTCTGCGATATTTCGAAAACCGGGATGAATTCAATGACGTTTGCGAAGAGGCTTCTGGAGGAAAAGCATGTAGCCGTGATCCCCGGAGGGCCGTTCGGGGACGATAAGTATGTCAGAATGAGTTTTGCCACTTCTATCGACAACATAGAGGACGGCACAAAACGTATAAAAGAGTGGTTGAACTAAAAGATAAAGGAAGAGAAGATGAAACAGACCATAGTTGAAAAGATATTTTCAGATCATTCCGGCAAACGTGCTAAAGCTGGGGATATCATTATAGGAAATGTTGATTTTTGTTTCGGTCAGGACGGTACCAGCGGGATGGTTATCGATAGTTTCAGAAAACTCGAGATGGATCATGTCCATTCAAAAAATAATTTTTGTATGATCATCGATCATTCTGCGCCGAGTCCGAATATGGGTGTGTCCGCGATACATGATAAAATGAGGAACTTTTCGCGTGAATTCGGCGTGAGGTTGTTCGACGTCGGCTGCGGCGTATGTCACCATCTTGTGCCGGAAAGCGGCTATGTTACCTGTGGCGATCTTGTTCTTGGCGCGGATTCGCATACTTGCACTTACGGGGCGATAAACGCGTTCTCGACGGGGGTAGGGTCGACGGATCTTGCGATAGCACTCGCGAGCGGGAAAAACTGGTTTAAAGTGCCTGAGACTATAAAGATGATAATAGACGGGAAGCTTCCGAAAGGCGTCTATTCTAAAGATGTTATCTTACATATTATCGGGGATATCGGAGCGGATGGGGCGAACTATAAATCCGTGGAGTTTTACGGGGATATCATCGAGAATTTCAGCGTGGACGCCCGGTTTACGATGTCTAATATGGCAGTCGAAATGGGTGCTAAATGCGGGATAATGGAAGCCGATAAAAAAACTATCCAGTGGGTTAAAAAACACAGTTCGCGTGATCCTCGCAGCATTAAGGCCGACAGCGATGCAAAATACTGCGAGATAAGGGAATATGACCTTTCGGGGCTTTCGCCGCAGGTCGCATGTCCTCATACGGTCGATAATGTTGAGAATATCGAGGATGTGGAAGGGACAAAAATCGATCAGGTTTTTATAGGTACATGTACGAACGGTAGACTGGAAGATCTGGAGATCGCTGCTAAAATACTTAAAGGGAATAAGGTGGCTCCGGGTGTAAAATTGTTGGTTACTCCGGCGTCCAAACAGATCTATCTGGAAGCTCTTAAAAAAGGGTTGATTGATATATTCCTCGAAGCGGAGGCTAGTGTCAATAATCCGGGATGCGGGCCTTGCGTCGGGACTCATCAAGGAGTGTTAGCCGACGGCGAGAATGCTTTTTCCACGGCAAACAGAAACTTTAAAGGAAGAATGGGGAATCCGAACGGTAATATATACCTCGGAAGCCCTGCTACGGCAGCCGCCACAGCGATAGCGGGTAAAATATCCGATCCGAGGGAATATAAAAAAAGATTATAAACGCGGGGATGGTTTTATGACAAAGAAAAAGAAAGAGACCCAGAAAATGAACGTACAAGAAACAAAGACTATGGAAACCCAAAAAGAAATAATTCCTGAAAAGAAAACACCGAAATACGCGCATCGTCTCAAAATAGAGAATGATATAAACACGGATTATGTGATATCCGGTCGGTACAAGTTTAAGATACAGGATCCCAAAGAGCTGGCCAAACATATTTTTGAGGACCTTGAACCGGATTTCGGTGCTAAAATTAAATCTGGCGATTTTCTTGTGGCCGGTGATAACTTTGGTTGCGGTTCATCGAGAGAACAAGCCCCTGTGGCGCTTAAAGCTGCTGGTATATCAGCCGTTTTAGCCAAAGGGTATGCTAGGATATTTTATCGGAACGCGTTTAACGTCGGGCTTTGTCTTGTGGAATGTGATACGCGTTTTATCGATGACATGGACGAGCTGGAGCTTGATATTGAGCACAATGTGGTCAGGAATATATCCAAAGGTATAAACATCGATATAAAACCCGTTCCAAGAATTATGATGGAGTTTTTAAAAAGGGGCGGTGTTATCGAATATTTCAAAGAGAAAAAAGGTTTTGAAGGTTTGGTTTGATTTTCTCATTTTATATCGTAACACAATTGTGATTTTATGGATTACGCCGATCAAAATGTTGAAAGAGGATTATCCGGTGGAAGGTTGGCGGTGCTGGATCTGGGTGTGACAAGATACGGCGATGCTTTCAGGATCCAACTGGACAATCTTGAAAAGCGTATCACGCGGGGTATCCCTGATACGTTGATTGTTACCGAACATGAGCCGATTGTCACTCTTGGGCGGCTTTCCTCAGATTCAAATATTCTTAATACGAAATATTTTGGAGATAACAGTATCTCGATTGAGCGAACCAACCGCGGTGGGGATGTAACGTACCACGCGCCAGGACAGCTTGTTTTTTATCCCATCGTTGATCTTTCCGCATGGGGGAGAGATATTGCCACGTACATCGATTTTCTTGAAATATCAGTGATGAAGGCCCTGATTGAGATAGGAGTATGTGCCGAACGTATCCGTGACGTCCGCGGCGTATGGGCCAGGGATCGAAAAATTGCTTTTACGGGCGTTGCTGTGAAAAAGTGGATAACATATCACGGCGTAAGCGTGAATGTGAATAACGATGTCGAGCCGTTTAGGCATATGAATCCTTGCGGCATAAAGAATATCAAGGTTACTTCCGTTATGAATGAACTAGGAGCGTCGCAGGATTTAAATCGTATTAAAGATATTTTTTGCAGGCATTTTATTTCAAATTTTGAAAACCAGATACGATAGTGTAAAATAAAAACTTCATTTTTGGGGACGGATATGAAGATAAAAATACCGGAAATAGGTGGCAAGGGTGACGAGATCGTGCTTACGGCGTGGCATATGTCTGCCGGAGCGCATGTTCGTGAAGGGGAGCCGCTAGCCGAGGTGGTTACAGATAAAGCGTCATTTGATATAGAATGCCCTTGTGACGGGACATTGACCAAAGTATTAAAAAAACAGGGTGATGTTTTAAAAATAAACGAAGTGATCGCTGAAATATCATGTTCCAATAAACAACGTAAAGAATGATCCCAGAACGGAAAATATGTCCAAAAAAGCTATTATATTTTACATATCAAAATTTTCCGGACATTTTCATGCCGCCGATGCAATAAGAAAAGCTCTTCTGACCCTTGAACAAGGTTCGGATATCAGGATGCTCAACGCATATGATACAAATCCTATTATAGGACGTATTATAAACAGAACATATATGAGTATAATCACAAAGAATCCAGAGCTCTGGGGACGTATGTATGATAACCCGGATGTGCTTTCCAAGATAAAAAAGACACGCGAAAAACTTTATAATTTCAATGTGCCCAAAATGAAGCGGCTTTTTACTAAGTTTGGTCCGGATATCGTATACTGTACACAGGCATATCCGTGTGGGATGGTGGCTGCGTATAAAAGAAAGTACGGGCTTGATATCCCATTGGTTGGAGTACTTACAGATCATGCGCCACATTTATACTGGGTATTTGACGAAGTGGACCTTTATGTGGTTCCTACTGAGGAAGTGGGGAGTATGCTGGAGAAAAAAGGTATTCCAGCCAGAAAAATAAAAGTTTACGGCATCCCGATAGATCCGAAATATTCTGTAAAATATGATAAGAAGAGATTGCGGAGTGAAATGGGCCTATGTGAAAAGCCTACGGTACTTGTAATGGGTGGAAGCCAGGGGTTAGGGGCTATCGAAGGGATAGTGAAATCGCTGATGCAGAGGGGTAACGCCGGATATCAGCTTTTAGTTGTCACCGGAAAAAATAAGAAATTACACAGAAATTTATCCAATGCCCAAAAAGTGTTTCCGGATGCGGATATCCAGCTTTATTCATATGTTGATAATATAGACCAAATGATGGAAGCGTCGGATGTGATAATTACAAAGGCCGGTGGGATTACGACTTCAGAATCATTGGCGAAAAATTTGCCGATATTTATTATGGACCCGATCCCCGGACAGGAACGTTTTAATACCGATTTTCTGGTCAAAGAGGGGGCCGCGATAGAAATAAAGAATTTTGACGATATCCCCGGAGCTCTTGATAAGGTGTTCATTGACGATCAAAGTGCGCTTGACCGGATGCGTATCAACGCCGGGCGTTTGGCCAGGCCAGATAGCGCGTTCAAGATAGCGCAGCTTTCCATAGTAGGAGTAAAATAATGTTGTATGCGCTTTATACAGCTGGTTTTTTTCTGGCGGGTGTTCTCCCACACGGTTTTTGTTATTTTCTGGCGGAGATGTCCGCCCGGATATATTTTTTTACCTGCGGGGACGATAAAACGAAACTTAAATCAAATATCCGGCAGGTTTTGGGGAAAGATGTTTCTGAGGCGGTTCTTGATCGGCATGTCAGAAGGATCTATATTAATTTCGCTAAATATCTCGTTGATTTTTTTAAATTTAGAGGTGTCACTAAAGAATATATTAAAAAAAATTTTACAATACACAATGTTGAAGCACTTGATAAATGCCGGCAGAAAGGTAATGGAGCTATTCTTTTAACAGCTCACCTCGGGAACTGGGAGTTGGGCGGAGCTGTAGTGGCGGGATTGGGGTATCCGGTGAGTGCGATAGTATGGGAACATCCGGATGAAAAAATAAATAATCTTTTTTCGTCACGCCGAGCCGACAATAATCTGAAATGTATTCCGTTGGGAATGCAGATAAAAAACTGTTTCAAAGTGCTCAAACGTAATGAAATACTTGCTATCGCGGGCGATAAAAACTATACCGCGGGTGGGTTGGAAGTGGAGTTTTTTGGCAAGAAGGCCGTGATGCCGCAGGGCGCCGCAGCTTTTAGCATAAAGACCGGAGCCCCCATAGTCATCGGTTTTCTTATTCGTGATAAAAATGACAGCTTTATACTATCTTTTGCGGATCCGATAGAATACCCGGTAACTGGGGATCATGACGGCGATATACAGGGGCTTATGAAATGTTGCATGGTTATTTTTGAAAAATATATAGAAAAATATCCCGATCAATGGTATGTTTTTGATTACATATGGAAGCCAGAAAAGACAATACAATAGTTCTTATCCCGTCCTATAACGAGGCGAAGACGGTCGGTTCTCTAGTCCGGCATGTTATCGCGCTTGGTTTTCCCGTTATTGTTATCGATGACGGGTCCACGGATAACGGCGATCGGATCGCATCCGATAACGGCGCTACGGTGATACGCAATAAGGAAAATGTGGGGAAGGGATTGTCGCTTCGCGCCGGTATCGAGCATATCGCGAATAATACATCTTATGAATGGACAGTTCTGATGGACGCGGACGGGCAGCATCATCCCGAAGACATAATAAATCTGGTCAACGCGACTTCCGGACATGACGTCGATATGGTGGTAGGGAATCGTATGGCGTCTACCAAAAATATGCCCCTTGTCAGGTATTGTACGAACAGGTTTATGTCATGGGTACTATCCCGCATATGCGGACAAGATATCGCGGATTCTCAGTGCGGATATCGTCTTATTCGTGTCGCCGCGGCCAAAAGGATGGATCTGGAAGCGAAACGATTTGACATTGAATCCGAAATGCTTATGGAAGCCGCGAGAAAACGATTTAAGATCGTGTCGGCGCCGGTCCAGACGATATACGGCGACGAAGTGTCTAAGATCAATCCGTTCCGTGATACCTTTAAATTTTTATTTCTGATCATTCGTTACGGTTTTAAAAAAAATGGATCAGGCGTTTCTTCGAAAACAAATGATTGACTCCCAGCTTATCCCGAGAGGGATAACGGACAAAAAGGTGCTTGAGGCTTTTTTAAAAGTGCCCCGCCATGAGTTTATCCCAAAAGATTTCCGGAGTGACGCGTACACGGATCATCCGGTCCCGATAGGCGAGGGGCAGACAATCTCTCAACCATATATGGTCGCGCTGATGACACAGCTATTGTCGATCAACGGAGGAGAAAAGATCCTGGAGATAGGTACCGGTAGCGGATATCAGGCCGCCATACTGAGCGAGATGGGTGCAAAGGTGTATACGGTCGAGCGTAACAAAGATCTTTATGAAAAGGCGAAAGCAATTTTCCTCGAACTTGGGTATAAAAATATAGAGTGTGGATTGGGGGACGGAACCCTCGGGTGGCCCGAGAAAACCTCTTTTGACGCGATCATAGTAACGGCGGCTTCGCCGGATATCCCGGAACCGCTTAAGGATCAGCTTGTGCGCGGTGGAAGACTGATAATTCCGGTCGGGCCCAGACATGCCCAGATCCTTGTTGAAGTAAAAAGAAATGATAAAGATTTTTCGCAAAAAGCTGTTTGCGGGTGTGTTTTTGTCCCGCTTATCGGTGAATATGGGTGGCGGGACGAATAAAATATTTGCATAATTCGAGCGCATTAACTATAATCTATGCAAAGGAGGAAACAATGATAGCATACATTCTAATAATAGCTGGTCTTGCAGCGAGGATTATTCCGCATGAGCCGAATCTTGTACCCGTCGCAGCCATCGCTTTATTCGCAGGCGCGTATCTGAACAAGAAAATATCCCCGTGGGTGCCGTTCATCATCATGGCGGTAAGCGATGTGATCATAGGGTTACATGATGTGGTGTTCTTCACGTGGGGGGCGTTCATTATCACGGGTTTTATGGGGATGTATCTTAAACAACACAGAAATCCCGTTTCGGTATTTTCAATGAGCATTTTATCGGCCGCGATGTTCTTTGTGATCACGAATTTCGGGGTTTGGATGGCATGGTATCCGCATACTTTCGCGGGGCTTACGGATTGTTATGTAAAGGCTGTTCCTTTTCTTAGAAATACATTGTTGTCTAATGTGATATTTACGGCAGCCTTGTTTGGTATTTATGAAATTTGCAGGAACCTTGTTGCTAAGACCAGGTTCAGCGCCGTTCTTTTAACAGAGTGATATAACTAACGTTTATGCAAGCGTATAGGGAAGTCCGTGAAAACCGGACGCGGTCCCGCCGCTGTAACCGTTGACGAAAATCCATAAAGTCACTGCCGAAAGGCGGGAAGACGGGTGAGTAGGATGAAACGGGAGCCAGAAGACCTGCTTGTATAAATAACATATTCACCGGCAGGCTCGCGGAAGTCTGGCGGTGGTTTTTATTTGGGGCCAAGTTACAGGGGCTAGCCCCCGGCATTCCGCATGCCGGGGGCTTTTTTTTAATGAAAGGATATTTCATGAAATTCAGAGTGGCGATAATGTTATCTGTGTCAGTAGTTATGTGCGTAAGTATGTTTTCTTTTGCGGCGGAGAATGATGCAAACGCGAAGGGAAATAAAATAACTGATATTATTGCAACCCCGATAAAAGCGGTTCTGAGTCCCATAAAAGGAGAAGGGCTTGCTGATATTATCACTGATCCTATCGATATGGTGCTTTCACCTACGCGCCAGCTGGGAGAAGTGGTGATAACGCCGTCACGCACCCCGGAATATGTATACAATATAGATAAGAATGTTAGTATGGTCGATTCTGACGAGATCGAATATTCGAATGATACAAGTATGCAGGAAGCGATACAAAAGACACCGTCGGTGGTCCTTCAGGGATATATGAATAACCCAAAAGATAATAACATCGGTATACGCGGGTTTGGTGAAACCGGTCTTTCTAATTATCTTGTACTTGTGGATGGCCGCCGAACAAATCAGATAGATATGTCCGGCGCGGATCTTTCTCAGATCGATATAAACGCGGTCGATCGAATTGAGATCATTCGCGGGGCCAATTCCGTTCTGTACGGCGATAATGCCACGGGCGGAGTAGTGAACATAATAACTAAAAAAGGTGAAAAAGGCGACAAGGTGTCGTATAGACAGGAAGTAGGAAGTTTTCAGTATACAAAAGAATACGCGTCCGCAAGCGGCGGGCATGAGTTCCTTGATTATTTCGCGAGTTATTCCTATCAGAATTCGGACGGATATCGTCTAAATAATGGATATGAGGCAAAAGATGTACTGGCGAATATCACGATGCGCCCCGTGGATTATTTTCGGATGGAGCTCTCGACCGCGTATCATCGCGATTGGTACGGACAGCCCGGAGCCATGTATATACCTAATATACAGAACGACGGAAGGGAAGGCTCTAGGTTCCCGAATAGTAAAGGGAAGACAGAAGATTATTATTTTACATTCAATCCGATCCTTCTTGGAGAGCTTGGTGACAACGAGGTGGTTCTCTCGGCGATGACATCGTTCAGATCAAGGCGATCTAATTCGTTGAACGTATGGAGTAATGAGTATGATACAGATCATCACATCGGATCGGTTGATTTTAGGCCGAAGTGCGAAATTAATTCGTCATTTTTCGGGGATGCCCTGGAGAATAAACTGGTGTTCGGAGCGGATTATTTTCAGGCGGTGGATGGGATCTCCAGCGGTGATAGGACTTTGACAAAAGCGAATCTTGATATTCGCAAAGAAACATTTGGAATATATGCGGATGACAACATTCTTTTGAATAAAAGATTCATTTTTAGCGGCGGGGTGAGGGGTGAATGGACTGAATATATATTCGATCAAAATCAGCCCGCGGCTTCGTACGATACAAGGGATCTGAAATCCATGGCGCTTGAAGCCGGAGTAGGCTATAAATACAATGAAAGGTCGGAGATATACGGCAATTACGCTAAATCATATAGATATGCTACGACGGACGAATACTTTCAGTCGGCCTATGAGTATGTTGATTGGTGGACCGGTGCCGTAACGGTGTTTCCTGCGGTTCTTAATACTTCTCTTAAACAGCAGGTGGCTAATAACTATGAGATAGGGATAAAGGATAATTCATTTGAGATGTTCAATGTAAAAGCCGATTATTATCTTATGGACGTTAATAATGAGATCTACTATGATCCGATAACCTATATGAATCAGAATTATAATCGTACTATTCACCATGGTTTTGAGTTGGAGGGGAGAGCCAATATTTTAAAAAAGGTCGAACCGTTTTTGAATTACACGTTCGAGAAAGCGTATTTTGTCGGGGAACAATATGCCGGGAACGATATCCCGCTTGTGCCCGAGAATAAGATTAGCGGCGGCTTTGATATAAAACCGATAGTGGGGCTTAATATTAATTTTTCGACGAACTATGTCGGGTCCCGTTATCTGGCCAGCGATCAGGCCAATACCGCGCCGAAATTGAAATCGTATGTGACAATGGACGCCGGGTTCTGCTATGAATATAAGAATTTCAAGATATTCGGAGCTATTAAAAACATGTTCGATGTGCAATATTACTCGAACGGTATAAAGGATTGGCAGGGATATGAGGCCTTTTATCCAGCGCCGGGCCGTACGTTCGAGGGTGGGGTGGGGATCCGGTTTTAACCTTAGCAAAGTTTTGGAACACATGAAGTGTTTTGATTTGATATAGACAAAGTATGATAAAGAGAAGTTTGGGATGGGCTCGTGCCGAAGCGATTCGCGACAATATATAGAAATGTATTATGCCAAATTCAATTTGTATTGCTTGGCGAAACGAGAAGTTCTGTCGTTCAGACGATTTCCTTATTCGGAGAATTTTCTGACAATTTTGGCGCCTGTGGAACTCGCTTTAACGTGACATCCGTTCTTTACCAGAACGCATGCCTCGTTAAAGCTCAAACAGTCCTCGGCGGCCTTGTCATTTACATTCCAAGCCTTCCCAAAATAGTCATAAAATTCTCCGGGAAATCGTATTCACTCCATATCTTCTCGTTTCGCCAATCAGACCAAAAAACAGGAATTGTGCATGTGTTTCGACGTTGCTTTCGCATGAAACGCATTTTTTGCCGTGGCTATGTAGCAGTATAAATAGATGAAATTTAAACTGAGTTGTTGTATATTGATGCTATGACTAATAAAAATTGCTTACAAATGCTGTCTGCTCTGTTGCTTATCGCCGTGTCTGCCGTGTTTTTCTTTCCGGCGGGGTGCGAAGCGAAAGAGTTGTCCGTGCCCCCCGATGTTGTGATCGAAAAGCTTGTAAGGAAAGTTGATACTTTTGGAGGGGAGTCTGGCGGGGCTGAGAATCCGAAGAAGTCTTTACCTCCTGTAATCGATATGGACAAGTCTGATAAAAACACTCCTCCGCTTGAAGAAGGCTCTTCATATATCGATCCTGCTAAGGAAAAAGCATTTATGGATTATTATGATATGCTTCGGGAGAGGATAAGCGGTGAGATATGCAAACTTATCACACATAAGGCGAACGGGCTGGTTGAAGTGTACTTTACGGTTGATCAAAATGGCCGGCTTTTAAACTTAGACGGTATAAATTTGGTGTCTGGGGCTACGGATCTCAAGACAATAACTGTTAAAGGAATTAAAAAGGCAAGTCCCTTTCCGTCATTTCCTCCTGAACTCGGTGCTTTGCCTGTCAGATTCAGTCTGTCTGTCAGGTTCTCTGCCAATTAATATCGGATCAGGTATACTTTCTTTAAAATATTCTGCGTTCTGGGACTCTTGGTATGTTAAAATTAATATTCACATGGAAAGGTGAATAGGATGCGAATTATTAAGATATTTAGATGTATGATTCTGTTTTTCGCTATTGTTATAACGGGCGGGATCCTGGCCTTCGCGGGCGGGAGTAGTGACGAATATGGTTATCATACTGAGGTGCTTGATAACGGCGCTACGGTAGTGTCAAAATATATCCCAGATTCGAATATTACAATTATTCAAATTAGGGTAAGGTCCGGACTGTCAAACGAGGGGAGATTCGCCGGATCAGGTATTTCGCATTTTCTGGAACATCTTTTATTTAAAAGAACCAAGACGCGTTCCACGGACGAGATATTTAAGGAGATACGCCGTCTTGGCGGTATTATAAACGGGTTTACTAGTCTAGATTCCGCCGCATATCATATAACTATCCCGAACGAGAGCTTTAACGCGGCTTTTGACCTTGTTTCGGATATGGTAATGCATCCGGCGTTTTCTGACGATGATATGGAGAAAGAACGTAAAGTCATACTGGAAGAAATGGCTATGGAAAACGATGACCCCAACGATATCAGGATGGATAAATTGTTATCGACCGCTTACATGGAGAACATTTATAAATATCCGTTAATAGGCTATCTCGACCGTTTTAAGGAACTTACAAAAGAGGATATAATCGGATATCATAAGGCGAATTATACGCCGGACAATATCGTTATAGGGGTTGTAGGGGGAGTATTGCCGCAGGATGTCTTAGCGGCGGCGTGCCGTAACTTCGCGGATCACGCGCGAGGCGATCATCCCGCGAATTTTATCATAACTGAGCCACGCCAGCTATCAGAGCGAGAAAGCACCGTGAACGAGGATGTGAATATGGGATATCTGGCCGTCGGATATCATGGCACAAGCCTTTTTTCAGAGGATATGTACGTGCTTGAGATATTTAGTATATTGGCAGGTAACGGGCGTGATTCAAGGCTTTATCAGCGATTGGTAGTTGATAAAGAACTTTTGCATGGCGTCTCGTGCTCAAATATGACACCGCGCTATCCGGGATACCTTATTATCACCGGCGAAGGAGACGCCGGAAAGCTTGAAGCGGCGAGAAAAGAGATTTTTTCCGTTATTGACGATATGCGGAGCGGAAAAACCCCGGTGACGGAAGAAGAACTTGTGCGTGCTAAAAATATTATCATTTCCGGGTATGAACATGCTAATGAGGATATTGACAGCGTGGTTTCTTTTATGACAAGTTCACAGATGCTTACCGGTTCGCCTGATTTTTATGAAAAGTATCTGGGGTATATCGAAAAAGTATCGGCTGAGGATGTGACGCGCGTGGCCGCTAAATATCTGGATGTTCAAAATTCCACAACCGTAAAAATTGTCCCGCGGAATTTTAAAAGTGATGAAGGACAAACACGGGCTGTGTCCTCAAAATCCGATAATATACCGGAAAAGATCATTTTGGATAACGGGGTGCGGCTTATCCTGAAAAAACGGCCGGACTGTCCGATAGCCTCGATTACTTTGACGATGCCCGGCGGGATCATCGAAGAAACACCGGAGAACAACGGGATATCTGCATTAACGGCCGCTCTTTTACTCAAAGGCACCTCTACGCGGAGCGAGGACGAGATAGTCCCCGCGATCGAGAAACTCGGAGGGATGATATCGTCGTCGAGCGGGAAGAATAGCATAGTGGTCACGGTGGATGTGTTGTCAAAAGATATAGATACCGCGATCGATATCTTACAGGACGTTGTCAGGAACCCGGTATTCCCCGAGGAAGAACTGCTTAAACAGAAAAAAAAGACCCTTGCGGTTATTCTTGAATCGGAAAAGAACATAAGCGTGGCCGGTGGTAAAACCTTGTCAAGACTGTTGTACGGAGATCATCCGTATTCAATGACGGAGATAGGTGAATTGCGCTCGGTTGAGAAAATAACCGTAAATGAAATAACGGAATTTTATAAAAAGTGTTTTATCCCGGCGGGGGTGGTGATCGCCGTAGCCGGCGATATTGATGCCGAACATATCCGCAAAAAGATCTCCGATAATTTTGGATCTATACCTTCGTCTCAGCAGGTTGTTGTGTCGCATCGATTAAAACCTATAGAGTCGGTGCTTAAGGTCGACATTAACATGGATAAGGAACAGGCGCTATTTCTTGTGGGATTCCAGGGTGTAACGGCATTTGATGAAAAACGATATCCTCTGGAAGTGCTAAATGCTATATTGTCCGGCGGCGGCGGTATACTTTTTGACCGTATCCGTGAAAAAGAGGGGTTAGCGTATAGCTGCGGGTCTATGATGCAGGTGTCGAAGGATCAGGGGACTTTTGCGGTGGTGGCCAAAACTATGGAGAAAAATCTTAAAAAAGTTCAGGATATCGTTCAGGTGATAATCGAGAAAATACGCAAAGGGGATATTACCGAGGTTGAAGTGGAGGACGCGAAGAGCAAACTCCTGACAATGTATTATTCGTCACTTGAGACTAATTCCACGTTATCCGGAATGCTTGCCACGTCGGAATATATCGGAGTGGGGTATGATAACTATCTTAGGTATCCCGAAAAGATAAAAATGGTTAAACGGGATGATATCATAGCTATCAGCAGAGAGATATTGACCCCCGCTAAATGCGCTATAGTAATGGTCCATTCTTCGAAGACGGAAAGATGACTATATGAGATATCGACTGATCAATGGTACAGATCTAAACGTGTCTGAGATCGCTTTGGGGACATGGGTTTTTGGCGGTAGGGAATGGGGAGAGACCGACGATGCGGTGTCTATAAAGGTTATTCAGGCGGCATACGATAATGGTATAAATTTTATCGATACCGCTCCGATATACGGACTTGGCCGTTCTGAGGAGGTTGTCGGGAAAGCCATCAGATCTATCGGAGTAAAAATGATAGTCGCCACTAAATGCGGGCTTGATCCGGCAGGTGGGGCTATCCCGTTCATTGATCTTTCCCCGGCGTTCATTCGTAAAGAGGTGGAGTCTTCGCTGCGCCGGCTAGGTGTTGATGTTATAGATCTATATCAATGTCATTGGCCGGATAAAAAAGCGCCGATAGAAGATACTTTTGGTGAAATGAGCAAACTTGTGCGTGAAGGCAAGATCAGATACGTCGGTGTAAGTAATTTTGGGAAGGACCTTATTGAAAGGGCTTTAAAAATAATGCCTATAGTCAGCGAACAGGTGAGGTATTCTGTCGTTGAAAGAGAGATAGAGGCTGAGATATTACCTTTCTGTAAAGAAAAGAATATAAGTGTTCTGAGCTATGGTTCTCTAGGTGGAGGGCTCATGACAGGGAAATACGCAGAGCGTCCGGATTTTCCGAAAAATGATGTTAGAAGTTTTTTTTATAAGTATTACAAAGAACCGTTCTTTCCCAGGGCCCAAAAGATCCTGGCTGTACTGTCAGAAGTGGCGTTATGCCGCGGGGTGCGTGTGCAGGGGGCGGCGATCGCCTGGGTGCTGCGGAAGAGCGAGATCGCTGCATGTATTATAGGCGCCAGGACGCCGGAGCAGGTATGTGATAATATAAAATGCGTCGGATGGGATTTGTCATGCGATGAAATCGATCGTATAGAAAATGAATATAAAAGGATTTTTCCTCGGGAATAGAAAGGTTATGTGATTATGGACAGGTTTCCAAAGGATTTTTTATGGGGGGCGGCTACTTCTTCGCACCAGGTGGAAGGAGATAACTTCTATAACGATTGGTGGGAATGGGAAATTTCGGGTGGGACTGAACCTTCAGGAAAGGCGTGCGATCATTACCACCTTTTTCGGGATGATTTCGCCATCGCGAAGGAATTAGGACATAATGTTCATCGTCTCAGCCTTGAATGGAGCCGGCTTGAGAAAAGTGAAGGAGAATGGGATAATTCCGAATGGGAACATTATCGGCAGGTTATAGATGAACTGATTCGCTTGGAAATAGAACCTATTGTCACGCTCAATCATTTTACTATCCCCGTATGGTTGGCCAATCGCGGGGGATGGCAGAGCCGCGATATGCCGCGGCTATTCGCGAAATTCGCGCAGAATGCAGTAAAGCATCTTGGGGATAAAGTTCAGTATTGGATAACCATAAATGAACCGCTTGTGCTGGCATATATAGGATATTTTCAGGGGAAATGGCCGCCGTTCAAAAAAAGTTTCGACGATATGTTGCTCGCGGCCAGGAATATGTTGGTATCGCATGTTGAGGCGTATTCTCTTATGACTCTTACGGCGGATAATATTCCGGGGTTAAGATCTCCTAAAATTGGGATAGCCGTCAATGTCGCTACATTCCATCCGTGTTCAAAAATGTCTATCCGGGATAATCTCTCCGCGTACTTGAGGGCCAATTTTCAGAACCAGAGTTTTGTCAGTTCATTAGTATCGGGAAATGTTAATTTTTTCCCATACATGAATTTCAAGCTTTCTGCCGCGAAGACCGTTGATTTCATCGGGTTGAATTATTATTTTAGGGAGTTTGTCCATCATAAAAGACCTTTTATTCAGAATCCGTTCGGCAGTATCTGTTCGCACGCTCATCATGAAGACGCGGGGCCGCGGACAAGTATGGGGTGGGAGATATATCCCCGGGGTTTGTACGAAGTTGTGATGAGTTATGCGAAATATAAGCTCCCGATAATGATAACTGAAAACGGGCTTGCCGCGGATAACGATGCCGTACGGCGCGAATACATAAAAGGTCATCTGATATGGCTTTTCCAGGCGATTAAAGAAGGCGCTCCGGTGGCTGGTTATCTGCATTGGTCTCTCTTGGATAATTTTGAGTGGGCCGAAGGGTTTAGTAAACGCTTCGGGATGGTTCATGTGGATTTTAAAACGCAAAAACGCACCGTAAAGGATTCCGCTCGGTATATGGCCGAGATAATAAAAACCGGGGTTGTTAAATAACAGTCCGTGACCGATAGGGGTGACGTAGAGGCGGATAGTCCGCCTGAAAAGCAAGTGATGTCATTCCCGCACGCATTTAGCGGGAATCTATGCTATAAAAATGAGATGATTTTAATGTTATGGATGCCCGATAAAAGAGTTCGGGCATGACAAGGTTTGAGAGATTCGAGATTCGAAGATTATGTAGGCGCGGACCCGTGCTTGTCAGCCCGAAACGATAGGAGGAAATGATCATGACCGGAAAAAAATTAATATCCTTGGTTATACTGAATGTGTTTTTATTTTTGTTCTCCGGGCTGGCTTCGGCTGACGAATGGGACGATATAGTAAAACAGGCTGACAAACAGAAACTCTCCGAATACAAAAAGAAGACATCGTCCGGCAAACGGATAATAAAAGAAAAGATCGCGCGTATAGAGGAGATCGATAAACAGGTCCCGTATTTAATGCAGCGCGGTCAGTATAAAATTGCGGAAGATTTTTTGATAGAGGCGTTGCGTCTTTCCATGGAATATTATGGCGCAGACAATATAAATGTAGCGGAAAGGTTTATCTCACTAGGGATACTTTATATGGAAGCCGGCTATACCGATAAGGCCGAAGCGGTTTTTGTTCGCGCCAGGGATATCGGTGAAAAGACATATGGGGCGGGGGATTACCGTCTGATGAATGTTTACAGATTTCTTGCCGTTGCTTATTACTCTAACGGTAAAATCCAAGAGGCGGGTTCTGCCGCAAAAATTTTTGTGAATATTTCACGTGAAAAATTCGGTGTGGACAGCGATGAATATAGGTCTGCCGAAAATCTTCTCAAACAGGTATCTACACCATAACATTCTGCCTGTAATTGTGCTGCTTCTAAAAGTCACAATATGGTAAATATTTGACTAGAGGTTTCTGTCCGCCAATAGCGTATGTTTAGCAGCTTGCCCTTTAATTCTGATACTTCCGGAGTGTCCGACGTAGCGGGGATACCCATATAAACAGCACAAATAGTTGTTTTTTAATCTATGTCGATCAGTTTTAAAAATATTTTGAACGAAAATACCCGTATTTTGTGTCTCTATATATATGGAGGTGATGGGGATAAACCTAGATAAGGCGATCTATATTAAATAAGCTATTGACAAAAAATAAAAAAATAATTGACAAAACATCAAATCAGTGTACAATAAAAAAGCGGGTGAGGGGTAGGGGAGTTCACCCGCCTATGTAACGCGATTGATCCGGAGCCGGATCCGCGCTAACTGATGTATATATTTTATCAAAAAAGCCGTATAAGTCAACATATATAGGAGGGGTGGTGTCATGGCGAAAAAAATAACTATTTTCTATAAAAAAGGGGTTTTTTCAGCATTTTTCTGTGTTTTGGCCGTTGTTTTTGGTGGTAAAAATACCGCGTTTGGGGATGAAAGCGGATGGATGAAACTGGATAGGGGTATTGAAATCTCACTGGAAAATGTTCGGGTTGCGGTGAATGACCAGAAAGATCAAGTTTTTCTCTGCCGTGGTGGTCGGTTATATCGTATATCGCCGGGTGAAGACGTATGGACCGAGGTTCATTTTCCGGGGGTAAATCGTACCGTAAATGATGTGGCGGTGCACAAGGGGCTACTGGCCGTCGCAGTTTCAAAAGGCGTATATATTGAAGACGGGAAAGGCGGATGGGAATTACTGCCGTTTGAAAGTGATATAAAAAGGATATGGGTGGTAGACGATAGTATTATTATCGTTGCGGACGATGGGCAAATATATAAGGGAATAAACGGAAGTTGGACAAAAATTATAGTCCCGGGAACCGACTCGCGTATGGATAATTGTTTTGTGACGGGATCTCGCATGTTCGGTGCCCTAAAAGACGATATCTATACATCGTGTGACGGCGGTAATAGCTGGAGTAAATATAAATTGGGGGGAGATCTCAGCGCGGATGAAGGTGATCTTTGTGACGATGGCGAGAATTCTGAAGATGATATAAAAGATGAATGTCCGGAACGGATATTTCCGTATGTAAGAGATTTCTGGGATAATGAAAGTCAGGTGGATATATTGACGGCGAGGGGTGTATACATGATCGATGATGAGGGGAAAGCGGTGATGAAAGCCGATACGTTCGGGCTTCCGGCGGATGAAGCGGAACATATAATATGTTCGTATGGGAATATTTTTGTTTCAACTAATAGCAAAGTGTATTTGCGCTCAGACGATAGATGGGTGACGGTATTCGGAGTTTCGTCCAACGCCGCTGTCATACAACTTCTTTTATGTAACAAAAATAACGAGCGTTATATTTTTGTGGTTACAGAGAAAGAAATATTTATGAAAAAGATAACGAATATCGTGAACGAAAATGGGATAGAGATTGGTTACGGAAAACATATGTCAATGGCCGCAGGTGAACCCGGGATTCTGGAAGTGCAAAAGATGGCGATAAAATATGCCGAGGTTGATCCTTCAAAGATTGAAAAGTGGCGAAAAGACGCTAAGGTGAGGGCGATTATGCCGAAGGTCTCCGTAGGTTTTGATCATTCGACGAATGATAATATAGAAGTCTATACGAGTGCCAGTACGTCATATTCGGTATGCGGGCCGCAGGAGAACGGCGATGACTGGCACATCGATCTTTCATGGGATCTGTCGGAACTGATCTGGGCCGACGCGCAGACCAGTATAGACGCGCGTAGCCGTCTTATGGTGGAACTGAGGAACGATATTTTGGAAGAAGTGACGCGTATATATTTTGAAAGAAAACGTCTTTTGCATGAGCTGGCGGTTCTAAAGGATGCGGGCAGGGATGCCTTCGAAAAAGAATTACGTATTGATGAACTTACGGCGCATTTGGATCTTCTGACGGGCGGGGGATTTTCGCGTTCGGTCGAACACTGAGTTTAGTTGGGAGTTAGAAGTTGGGAGTTGGGAGCGGATGGGAACCAATAGATAGCCACAAAATACGCATACATCGCTACGGCGGGCATGTCCTATTTGCCTTTTCACTTCTAATCGCCAGGCGTTTGATGCTTCGCTGAAGTGTAAAATATTTTTATCTTTTGTGGGTATTTTTCTTAAGTGCTCGAACATTCCGAACAGGCGGATCGTGGGAAAAGTGTTTTAAGATTCATGTATTTTTTTTCAAAATAGTCATGGAGCCCGTAGGGCGTAATCCCGTACCGAACACATAGTGTTCTGGTACGGGATAAAATTCTCCGGGAAATCGTATCTACTCCATAACTTCTCGTTTCGCCAAGTCAGCCAAATAAGGATTGTGTGCGAGGCATATGAATGTGAACTCGTGAATGACGTACAGCAATGACATCAACCCTGTCATGCCCGAATGTTTTTATCGGGCATCCATACGCTGCTTTGAGCACCCCGGGCAAGCCCGGGGGTGAATAGCAAAAGTATTTGTCAGTTTTTAAGACAGGGCGCTTGCGAAGCCAGCCCTGGCAGTGGAGCCCCGGACTTGTCCGGGGGGAGCCACAGCATGAAAATCATCCCATTTTTATATCATAGATTCCCGCTTAATGCGTGCGGGAATGACAGTGGTGGATCGTGTTGAAGATGTCGCGCAGGATGACGCGCGATATCTAAGAGGCAGACAGTAACATATGTTGTATCCGAACTGTACACTGCACAGAGAAATTCGAGATTCGCGATTCGATACTATTTCAAAAGTTTAAATCAAGGGATTTTGTTGAGATATTTTCAGGGTTCTCCCCAATGAAATGTTAAAATTTCCTTATCATACTTCTTGACAAACAAAGTTTTATCGATAAGATATATAGCATTCGTTTTAAAATAAACGGGGGCGAGATGAAATTAGAAAATAAAGTAACGATAGTTACAGGTGGGGCAAGAGGAATAGGGAAAGAGATAGCTCTTTTCTTTGCTAAAGAGGGTTCCGACCTAGCCTTATGCGATGTTAACGAACAGACTTTAAGTGCCGCTAAAGAAGAAATCGAGAAAGCTACTGGCAGGAGGGTTTTTGTCGCGAAAGTGGACGTGACCAAAGGGGAAGAATGCCAGAACTTTGTCGACAAAGTCCTTGACAATTTTGGCAAATTGGATATACTTGTCAACAATGCCGGCATCACCCGTGATAATCTGATACTGAGGATGTCGGAAAGTGACTGGGATGCCGTATTGAACGTAAACCTTAAAGGAGCGTTCAATTGCCTTAAGGCCGTAACTAGAAGTATGATAAAACAGCGTAGCGGCCGGATAATAAATATGGCGTCAATAATAGGTATAATGGGTAACGCCGGGCAGGCTAATTACGCTGCCAGTAAGGGCGGACTTATAGCGCTTACGAAGACGGCGGCCAAAGAGCTTGGGTCCAGGAATGTGAATGTGAACGCCATCGCTCCGGGGTATATCCAGACCGATATGACGGATAAACTTTCGGACGAGGTAAAGCAGACAATGCTTAAATTCGTTCCGCTTGGGCGTATGGGAACTACAAAAGATGTGGCTAGTCTGGCGCTTTTTCTTGCCAGTGAAGATTCGGCTTATATTACCGGACAGGTGTTTCAGGTTGATGGCGGGATGGTAATGTAAACTCGGATAGTGCGAGTTTTGGTGAAAGATCAAACAAGGAGGGGACAAGATGTCCGAAATATCCGAAAAAGTGAAGTCAATAGTTGCTGAACAGCTTGGTGTGAAGCTTGAAGAAGTCAAAGAGGACGCGAAGTTTATCGATGATCTTGGTGCGGATTCTCTTGATACGGTTGAACTTGTAATGGCGTTGGAAGAAGAGTTTGGCGCGGAAATTCCGGATGAAGACGCGGAAAAACTTACCACTGTAGGGGATGCCATTAAGTACATTGAGGGCAAGGTATCATAAACCGAAAAATAACCTACCAGAGACAATAATGCCAAATGATCGAAGAGTAGTCCTTACGGGAGTTGGAGCGATCACTCCCGTAGGGAACAATATCCCGGAGTTCTGGGACGCTGTTGTGAACGGCAAGTCGGGCGCTGATCGGCTGACTGCGTTTGATCCTACGTATTTCTCGTCAAAAATTGCCGCAGAAGTAAAAAATTTCGATGAAACGAAGTATATGAACGTTAAGCAGGCCAGACGTTTGGACAAATTCGTTAAGTTCGCCTTGGCTGCGGCTAAAGACGCGTACGCGGACAGCGGACTTGCACCAGAAAAGATCGTGCCGGAACGAACAGGCGTGTATATCGGGTCAGGTATAGGCGGTCTTAATACGGTAGAATCTGAACACAGAAAATATCTCGAAGCCGGGCCTGAAAAGGGTCCGCATAAAATGTCGCCATTTCTTATCCCGATGCTCATTGTGAATATGGCATCCGGTATTGTATCTATAGAGTTGGGGCTGAAAGGTCCAAATTCCGCGGCTGTGACCGCATGTGCTACTGCGACTCATTGTATAGGTGATGCGTTCAGGATAATACAGCGCGGGAACGCAGAGATAATGCTTGCCGGTGGTTCTGAAGCTGCAATAACCCCGATGGGGTTTGGCGGTTTTTGCGCTCTTACGGCATTGACGTCACGAAATGATGATCCGAAAAAGGCATCAAGGCCGTTCGATAGAGAAAGAGACGGTTTCTTAATGGGTGAAGGGGCTTCGGTCGTGGTTCTTGAAGAGCTGGAACACGCGAAAAAACGAGGCGCACATATTTACTGTGAAATTATTGGTTATGGGATGAGCGGAGACGGTTTTCATATGACCGCGCCTGATCCGGAAGGTAATGGAGGGGCAAGGTGTATGATGGCCGCGCTTAAGGATGCAAATCTTAATCCCGAAGACGTAGATTATATCAACGCACATGGGACTTCAACGCCCCTCAATGATAAAGTAGAAACTCTTTCTATCAAGACAGTATTCAAAGACCGCGCGAAAAAAGTGGCGATTTCATCCACAAAAGGTGTGACCGGGCATATGCTTGGGGCGACCGGTGGAGTTGAGATTATCGCTTGCGCTAAGGCTATCGAGGATCAGGTCCTTCCTCCTACAATAAATTATGAGTTCCCTGACCCGGAATGTGATCTGGATTATATTCCGAATTGTGCGCGAAAGACCAAGGTAGAGGTTGTTGCCAGTAATTCTTTGGGATTTGGCGGACATAACGGGACGCTTATTGCTAGAAAATTCAGAGGATAGAATTTTTAAGTACGCGATGCAGTCGTAAAAGTTCCAGCAAATAAAAAGTAAACATAAGGAGCGGGAGATGGATTATTTGTTTACCGAAGAACAGAAGATGATACAGGAGATCTGCCGCAAGATCGCGCGCGAAAAAATAAAACCTGTAGCGGCTCATTATGACGAAAAGAATGAGTTCGCGTGGGATATTATGAAGGTAATGGCGGAATCTGATATTTTCGGTATCTACATAGCGGAAGAATACGGCGGTATGGGTGGAGGAGTAATGGATCTGGCTATAGCTACGGAAGAGCTTTCATGGGGCTGTGGCGGTATAGCGTTAGGTTTTGCTGCGACAGGGCTGGGGACATTTCCAATCATCCTTTTCGGTAATGAAGAACAGAAAAGAAAATATCTTCCGGATATAGCCGCCGGTAAGAAACTGGCTGCGTTTTGTTTGACGGAAGCCGAAGCCGGTTCTGATGCCGGTAGTATTAAAACTACGGCCAGAAAAGACGGCGATTATTACATACTTAACGGTACAAAACAATGGATAACGAACGCCGGAGAAGCCGAGGTTTATACGGTCGTGGCGATAACGGATAAGAGCAAGGGTGCGCGTGGCGCGAGCGCGTTCATTGTTGATAAAAATACGCCGGGTTTGAGTTTCGGTAAGAAGGAAGACAAAATGGGTATACGCGCGTCCGCGACACGCGAGGTAATATTCAACGATGTTCGTATTCACAAAGAGAATCTTTTGGGCAAAGAAGGACTAGGCTTTATCGTCGCGATGAGGACATTCGATAACTCACGTCCGGGCGTTGCGGCGCAGGCCATTGGTATAGCGCAAAGGGCGCTTGACGAGTCAGTGAGATATACTCATGAAAGAAGACAGTTTGGGAATCCGATATCTTCGTTCCAGGGTGTGCAGTTTATGCTCGCGGACATGGGGACACAGCTTGAGGCCGCGAGGGCGCTTGTTTATTCCGCCGCGAGAATGATAGATTCCGGAGCGAAGGATATAGCAAAAGTCTCGGCGATGTGTAAATTGCTCGCTTCAGATACTGCCATGAAAGTCACGACCGACGCTGTTCAGCTTTTCGGCGGCTACGGATATATGAAGGAATACCCGGTTGAGAAACTGATGAGAGACGCGAAGATAACTCAGATATACGAAGGGACCAACCAGATACAGCGTACGGTCATTGCGTCGTCGCTTATTAAAGAGGGTTTGTCCGGAAAATAAAACGGGTGCACGAATATATGAAAATTGTTGTTTTAATAAAGCAGGTTCCTGATTCCACGGATGTTAAGATCGATCCAAAAACGAATACCCTTAAGCGTGAGGGTGTAGCCGCAGTTATCAATCCTTTTGATGTATACGCGATAGAAGAAGGCATAAGGGTTAAAGAACGTCTTGGCAAGGGATCGGTCACGGTAGTTTCTATGGGGCCTCCGCAGGCGATGGAGGCGTTGAGAGATGCTGTCGCGATGGGGTGCGATGACGCGGTGCTTGTAGGGGATAGAAAGTTCGCGGGTAGTGACACATGGGCTACGAGTTATACACTTTCACAGGCGATGCGAAAGATAGGGGATTACGGTCTTATCATTTGCGGTAAGCAGGCATCTGACGGAGATACGGCTCAGGTAGGACCCGGTGTATCCACTCATCTGAACATACCGCAGGTAACGTATGTGAAAAAGATCGAGCACATTGATGATAAGATAGCCCGGGTGGAAAGAATGACTGAAGAAGGATATGAGATAGTTGAGGTTCCTCTTCCGGCGTTGATCACTGTTGTGAAAGAAATTAATGAACCTCGTCTTCCTTCTTTGAAGGGTAAGATGAAGTCGAAGAAGATAGAAATACCGGTCTGGAACGCGGAGATACTCGCGTGTGACGACAAGAAGATCGGTTTAGACGGTTCTCCGACGCGTGTTTCCAAGGTTTTCAGTCCTCCTCCAAGGGAAGGCGGTCGGAAATTTACGGGTGAGCCGGAGGAATCGGCGAAAGAAGTAGCGGAACTTTTGAAAAATATCGTGATAGCGGGATAGGGCGGAAATGTCTAACGAAAAAATACAGGTTTTGATTGATAAGTGCGTTGGTTGTATGTTTTGCGTGAAGGTGTGCCCGTTCGGCGCTATCAGCATGGTCAATAAAAAAGCGACGATAGATACCGCCAAATGCACGCTTTGCGGCGCGTGCGCCGAGGCCTGTAAATTCAAAGCTATCATCATCAATAAAACCTCCGCGGCTAAGAAGGATTTCTCCGATTATAAAGATGTCTGGGTATTTTGCGAACAAAAGAAAAATGTCGTACAGTCCATCTCTTACGAGCTTCTCGGAAAGGGAAGAGAGTTGGCAGATAAATTAGGCGTAAAACTTTGCGCTGTCGCGCTTGGTGACGGTATCGGTGCGAAATGCGACGAGATATTCGCGAAAGGTGCCGACAAAATATATCTTGTGGAAGATCCGAAGCTAAAACACTATCTCGACGATCCATATACGGAAGTGTTAACCTCGCTTGTGCAGAAATATAAACCGGAAATAGTGCTTTGCGGTGCGTCTGTTATAGGGCGCAGTCTTATTTCGCGCGTGGCGGTAAAGGTCGGGGCAGGACTCACGGCGGATTGTACGGGGCTTGATATCGATCCGGCGGAGAAGATACTTCTTCAGACACGTCCGGCTTTCGGCGGAAATATCATGGCGACTATCATTACGCCGAACTCTCGTCCGCAGATGTCGACGGTTCGTCATAAGGTTATGAAAGAATTAGCTCCACAATCGGGGCGTAAAGGCGAGATAATCCGAGAATCTTTCCCGTCTGAAATGTATTCCTCAAGAAGCCGTTTGATTGATATCATCGAAGAGATAGAAGAAACCGTTAATATTGCGGAGGCGAATATAATCGTTTCCGGCGGTCGCGGCGTAGGCAGTAAGGAGAATTTTGCCATCGTAAAAGAACTCGCGATGACGTTGAACGGTGCGGTAGGGGCGTCACGTTCGGTCGTTGACGCGGGATGGATGCCTTATTCGCATCAGGTGGGGCAGACAGGAAAGACAGTGTGTCCTAAACTATACATCGCTTGCGGTATAAGCGGGCAGATACAGCATCTTATCGGAATGAAATCCTCAGATGTCATTGTGGCGATAAACAAAGATCCGGACGCGCCGATATTTTCTGTCGCGACTTACGGCATAGTGGGGGATCTATTCAAAGTTGTCCCGAAAATGACCGAACAATTCAAGAAAATCCTCGGTAAATAATTCACAAAATATGTTCCATTCGTGCCACTTATAGCTACAGTGTGTATGTCCTATTTGCCTTTTTATTTCTGATCTCCCGGTGTTTGACTCGCGCTGTAACGTAAATTATTTTTAATCGGATAACGGACCTGTCCGCCCAAAAAGTAAGTGATGTCATTCCCGCATGCATTTAGCGGGAATCTATGATATAAAATGAGATGATTTTAATGTTATGGATGCCCGATAGAAGCATTCGGGCATGAATGGAGGTGGATCCCCGGGAGAAAGAACACGAACTCTTTGTAAGCAGGAATGGTATAGGACAGAGCTTCTCTTTTTACCAATTTAGCTGGGTGCCAGATGTTTTAGGCCAGTGATAATCCGGGGTTTAGGGGCAAAAAACTACAATTTGTAGTATGTAAAGATCGACATTCTACGCTACATTTAGTTAAAGTTAGTTATTTGGATTACTCTATCTATCTTTCTTTTCTTGACTCCTAACGCAGTTTTGATGTATACTTTAGCAAAATTAACTTTAACAAACGTGTATAAAGGTGGTTAAACTAAATCAAACTATAACAAAGGATGGCGTATGGTTGTCCAAGTAAAAAGGAAGTTGAATGTGCAGGAGGTGGCTCAGCTTCTGGGCATATACCGAGGCACTGTGATCAACTACGAGAGAAAAGGGATATTTCCGCCGCCCCAGAGAAACCCGATTAATTTTTATCGGGAGTATACTGACGAAGACGTGGAAAACTTGAGAAAAATAATTGAAGGGAAATTGATCGATGTGAAAAAGGAGGGCGTGGTAGACAATGCACTTTAAAAAACTCGAGATAGTAGGTTTCAAATCCTTTCTGAATAAGACAGCGCTGAAATTCGAGCCCGGAGTTACAGCTATTGTAGGGCCGAACGGTTGCGGAAAAAGCAATGTCGTGGATTCTATCAAATGGGTGTTCGGAGAACAGTCGCCGAAATCAATGAGAAGCTCCTCGATGCAGGATGTTATTTTTAACGGCACGGATAAATTTGAAGCCGTTAACATGGCTGAAGTGTCAATAACATTATCCAATGAAGAACGGTCTCTTCCTGTAGATTTTGACGAAGTGACGATCACTCGCAGGTTGTTTAGGTCCGGAGAGAGCGAATACCTTTTGAACAAAACCCCGGTTCGGCTTCTTGATGTGCGCGGAATACTTTCGGGAACAGGTCTCGGAACAAGTTCATATTCTGTTATCGAACAGGGGAAAATGGATCTCATTCTTAGTTCAAAGCCAGAAGACCGGCGCTATGTTTTTGAGGAAGCGAGCGGTATCACACGTTTCAAAACAAAGAAAAAAGAAGCGCTCGGGCGTCTTGAACGTACGCAGGAGAATCTTACCAGAATAAACGATATTATCCGTGAAGTGGAAAGACAGGTTAAATCTATCGAGCGTCAGGCACGAAAGGCTGAACGTTACAAAGGATATTACGAAGAGCTTAAGGATCTTGAATTGAAGCTTGCTAACAATAAGTTCCGTGAACTTGAAAAAGAGATCGCTAAACTTACGGCAGAGTATGACTCTTCCCGTGCGAACGCGGACGCGATGAAACAGGGATTAGAGGCCGGAATAAGCGAACTTTCGGAAAAAAGAGACGGGCTTAACAAACTGATAGAGGCTTTGCAGTTTTCTCAGAGTGAGGTGATGAGACTTTCTTCGGATATCGACAAAAATGAACATGTTGTCACAATGAACCGGGAAAGGATCGAAGAGCTTAAAAAAACCGTCGAAAAACTTACATGGGAAATAGACGAACTTACCAGGAAAAAAGAATCAATGAGGGATAATCTAGCGGCGCTGGAGACGAAATATCAGGATGTGGCAGCAGCCGTTGGCAGAAAAGAGCAGGAGCTTTTGACCGCCGAGGCGACGCTCAAAGAGATTAACGATGTGATCGAGAAATATTCGCGCGAGATAAAAACTGATAAAGACCGCGCGCTTAATATCATTTCCGAGCAGACCGAGGGTAAGAACACTCTTATTCGTATCGGGGCGGATATCCAGAATTTACAGGCGCGGGGGAAAAGGCTTGAGTTGGAGAAGTCGAACGTCGACAGAGAAAAAGAGACCGTGCTTGAAAAACTTAAGTCTCTGGATGAAATATTGAACGGGCTCAGGAGCGATCTGGAGTCGCGTAAGAGCGAGTTTGACAGTTTTAACCGCGAATTCATCGAGAAACAGCAGCGGCTTTCGATAATGATGGAGGAGAAATTCGCGAAGGAAAAGAGGATAAACGAGGTACGTCCCAGGATAGAGTTCCTGGAAAAGCTTATCTCCGAACGCGAGGGCATGAGTGACAGCGTAAAAGAGGTAATGAAACGCGTGGAAGCTAAAGAGGACGGTTTCGCCGGTGTGCGGGGGATACTGTCGGAAGTGATAAATGTCAAAGAAGGCTACGAGGAATCGCTTGAGGCTGTGCTTGGAGATTTTTCGGAAGCGATCGTAGTCGACGATAGATCCACGGCGGAGTGTATAATAAAATTCCTATCAGATAACGGAATGGGCAGTGTAAGTTTTGTGGTCTTATCCGAGCTTATGGCGCAAGGAGTGGAAACAGGCATCATACCGCAGGAGATGTCGTCCCTTGTGACAGCGTCCGACTCGGCGTACATCCCGGCTGTAAGAGAGGCCCTAAAAGGGGTGGCGGCATTCTCTCAGGGTGACGCGTGGGAAGCCGGGCTTGGGGATTCCGTAGTGGTGTGCGAAAAAGGTGAACTTCATAAAAAAGGGATGCATAGGAGCCGCAACTTTTCGCAGAAAGAAGTCGTTTCGATATTCGGGAGGCACGAAAAACTGGACCATATGAGACAGGAAGAAGGCGAAGTCGCGCTCGCTCTTGGTGAGATATGCGCGAGGATCGCAGAACTTGATACGTGGCTTAAATCAGCCCTTACGCGTCGTGAGGAACTGGAGTCACAGCTTCGCCTGAAACAGGTGGAGTTCGCGGATGTCTCGTCCAGAAGGATGGCGATAAAAGAAAAGTGCGATTCTCTTGATCAGGAAATACTTGTTATGGATTCCGAGATCAGGCAGGAGATGGCGAACCTTGACGCGCTTAAGGCGGATGGGGAAAAGGTTAACGTCAGGCTCAATCAGCTTGAGGAGGAACGGTTCGCGATCGAGGCGAAGATATCAGACAGCCAGAAGGTCTTAACGGATAAAACATCCGAGAGGGAAAACGCGATATACCGCATTTCTGACGCGCGGTCTGAACTGTCGTCGGTAAAAAAAGAGGAAGAACATCTTTCCGGGGATCTTGCGCGCGAGAAAGAGATATTCAGTAAGATAGATTCCGAAGTTGAAGGGAAATATAACACGATAAACGAATGCAAAAAACGTAACGATATCCTGACCGAAGAATCGAAACAGCTCGCGGAGAAGAATATAGAATACGCCCGGGAGCGGGATATGAGACTTGCGGAAAGCGTGGAGAAGCGCGAGCAGAAAGATGTAATGGCGCAGGAGATAACCGGTATGGCCGAAAGCGTGAAACAGCGCGAATCCGGTCTTGAGGAAACCCGCAATGAGATACGTGATCTGGAAATAAAACTGAAGGAGCTTAGCTACAAAGTCGACGCAATCAAACAGAAGGTACAGGACTCGTATAAGCTGGATATTATGACGCATGAAGTTGTTATCCCGGAATATGTTGACTGGACCGACGTTGAAGCAAGGATAGCGGCGCTTAAGGACCAGATGGAAAAATTGGGCGAGGTAAGTCTTGGTGCCGTCGAGGAACATAAACAGCTTGAGGAACGGTTCGCGTTTTTGACGAAACAACGAGATGATCTTACAAAGGGAAGAGAAGATCTTCTTTCGGCGATCACCAAGATCAATCGTACGACACGCGAGATGTTCATGG
>Ga0116171_10000599_pt1 | contig 38049 bp, 25 predicted proteins | sample AD_JPNHW2_MetaG_FD_89798 | JGI IMG/M metagenome (GOLD analysis project Ga0116171, IMG submission 89798) | Active sludge microbial communities of municipal wastewater-treating anaerobic digesters from Japan - AD_JPNHW2_MetaG | ecosystem: Engineered > Bioreactor > Anaerobic > Digestate | place... | reverse complement strand
TATCAGACGCCGGAAGCAGTATATAATAACCGGCTGATTGCAGAAGCGACGATGCAGCAAAGTGTCCTGCAAGTCGCCGCTTCTGCTTCATAAAAACGTAAACTATTTTAGGACTGGACATTCTTTGAGCACAACTTAGAGTATGCTATGCGATCGGGAAACGTGAAAAAGCACGATAAATAGGTTCTTTGAATCTCTATAACCCGTTGTATTTCATTGTTCAAGATATTTTTGTGCAAAAACCCCCTATCCGCTATCAGCTATCAGCTTCTTCCGTCTGGTGGAAGTTAAACCTTGACAACAACTGCTTAGAAACTACATTTTAGGTATGCAAATAATGTGACGAGGTGAGTACGATGAAGAAAACAATATTCCTTTTCCTTATTTTTCTCCCGCTACTGCTGTTTGCCCAGCATTCGCAATCTTCAAACAAGACAGCTTCCAAAGGTAGTGGTTCTGCATTTGGCGGTAAGACAGAGATCGATTCTGTAAAATACACAGAGTTTCGTGTCATACCGGAATTTAAAATCTGGAAATTGGGCATTGGGCTCGATCTCGATTTCCTTCTGGATCACAACTATCATCTGAGAAAGAGTGACTGGGATCAGCTCAAGGATATTCCGAGCAAGTTTTACTATATCAAGTATCAGAAACGCGGCGACCCATTCTATGCCCAATTAGGCAGTCTTTCAGGGTATGGTTATTCGAATGGATTGGTTATGATGAATTATTCGAATAACAGGTTATTCCCCGATCTCAAGAATACAGCCTTCATGGCTGGTGGTAATCCAAACATACTGACGAAGCCTTCGTTTGAAGCGATGACATCAAGCATCGAAAAGAATCAAATCCTTGCATTCAACACACATTTCAAACCTGTTCCTGACTCCACGGTCAAATACCTCGATCGAACCGTGCTGGGATTAACGATTGCAACGGATAGGAACCAGTATGGCAACCTCAAGTATGTTGCAAGTGACTCTCTCTACCATGCATACAAGGAGAAAGAGAATGCTGTGACAGCGTTTAGTTTCGATTACTCGCTTCCCGTTTCCAAAAAGAGGGAAATGACATTCGGACATTATGCTGAATTTTCTCATATTGCCGGGCATGGTTCCGGATTCATCTTCCCGGGCTTCTACGGCGAATATAAATTCCTGAAAGTGAATCTCGAATTTAGAGGTTATGGACCCCATTATCTGCCTTCATTCTTCGATAACCGATACGAGCAGACAAGGGCATACCAGATCGGTGATTCACTGGTCTTTACAAAGGAAGATATGCTGAAGGGTATAAAATCTTCTTCCGGTTGGTTTGGAAAGGTTCAGATCAGCATCAAAAAGAAATTCAAGACTTCTGTCGCCTGGCAGGATATGTACGGTAAAGACTTGCAGACGGGAAAATGTTACTGGTTCAACTTCTGGATGGATACAAAATATCACAGGCTGGAAGAAGTTGCCTTTGCCTATAGCAAAACCAATGTCCCGAAGATGGAAATCGACAGGATTGTTGCACCCTCGGTTGATATGTCAGCAAAAGCGACAGTGCGTGTTTCCAAGAAGAGATGGTTTGTCATCGGTTCTTATTCTGAAAGTTACGATGACAAGAATAACAATAACAAGATCAACTACTTCAAGGAAACGAGACGTTCAGTTGCAGTTGGTGTGAAATACGTATTCTAAACATTGCACATAACATGGTGTCCGTGCAGATGCCATGATGAAAGTGTTTATCGAATATCCGGTATCATTGCTTGGTACCGGATATTTTTTTATCAAGACCTCACTGGAAGAAAGTCCTTTATATCGATTCATTCCCTTTGATTTTTCATGAAGGATAACTACATGAAAAAAAGAGTGGTATAATCAGGATATCCCGACATTGAAATATTCTTCTTGACGTCAACAAACAAATGCTAAAAGTCTGCAACGTATGAATCATAAATACACATTGGTCATTGATATCGGAAACACCCATATCGTTTTGGGTGTTTATGAAGAGAGTGAACTCATCCAGACTTGGCGTGTGAAAACAGACGACCAGAAGACAGCGGATGAGTATTATAGTCTGTTCAAATCCCTGAAGGAGAGTATTCCCCAACAAATTGCGCAGTTTCACAATTGTATTTTAGCATCTGTAGTCCCGGAGTTGACACGGATTTTCTCGCATATGATCAGTAAATACTGGTTAGGTAAACTGATCGTGGTAAATGCGGAAAGTCCACTTGGTCTGACATTCCTGGTACCGGAACCTTCTTTTATTGGTGCCGATCTTTTGGTGAATGCATTCATCGCCAAGGAAAAGTACCTTACGCATTGCATCATCTGTGATTTTGGCACAGCCACTACGATTCAACTCGTAGGAAAGGATGGCACATTTTACGGAACAGTGATTGCACCCGGCGTGATGACATCGGCTTCGACTCTTTTCAGTAAGGCGGCTCTCCTGAGTTCGATCGAACTGGAAAAGCCCAGAAAGACGATAGGCACAAGCACAAAGGATGCATTATTATCCGGTATCGTCACAGGTCATGCACTCATGGTGGATGGTTTGATCAGGAAAATCAGGCAGGAATTCTCAAGTCTCGGAGAAATCAAGGCAATCGCTACGGGTGGCATATCTTCCCTGATCTGTCAGGAATGCAAGGAAATTGACCTGATAGATAAGACGTTGACATTGGAAGGCTTATACCGTATCAGTTGTAGACTGAATTCTGCCGAATAACTGTGCAATGAGTTTCTTACCTTATACAGGACGGTAATGAATAAAAAGTACCTGCTGACTTTGGTCATGGGGTTAGCCTGGATATTCGCTGCGGCGGAGACATTCACTCCCCGTCTCTATATTCAGGATTACTCACCGGTCATCGACAATAACATCATCTTCTATAAATTGGATAAGGGCTTGGACCTGAGGAAGGAAAAGCCTTATCTGGTGACTGACTTTGGTGTGAAGACCACGGAAAAGGTCGATTATGCGAACCAGCAGGTGAAACTCTTTGTCAAATTAAATGACTTCCCCCTTTATCCCCCAGTGAATCTTACTTTCGATGAATACTTCGACAACCTGAATCTTACCGTATTCCACAATTCATTACAGAAAGCAACTCTCGATATGTTCAATGTAACCTCTCGTTCCAGTACAGCGGGTTTGATTCCTGAAATTACATTAGACCTCCCGAATATCGCCATCCCGAAATCCGTTCGTAAATTCCTGGGTAACAAAGCAGGTAAATTGAATCTGGATGGAAGCCAGAGACTTACATTTACGGGAACCAGTACGAAGAATAAAGATCACCTTGTTCATGAAAGTGGTCAGAACTCTAACTTTGATATCATTATGCGCCAGGATTTGAACCTGAGTTTAAAGGGAACAATCGGTGAGAAGATTCAGGTCAGCTTGACTCATAATTCGAACCAGGACGATCAATTGTTCAATCCGAATAACATCAATGTCCAATATAAGGGAGATGAAGACGAGATCGTGCAGTCGGTGGAAATGGGGAATATTACCCTTGCACTCAGCGGTTCGAGATATATCAGCTATAGTGCATCCTCCCAGGGCTTGTTCGGTGTAAAATCGAAGATGAAATTGGGAAACCTGGAAGTAACTTCCATACTCAGTAAGGAAGAGGGTCAAAAGAATAAGAAAACATTCACCGGTTCATCTCAAGCTGACTCTGTCGATATTTCAAGCAGAAGTTATGTGAACCGAAAGATCTATTACATAGAAAAACCAAATCTTTTATATTCATTATATCAAACAGGTGACCTGATCAACACTGATGCAGGTGTCTCCGACTCTACGCATTGTCCTCCAGGTTGGGTCAATAATGCAATCAGGATAGAACAGGGAGAATTTGTAGCAAATACTTCCCTGCTTCCCAAAGAAGGGACATTACACGTATACTTGGATGATGCCAATTCCAATAATGACAACAATACCCTCGAAGGCGATCCAATCCAAACGACACAGGGTATTCAATATGTACCCAGGTTCGATGAACTGACCCCTGGTGTTGATTTCGATTCTGATTACGCTTATGATCAGGGAATCATCATTTTGAACCGGAACATCGAAACCAACTATACGATCGCCATCGCGTACACTCGCGTTGATGGGGTGGCTGTTCCAGCAACGTATCCGAATACAGATAAACTTCATGTACGGGTTCTTCGTACCAAAAATCAGGATTATTACCCATCCTCACCCTATAACACATGGGATTATGAAGTTCGGAATATGTATGACCTGGGGCAAACCAATATCGCGGCTGATGGCTTCAGACTCGATGTCTTCACGACCCTCGCAAATATGCAGAGAGATTACAATGTGCCAGATTCCGTCCAGAATAATGGACTTATCAGATACAACGATTATCTCCATATGGATACAAATGGGGATGGTTACGTTGGTTCCGGTGATGCTTCCATTGATCTTGCCAAAGGATTCATCATTATTCCATTCATCCGCCCTTTCGAACCTTTGGGTGATCTGATCTATACAGAAGAACCTGAGTATATCCAGATCGACCAGGCTAAGATGCAGATCAATTATAAAGGAAACGTGGCTCGTGACCACATCGCGCTGAACCAGTACGGTATCATCAAGGGAAGCGTAAAAGTGAAGGTCAATGGTGAGCAATTACGGGAAAATGTTGATTATGTGATGGATTATGACCTTGGTGAAGTAACATTCCTGGGAAGTAAGGGAAAGAATCCTTCTGATAAAGTGGATATCGATTACGAATTCAAGAATGGACTGATGGTGGAAAAGAAATCGTTGATGGGGGTAAGAGCAGATTATTCATTCAACGATAACACCAAAATCGGTGGTACTTTCATATACAGAACTGAATCCGTTTCAGACAAGCACCCAAAAATCGGAAGTGAGAATCTGAACCTGATGCTTGCTGATGTGGACGGACAATACTCTGTGCAGCCAGCTTTCATAACAAAGATGATCGATGCAGTTCCCTTGATCAAGACCACTACACCATCTAAATTCACCTTGAGTGGTGAAGTTGCCATGAGCATTCCCTACATATATGGAAATCCCGATACCAAGAAGCAGGAGGCATATATCGACGATATGGAAGGTATCCTCGATGTATTCCCCTTGGGTGTGATGAGAACGAACTGGGTACCGGCAAGTAGACCGGTTGATATCAATATGTCCAGATCAAAAACAATCTGGTATAACCCGGATAATGTTTATCAAAGAGATGTTTATGACGAATCGACCATTCCTGACAAGAATAAGAATGATAAAGTAACCGTCATGGCTGTCAAGATGACTCCGGATTCACTTGCAATACCGGGGATCGAAATGCAGCACTGGGGTGGTCTGATGAAATACATTGGTAATCAGATAGACCTTTCCAAGAAGAAATATATTGAAATTCTCGTGCACGTCGATGATGTAAATGAGAATGTACCTCCGCCCGGACCCATCGTCATGCATGTTGATCTTGGCAATATCAGTGAAGACTTTTATACAGACTTTGGTGGTTTACATGAATTGAACACCGAAGATGGCAGCAATGAAGGTTCAAATGATGGTGTTTTGGAAGCAAGAGAAGATGTTGGATTGGATGAAAAAGCGAACGGAACAACCGGTAATGATCCCAACGATGATGCCAGCAGCACAAAGGTAGGCTCAGATTATCCCTATATCAATGGCACGGAGAATAACGGTCAGCTCGATACGGAAGACTTGAATAATAATGGTGACCTCGATGAATTGAATCAATATTTTGAATATACGATCTCCTTAACGAACAATGTACTCTACCCGCCCATCAATGTATATAAGGGGTGGAAATTATACAGGATTCCCCTGCATGACCAGAATTACGTCCAAACCATTACAAATTCTATAAATCCGTCACTCCAAAAGGTCTGCTTTGCCAGAGTATGGTTTGAAACAGATAGAACCACGCGAATCAAGTTCGCCAACCTCGACATTGTTGGCAATAAATGGGAAGATAAAGCCATACGTAATATAGATGAGACCGCTGTATCGGTTTCCGCTCTCGAGTTAAATCAGGAAGAAATGCTGGTGGGAATCGCCGATAATCAGAAGAATGATCATTATACTCCACCGGCAGGCACTTATGAAAAAGTCGATAATAAACCTGGGCTGGAACAGAGTTTGATGCTTGAATTCAATCATCTGCAATCGACACATATGGGTCTCGTGAAGCAGATATTCAGAGAATCCAATAATCTCCTTTCCTATCGTAAACTGAAGTTCTTCCTGTATCCTGAGAAGAAGCAAAGCATTTCCCTGAATCCTGATAGCATCAACATTATCATGCGAATGGGTGCTGATTCCACCCACTATTACGAGATTCGATACAAGACCAATACCATTCCGTATGACTCAGTGATGACGCAGGGAAAGTGGAAGTCAATCGAGTTTGACTTCACCAAACTGACCTTGCTTCGTGCAGACAGCAGCAATGTCACTGTTACAACCCCCATGCTCGGTACGACACAACTGATACGGGGGGAAAGAAAAGACGGTGATTTCACATATGCCTATATTGGAACAACAAGTGAGTTCCCAAGTTTGAACAACATCAAGGAATTCAGCTTGGGGGTGGAAGCCTTACGCTCACAATCGCCACCTTATACAGGGATCGTGTATTTTGATGATATTCGAGTCACAGACCCCTTATTGGATTTCGGATATGCTGCTCGTGCAAGTTTGAGTATGATCTTTGCAGATTTTTCCACCCTGGATGTGGAAATAGTCAAGCAATCACCGTATTTCAACGCCACGAATCCGCGTGGAAGTTCTCTGACAGGTACGTTTGAAGAATCAACGAGACTGGATGTGACCAATAATTATTATATGAATAAATTCATGCCTGACAGTTGGGGAATGAACATCCCCCTGAGTCTGAAATATCAGTATCAATTAGGCATTCCCAAGTTCAGGTCTTATTCTGACCAGATCAATATTGATACAGAAGAACAGAAAAGGGATGAACGTCATTTAACAACTTATTCAGCAGATCTTGGCATCAGCCAGACGAAAACGCCACGTAATTGGTTACTTGCCTATACGCTGAGAAACATTACGGCTTCAGGCAATATCACGTATTCCAAACGTCTTGATCCGACCACAGCGGATACTACCTTATCATATCGTGAAAATTACACTTATAAACTCGATATAGCCAAAGAAAAACTTGGTATCAAATTACTCAAAAATTATTACTTCTATTTCCTACCCAAGACTTTCAATAATGCATTCATTTATAATGCTTCATTCCCAAAAAGTTATCTCAAGGATTCCATCAATAAGAACAAGTGGAATCTAAAGGATCAGACCTTTGATGTACGTCAGCTTAGTACCGACAATAGTTTTGGATATGACATATTCTCTGATATCACATCCACATATCGGCTGACGACCAAGCGCGATTTCATGATCCGGCAGATGAAGTATAAGATGAACGTAGGTATTGAGACCGACCGGGCACAGGAAATCAATGTTGATTATACACCTCAGTATTATGAAAATCTCTTTACCTGGTCTAATAACTTCAATACACGTTATAGTGACAGTTTCAGACAAACCAATGCATATCAGAATAATCTCAATATAGATAATTTTAGAAGAAGTGGAAATACGAACAGAACCATTCGCTCCAACCTGACCTTGAAAAATGCTGACCTGTTCAGATCCATCGCTACAAAAATGGCAAGCCATCAAAGACAGAAACAGTCCAAAACAACAACTGAGAATTCGACAAAACACGGAAAGCATTCAACATCAGCTTCTGATGTAAATTCAACTTCATCTTCAACTTCCGGTATAGATATTTATCCTCAGCCAAGATCTCATTCCCAGAATCCATACGAACTTCCGCAACTGACTCCTGCACTGCAGCAAGATGTACAACCTTCCAATGATGAAGAATTGAAGAGGAAGGAAGAAATGCAGAAACGACAGGAAATGAAAGACAATATGCTCAAACAGGAAGAGGAAGAAAAACAGCGGGAAATGGAAAAACTTGCTGACGAGAAGAAAACTGAAGAAGAGAAGATGCAGGAAGAAGACAAGAAACAAAGTGATGATTTTAAAAACGATGCTTCCGGTAATAATACACCTCGTGACATGGGTAAATCAGATACCGAGCAATCAACTCCTGCCTCTTCAAAAGGCAATTTCCTGAGCCCAAGCAGAATGTTGCTGTATGCATCTAAGTTCAAAAACATCGCTTTTACATACCAGAATGGCTATACAACAAGTTACCAGAGATTCAAATCCAGACCCAACTTCTGGTACCAGGTCGGATTACCTCATTCACTTGCAGATAGTCTTCTCGATGCGCAGAATTTTGATGATACTTATGGAGTGAACTCCGGTTTTGTATTCTCCTCCAACCTCGATTCGGATCTCCGTTATGGCAAGTCGGTTCAGAAGAGCATCGCAAATTCCAGCCAGACTACCATAACCACGACATTCCCGGATGTCACCCTGACTCTCAGCGAATTCCAGAAATACCTTCATATCCAGAATATCCTTACAAGTTCGAGACTCACGTCTACATATACATTAAGCAACAAGAAGTCTAATCGTCCTGTGAAAACGATCAAGACGATCACTATGCAGCCTTTGTTAGCCTGGACAGCCAACTGGGTGAACAATATGACGACCAACCTTGGCTATAACCGTTCTTATTCAGAAGATGTCACAGATCAGACGACGACCTCAAAAATCAGGAATGTGACCAAATCCCAATCCGTAAACGGAAACTTATCCTATTCATTCTCATCTGAGAAAGGGATCCGTATCCCGTTCTCCAAGAGAAAGATCCAGATCAAGAACGAAATGACGGCAAGCCTTGGCTTGAATTGGCAGAAGGATTACAATGTCAATTATGGACATGAGACCATTGTCAATACGAACACCCAGAAGATATCGGTTACTCCTGGTGCTACATATCAATTCAATCGGAATATCAAAGGTGGAATGAACAGCAGTTATGAATTGACGAAAAACCTGAAGAAGGATGAGTCTTTACGAGTCTTCAGCCTCAGTATATGGATGGAAATTCAATTCTAATATTGCACGAGCTACTTTAATCTTTCTGTAATCAAACTCAGGATAATCAGAACAATTCCAACCACCTGCCAAACAGATAAGTGTTCATGAAGGATCATCACCGCAAAGATACTTGCCAAACCGGGTTTGAGAAAAAAGAACATGGAACCTTCTGCTGCTGGAATATGCTTGATTCCTTCAAAGAATAGGATATATGCCAACCCGGTAACGAATAAACCCAGATAAATCAGATATATCCAATTTGTAACACTGTATGAAAATACGATATCGACACCCAGTATCCATCCGGCGATCAATAGCACAATTGCACCACTGAAAAAAGATACCGAATTGAAGAGAAAATTACCGTAAGTTCGTATCTGCTTTTTGGAAATCACTACATTTAACCCAAATGTCAATGCTGCCATGAAACTGAAAAGCACACCAAGCAGGATGTTCATATCACCTGCAAATAGCTGTCTGTCTCCCAGGATGATCAGCGTAATACCACCCAATCCAAGGATGATACCCAACAGGTTCTTCGTCTGAAGTTTTTCATGCAGGATAATGACGGCAAACACTGCTACGAACAGAGGGTTGGTGGCAATAAGGATCGCTGCCAGTGAGGCTTTCCCAAAATACACCGCTAATTGCAGGAACATCATGCTGATCGCAACATTCAACACACCCGGATATGCCATATTCAGGAAGTCTTTACCGCGAAGTGTGAAATCCAGTTTCCTCGCATGGCTGACGGCAAACGGTGCCAGGACGGTTCCCCCGATGATGAATCGGCAGGCTGTGATCATGACCGGTGATATTCCTTTCCCAATCAGTTTCCCAACCAATTCAATCGTGGAAAAGAAGAAGATTGCCCAAAAGCAAAGAATGTAACTGACTTTTCTGGAATTCATATCAACGATGTTCCATGATCCTTTTCAGCGAAGATAGAAATGACTCTATATCCTGCTCAGTGGTCATGAAGGAAGTCATGAGCCGTATCTCGAGTGGATCCTGGTCCCAGAAATAGAAGAAGAACTCCTCCTGCAACTTGAATGCTGTTTCACGTGGTAATGAAAGGAAAATGGCGTTTGCCTGAACAGGATAATGGATATGGCAATCCTTCAATTCCAGTAATCCCTTTTCAAGTATTTTTGCCATTTTATTGGCATTTTCGGCATTATTCAGCCACAAATTATCTTCCAAATATGCAAGAAACTGGGCTGAAACAAATCGCATTTTGGATAAAAGCTGCATTCCCTGTTTACGGATATATTTGAATTCCTTCGACATCTCCGGATTGAAGAAGATGATGGCTTCTCCCAGCATCATACCATTCTTCGTTCCCCCAAAGGTCATCACGTCCACCCCTGCCCCAATTGTCATGGCTCTGGGATCGCAGCCGAGTGAGACAGTAGCATTGGCAAACCTTGCTCCGTCCATATGCAGAAACATGCCATGCGCATGTGCAAAATCAGCCAAATCTCGAATCTCCTCAATGGAATAGACAGTCCCCAATTCCGATACCTGTGAAATGGATACTACTTTCGGCTGGACATGATGTTCAAACCCGACTTCTGTCAGGTGAGGCGGCAGTATTTCCGGTCTCAGTTTACCATCAGGAGTTGGACAGGTCAGGAGTTTGCAGCCAGTGAATCGTTCGGGAGCACCGCATTCATCCACCTGGATATGTGCTGTTTCAGCACATATGATGGCATGATACGGCTGGAGCATAACCTGCAGGGAAAGCACATTGGCTGATGTGCCGTTACCAACAAAATAAACGTCTATATTTTCACCGAACATCTCTTTGAATTTATCGACAGCCTTCTCTGTATAGGGGTCTTCCCCATACGATCTCTCATCTCCTGCATTCGCCCGTGCAATTGCATCCAGTATCGATGGATGAATTCCCGAATGATTATCACTTCCAAAACTGCGTTTCATTGTTTACCTCGTGTAGGGACAGACCCATGTGTCTGTCCATTTGATTTTCCCTTTAATAACAGACATGATTATTTTGACAATGAATATGTATGAACGACTTTCATTCAATTTGCATAATAACCAAATCATAAAAAAAGGAAGAACAAATAGTGGATTTAAATGCTAATGTTTTCCTTATTCGCCTGAGTCTTGATTTGAGAAAACATCTTTCCCATATAGCCATAAAAACTTATCTAATTTGTTATAACTTATCCTTTGAAGTCCATACTCAGTCTTGAAAGAATCAATGATTCCCTTGAATGAAGCATAGTCATTAATCTCTGCGTTTTTAAACTTTACTTTCTGATCCTGATTCCTATAAGCACAAAGTAATCTTTTTACAAAAGAATCGCATTTAGGAAAATAACACGGTTTGTGAAAACTGCAGTATTTTGATGCAAATGAAATTAGATTTTTAGCTTTACCATTCAATGAAATTCTTGATATCTCTGCAACAAGACTTGACTCATTGTGTTCTAAACGATTATCAATGTTGATATTATGTATATGCTGTGCTAGTTGATATGTAGCATAAATGTTTGTATTATACAACGAATTTATTGTAACTACTTTTAGAAGTATATGTTCTATATCATTGTTGTGAGGAAATTGTTCAATTAATGCCATTATTGCTTTATCTGCTTTATAATAGCGTTCATTTTCTTTGAATTTTGTAAAATACTCTTCTATGAGTGCTACTGTAGGGGTTTTTAATTCTCTATTCATTACCTTTCTTTCGTCTCTTTCTATAGAAATTTCAAAGATTAAAACCCCAGTGTCGGTTGTTCAATAAACTTTTCAATTCTTCTGTTAGCCAGATCAATATATTCTTGGCTAACTTCATAACCTATGTATTTTCTATCGCTTTTAATGGATGCTATCGCAGTCGTCCCACTCCCCATGAATGGATCAAGAATAATATCATCCTTAAAGGAATAGAGTTGGATTAAACGATATGGCAACTCTACAGGAAATGGTGCTGGATGCCCTATTCGTCTTGCACTTTCAGCATTCATCGTCCAAATGGACTTCGTCCAACTCATAAAATCATCTTTGGAAATCGTATTGTGCTTTTTTCCTCGTTCCCTAGAATAATCGCCTTTCGAGAAAATAAGTATATATTCATGTATGTCCCTCAAAATAGGGTTTGCAGCACTTAACCAACTCCCCCATGCAGTGGATGCACTTGCACTCGCGGCTTTATTCCAGATAATTTCCCCACGCATATTATACCCGATTTTCAACATCATTTGGGAGACATAATCGGATAAGGGGATATATGGTTTTCTACCGAGATTGGCTATATTAATACATGCCCTACCCCCATTTACCAAGACACGATATGTTTCTTTTAATGAATGTTCTAATAAAGATAGATATTCTACAAGAGATAAATCCTGGTCATATTCTTTCGTTGCGTTGTATGGAGGAGAGGTTATCATTAGATGTACAGAATTATCCGGAAGTTCCTTCATATTTTCAGCAGAACCAAGTATAATCGTATTAAGCAAATCGTCTGGTATCAGATTTTCAGTCTTATCAATTTCGTCCTTTTTCTGCATTGTATTATACATTTTACTATTATAGAATTTTGATGAATCATGATTCATTCTTCCACTGGTTCCGAAAGAGCTTGTAGCTGTACCTTCCTGTCTTTTCATATTATTCCCTTATCAATTGCAAGAACTTTTCAGCCCTTGCCAGATCTGTCTTTTCATTATTTGCAATCCCAATTATCTCACCTAATCTATTTTTCGATTTCATACTGGAGAAATAGCATAACTCATTTTGAACCAGCACACTGCACAGTTCAAGAAGATCATTTTCATTTTGTACTGTCAAAAACCCTTTTCCAGTGGTTTCTACAATATGTGTTCTTTCTGATGGATTTGGATACAATGACCAAAATTCTTGAATAACACCGGATTCCTTTAGAAAATCAACTTTCTTTTCATATGATAGTGTGATTGGGCTATTCCCTAATATTACGATTGGAATCCTCGCTGATTCCCGACCTGAAACTCTGATATTAATTGCTTTACCTATTGCTTTTAGCATTGAATCTGATCGCAACAGAGAAGGATTCCCCTTGTGATCAAAATAGTCACCAATGAGTTGTATTGTTTTAGATTTTTCATATTTATAATTGGACACGATGCTCATTTTGATCTCGAAAATCAGTTTAATATTCTCTGCTTTTTGATTGATTGAATCTTCAGTACAAAATGCAAGATCGGCAGATGATTGTCTTGTTAATCCCAGTTCCTCACAAATCACACCATTAACAGCATAAAGATTCAGTTTACGGGCATATGGTTCGAATAATGACTTACACCATTTTTCTGTGTATTGTCCAATTAAAGAGTTTCTGCTTTGTAGCGTTTTCCCATTTGCACTAAATCTTTTAGGTACATAAGCATAATATTCTTTGTTGAGAGAATAGAACAACTTTCCCGGTGTAGAGAATCCATTTAGAGATTTTCTAAAAAAATCAATTTCAACATCATGAGTCCACAAAGACATGAATGCCTCCTTTCTTTCAGGCATAACTATAATATCTAATTTACTTCAATCATTTCCTGTCAAATACTTTATCCAAATTATTATTTCTGATAGATAATAGGATGTTTGTTGGCACATATGGCTTTGTGATTTAGGCGATCACTACTCCAAGATCTTTCAATTTAGTGGTGAAAAACGGTCTCAACTACCTTTTACCATATAAACCGGCTGGTATAATATAATCAAGAGATATACAATGATTTTGAAGAGAATAGAAGTCAAGCAACCCTTAACCAACCCTCAAGCATCCGCCAAGCATCCCTCCAGATTTGGGAGATGGATGAGGTTTGTTTGGGGGATTTTTTTGTGTCGTTTGTCGTTTTTTCATTTGGAGTTCAAATTGCCTTTGTGATTTTTCTTGAACAATGCCACCAATAGGCAATGCGGACTTCAAACCTGTGGTACGACTCTGCAATTCTTATTGACATTTCCATGTCGGGAAATCATCTTGAATAGAGAAACAAATGGAGGAAACAATGTCGTCAATAGCAGTCCTGGGGTGTATGTTTGGAGATGAGGCAAAGGCAAAAATCGTCGATGTATTGGCAAAGGATGCTGATATCGTCGTTCGATTCCAAGGTGGTAATAACGCCGGGCACACAATTTGGCTGGATGGTAGAAAATATGTATTTCACATGGTACCCTCCGGAATTCTGTTTCCAAAGATCATTTGTGCACTGGGCAGCGGAGTCGTGATCGACCCCTTCGAGTTGCTGGATGAAATGAATCATTTACGTGCTGAAGGCATCGATTTCACCAATCGTTTCTATATCGATCCGCGGGCTGCCATTGTTCTTCCGCTTCACAAAATACTGGATAAAGGTTCGGAAAGCGCACAGGGAATGGTAAAGATCGGTACGACCCAAAGAGGTATAGGTCCGGCATATGCAGATGCAGTGGCACGCTGGGGTATCCGATTCAGCGACTTGTATCATCCAACTCATCTTTCACACCGCATCAGGAATCTGTTTCATGCCCATCATATCAGTATCGAAGGTGATGAATTGGTACGTCTCGATTCAGAACTTTCCCGGGTGGCAGAAATTCTAAAACCGTTTATGAAGCAAATACCCTATCTTCTGCAGGAAGCGGAAGAACAGGGGAAAAAGATACTATTCGAAGGTGCCCAGGGATCACTGCTGGATATCACATTCGGTACCTATCCATTCGTCACATCTTCACATACGATCGCTGGTGGAGTTTCCATCGGTGCAGGATTCGCTCCCAAACATAATATGAAGGTTGTGGGTGTCTATAAGGCATACGTGACACGAGTCGGTGAGGGTCCTTTCCCTACGGAACTGCATGACAGCATCGGAGACCTCATCCGTGAGCAAGGACATGAATATGGTGCAACGACAGGGCGTCCACGCAGGTGCGGATGGTTTGATGCCTTTGCTGCCAGGTTCACGGTCATGGTGAATGGAGTCGATGAGATTGCCATTACACTCGTGGATGTTTTGAGTGGTCTCGGCACCATCAAGATATGCACTGGGTACCAACTCGATGGTGAAATGCTGTATGAATTCCCTGCCGAAACCCAACTGCTCGAGAAAGTGACACCCTTGTATGCGGAATATCCAGGTTGGACTGAAGATATAACCACTTGTAGAAATTTTGATGACTTACCAGAGAATTGCAGGAATTACATTCATGCAATAGCCAAAATACTCGATCGGAAAATCACGATGGTGTCTGTAGGTCCGGATCGATCACAGACCATCTTTATTCAGTCATAATAGAGAGGTTCTCATGAAATACTTACCCCTTATTCTTTTTATCGGTTTGATCGTATTAGTCTATATTTTCCGGAATGACAGTTATATGGAGGTATCTTGAAATCGATTTCAGTGATGATTCTACTCCTAATCAGTTCGGTTGCCTTGTTGGCACAGGCTGACACTCTGCATTTCACTGCTCCGCAATTTCTCAACAGTTTTTACGACCACTACACTGTTAATTACCTGAATGCAATTGCAGCGGGCAGAGGACATACAGGAGCAGGCTTGGATGGTAACATCGAGAATTCACTGCAGAATCCGGCTGCTTTCTCAACAGATCATAGTCAGTTCTATTTTGAGATATTCCTGAAACCACCAATCAAGGAAATGACAGAGGGATTGGAGCAGAATTATCAGTCAGTTGTCCCCTTGGGAATGCTTGCCTACGGATATCATCCAAAGAAAAACCTGAATGTGGGTTTCAGTTATTCCACTCCGCAGACTATCGAGTATTACCTTCTGTCAATTCAACTTCAGACGGATGATTATTATTACCTCTATCCCAGTTATAACCTGCATCGCCTGACGGCAACCTGCAATTATGATTGGCACAACTTACGTGTTGGACTCAATCTATTCAATGAGATTTATCATTTCAAGGATATCACCACCTGGGGAACGAACATCTTCGATCGAGTGGACAAGACAGATTATGCCCTACGCTTCGAACCGGGTATCTATTATAAATATGACAGGTTCAGCGCAGGTGCGGGTTATCTTGCAAAAACCAGGCATGATTTCAAGTTCCAGTATCAAACTTTCAAAACGACACTGCCATCACAACTCAATGCAGGTATCGGCTACACATCTGAAACTGCAAGACTGGCAGCAGATATGGATCTGGTGCGATGCAGTGAGATGTCTGATCAATTCAAGGATCGATATATCATCAAAGCAGGCTTCGAAAAGGATCATCATAAATATACATTTCGGGGTGGTTTTATGAGTGTCCCGAGTGTATGGCATGGTGTATATGAATTGCCCACTTATAATGCAAACCTTGCCTGGAATCCATATCAAGATGAGTTCCCGCAGACCGGAGTCATTAAATCCACAGGGCAGTCGATGGTCACAGGTGGTTTTACGTGGCATTCATCCCCATTTGATTTCACACTTTCCTTTATCCATGATGTTCAGCACAATGTCAATTATACATCCGTATTCGGAGCAATGGGAATCAATATCAGCAAATTCACCTTCAAGGATATATTCCCAGGAGACAAGAAAGATACGACTCCCTCAGATGATGATACGGAAATAGAATATCTGAATTAATCGAAAAATAACATGGTGAAGGATATGGATCAGTTCATGAATATCATCCGCCCCATCCAGTTGTTTGAGGATACGGTTCTGATTCTCGACCAGACGCTTCTTCCAGGGGAAGAACGATGGCTCGAGATTCACGATTACAGGAACATGATTGAAGCGATCAAGTCCCTACGGGTTCGTGGTGCCCCGCTGCTGGGTTTGGCTGCGATCACCGCCATATATCTGGCTGCCATTGAATTTACCAATGATGACAACTTCGCCGGGCGACTGGCGAAGGCAATTCAGGAAGTGGAAGCCTCAAGACCCACGGCTGTGAATCTGTTCAAGGCAACAGCAAGAGTGAAGGCAATCCTGAACTCATCAGCCAATTCAGAAGATGTGATCAACCAACTCAGGAATCTGTATCTGTCCATTCACAGATTCGAAGAAGCAGCCTGCGATTCCATGGGACAGAACGGCGCTTCTCTCTTCCAATCTTCAGGTAAATTAAATATCATGACCATCTGCAACACAGGAAGTCTGGCAACCATCGGTATAGGCACCGCATTGGGTGTAATCCGCACCCTTGCCCAGTCACATGATGTGCATGTGTATGCAACAGAAACTCGCCCATTACTACAGGGTGCGAGACTCACCATGTGGGAACTGCAGAAATCGGGAATTCCAGCCACACTCATCACGGACAACATGGCAGGTTGGGTCATGAAGACTAAAGGCATCGATGCCATACTGACAGGTGCCGATAGGATCACAGTCAGTGGTGATACAGCGAATAAGATCGGTACGCTGAATCTTGCCATCCTAGCTCACCATTATCATATCCCATTCTATGTTGTGGCACCTGAAACGACCATCGATACAAGCATCTCATCCGGTGATGAGATTCGAATCGAGGAGAGAAAACCGGGAGAGATCACATTCATCTGCAAGCAGTCCATCGCACCTGAAGGCTGTGACGTATTCAATCCCGCCTTTGATGTCACACCTCATTCACTGATCTCCGGAATCATTACAGACCGTGGTGTCTATAAACCACCCTGTAAATTCGAATAAGAGGTACCATGAAAGTTCAGATCAAGAAAATGAATGAATATGACCTGCCTTTATTGAAGGCATATTTTACAGAGTTATTCAAAGAGCATGATCTGTGGAGGAAGCTCAGGAATAAAAAGAAAATACTATTAAAACCAAATCTGCTGGGGGCTTTTGAGCCGGAGAAAGCAGTGACAACACATCCAATCTTCATGGAAGCCATCATCCAGATCCTTCTGGAAAGAGAGAAGGAAGTGTTGGTGGGTGACAGCAATGGTGGAACAACTTCCATTCAAAAGGTCTATGATAAAACAGGTATGGCTAACCTTGCCGAACGGTATCCTATCAAACTGATCAATTTCTCCGAAGTGGGAATTGAAGAGCGAAGTCATAACGGATACACGTTCCCTGTCTCGAAGGCATTTCTCGAAGCGGATGCTGTAATCAGCATTTCCAAATACAAGACACATGGGATGATGCGTTTCACGGGAGCTGTCAAGAACCTGTATGGTGTGATACCGGGTTTGAAAAAGTCCGAATACCATAAGTTGAATCCTGAAACCGACAAGTTCGCTGCCTTGGTAACCAATCTGTATCAGTCCTTGAAAGACAGGATCGTACTTCATATCATGGATGGCATCATCGGTATGGAAGGTGAAGGACCGGCAGCAGGTTCGCCGAGGAGATTCGGCGTGATCTTCAGTTCAGAGAATGGAACGGCTCTTGACTATGTGGCAGCATCCATGATGGGTTTCGATTGGAGAAAAGTACCCATCATCTGGCAAAGCCTTCATGAAGAAGGGATTCTTCCATCCCGCATCGAAGTAGCACCTGAGTGGCAGAACTTCGTGTTCCCGGAAGTGAAGTTGGGGATCGTGAGCTTCAGCAGCAGAATGATGAACCGCATTCCATCCTTCGGAAAGAAATTCATCAGGAAGCAGCTTGAATTCTATCCCGATTTCAATGAACAATGCCGTTTATGCCAGGTATGCGTGAAGAGTTGCCCCGTTCAGGCTATCACGTATACAAAGGGATATAAACACCCGGTCATCGATTACTCCAAATGTATCAAATGCCTCTGCTGTCATGAATTATGTCCATATCATGCAGTGTATATACATAAATCGCCTTTGGCAAAGATGTTCATCCACTAACAGGGAGTGTCTGCTATGATACATATCCAGTATTTTGGTCATTCCTTCTGGAAGGTTTGGAATGAAGAGGTTGCAATTGTCATGGATCCTTATCAGCAAATGGGATATCCTCTGCCAAAGGACGTGCACGCTGACATCGTCATGACAAGCCATGATCATTTTGACCACAACAATGTCGGACTGATTCATGGGACATCATTAGTCATCAGGACAGAAGGGAAATTCGATTTCAAGAATGTTCATATTCAAACCTACGGTACTTTCCATGATGATGAACATGGAGCAAAAAGAGGAAAGAACCTTCTTATGCAGTTCACAATGGAAGGAAAAACTTTTCTTCATTGCGGTGACTTGGGTACTTCCCCGACACCGGAGATCATGAAGATGATTGCGAAGCCAGATGTTCTCTTCATTCCGGTAGGCGGATTCTATACCATCGATGCAGCACAAGCACACGATCTTGTAAGGCAAATAGAACCGGTATTGGTCTTTCCGATGCACTACAGGTCAAAATTAGTTGACAGCAAGATAGCGCCTGTGACAGATTATCTTTCGAGAGTTGATGATGCAGTACAGATTGAAAGCAATGTGCTCGATCTGACTGCTGATTTATTGAAAGAACATAAAACCATACTCATGCAATTTTAAGAGGAAAACACAATGCTGAAGAAAAGAAGGTCAGGTGGTAAGATACACCAGTATATAATCCTGGGAGGATTAGCATTTCTTCTGCTGTATATCACAATTTTCGACAGCAGCAGTTTCCTGAAAGTGATCAAGTCCAAGATACAGAACAAGAAATTGAGTCATGAAGTAAGTACCGTACAGAAGCAGAATCGCAGTTTAATGGAATCAAACCGTAACCTGAAGGATAATCCTGCTGCCATCGAAAAGACTGCCAGAGAGAAAGTCGGCATGCAAAAACCGGATGAAAAGGTGTATCGCTTCTTTAAGGAAAAGAAATAGTCATTTCATTGTTTTCATAAAATATATCTTAGGATCACAGGAGGTATTGGTTGGCATCGCAGCATGAAATGGAAGCCACATCTGAGAAACTGACACTTGATGAGGAATGCATGCAGTCTTTAGTGGTTGATGCATTGAAAAAGATCCAATCGAATACATCTCTCACCCCAGAGCAAAAAGAATTATTGAAGAAACTTGGCAAACCTGAATCCATACCAAAATCTGAACTTCTAATAATCAATGATATGATTCATAACAGGATCCCCGAGACCAAAGGCAAGGAACTCGGACTTCTTGGAACAATTTCCTTTCTTCAGTTATACCATCATGTGAGTATGTTGCCCACGTATATTCAGCATTTCAAATCGACCCAGGTTTATGATATCATGCGCTTGGCATTGGACCTTCGATTCCATTATCCCGCCCAAAGCCCGGAGACGCTACTCGTCGAATTGAAAGCATTCCTTAACAAGGCGAATCAGCCCTCGCTGAATTTCCAATATCTTGCTTCAGCAGTCATCCTCGCACAATTCCAGGCTTATGACCTCACAGAGAAGTACCTAAACCTTCTCCTAGACGCACCTTTTGAAAATCAAAAACCCATCATTCATATCATGGTCGATTTGATCAGGGCTCTCATTTTCCGCAGACAGGGCAGGTTCGGAGAAGCACACTGGCATTTCTCGAGAGTCTGCATCGATCTTCTTGAATATGAAGATATTGAATCCATGCTCTATGTCCTGAATGAATGGTCCTATGTCCTATACCGCATAACAGACCTGAAGAAAGCATCATCCTTGCTCTCCCTGGTTCGTGATAACATTAAGGACTGCTCATGTGCCAATGTGGCAAAAACACTCTATTATTTGTTTTATATCACAAAATATGAGAAACCACGGGCAGATAAGATCCAATACATGGAGAATCTGCTGCAGATACAGAACACAATACTTCAGAACAATGAGCTTCTACATCTTCATTTTTATGCGGGGAATTTCTATTCAACGATTCAGGTGAACTTTGCAGAATCCATCAAACACTTCAATGAATCCAACTACTATCTGATGAAAAGTTGGGAACAGCTTCTCCAGAATAATGCTTTCCTGCATGAGAACTTGCCAATGGATGAGCTGAAGCTAATACAGCCTATCTTCGAACTTCGCCTGAAAGACCTTCTGAATGAGAATAGCCTCCAAATCAACCAGTTCGTTGAATATCTTGATTTTGCATATAACGAACAAAATAAATTGTATGAGAAGATGCAGGAGTTATCACTTACGGATTCCCTGACAGGTTTACGGAATCGCAGATATCTCATGAACAACATCCCGCAGATGATGTTCCTGGCTCGCAGACATCAGAACCCCATCAGTTTTATCATGCTTGATATTGACGATTTTAAAAAGATAAATGACATTTATGGACACGTGGCAGGTGATAGAATCCTGCGTGATCTTTCCGATATGATACAGCCGATGTTCCGGAAAAGTGATATCATCATTCGCTATGGTGGTGAAGAGATACTCCTTGTATTATTCGATGCGCAAACTGATGATGCCCTTCGCCTGACAGAACAGTTACGCTCCACGGTGGAGAAAAAAACCTTCGCCTTCCAGGACTTCCACATCCATATCACCATCAGCGGGGGTATCAGCACTCATTTCTTTGCCGAAAAGGAAAAAGAGGATATCAAGCTGGAGGATATGATCGCTCTCGCAGACCATGCCCTGTATTATTCCAAGAAGCATGGGAAGAACATCATCACGACTTCTGAACAGATGGCGAATAAATTCCTGAATCCTTGATAAAAAAATGATCGCAAAGTTATTAGAACCGTACAAGAATAGAATTGTGTATTTTTCAGGCGATAAGACCTTGGATTATCGTTCTCTCATCGTGAGTGAAGAGGATGTGAATCTTGGACGTGTCGTGGTTCCCAGGAACCGAATGGTGATTGGCGAGCAAACCCAGTCCGATCATATCCATCCAGCAGTTGAGAAGGATTCAGGCTCAGGTTTCATCCCTGGAAAACCCAGGATCCCGATCGCAGATGGCTTTGTCACACAAACGGAAAACCTGTTCCTATGTGTGAGGTCTGCCGATTGTGTACCCATCCTGCTCTTTGATCCGGTAACGGTCACTGTGGGAATTGTTCACTGCGGACGTGAAGGAACGAGAAAAAATGCGATTGGTGCTGCCATACGGTTGTTTTCAACGGGATTCAACGCGCAAATGACAGATATTCTTGCGGTTGTGGCACCCATGATATGTGAAAAACACTACGAAGTGGATGAATCTACTTTCTTGAAATTCGAGCAGGATACGGGTGTGACTCAAAATTTTCCTTGCCTTGATTTGCGTGGCACGGTTCATCAGCAACTACTCCATGCTGGAGTTTTGGATAAGAATATTGAACATCAGAGAATTTGTACATATGAGGACGAAAATTACTTCTCTTACCGTAGAGATGGAACAAAGAATCGCCAGATTTTCGTGATAGGGATATATAATGAGCAGAATATTCGAAAGTGAAAACCAGATATTGCACCTCGAGATTCCTGAAGATCGGATGAGCGCAATGCTCACCATTCACAAGGGAAATGGCATGATCGATCAGAATGCCATCATCGATCTCATCCAGGAAGCAGGTGTAACCAATGGTTTTCTCGAAGCAACGACCTACCTTCTGCGCAATAATTATGAAAAGAACTATGAAATCCCCTTCCCCATCGCCATGTGCAGGCATGAAGCGAAAGAACCTGAGATCACCTTCCTCTTTGACCAGGCTCATACGTACACACCCGGTACCCCACTGAGTAAGAAGCATACACAGCAATGGAGTTATGTGGAAAAAGGTTCAGCCGTCGCCCGCTTTTCGATGGAAACAGAAGTGGGAAGAGTCTTTAACGTACATGGCGAAACCATCAATGGCGCATTCGATATGCAAAGGATCATCCATACCTACGAAGGCAACAATATCACCTATGACCATATCAATAAGCAATTCGTGGCAACTCAAACCGGTTATCCTTACCGTGATGAGGATGGAATGCTCCATATCGCATCTGACTTTGTGATCGACGAAGACCTGACCCGCTATTACGGTGATATTGCCCTAGCTGGAAATCTCTCGATACGCGGCTCTGTGAATGACGGTTGTAATATCTCCGTATTAGGCGACTTGTTCGTTTCAGGTAATGTGACAGGTTCCTCGCTTCGCGCAGGTGGCTCGATCACCATCCAGGGATTGGTCGCTGACTGTAATGAAGAAGGCATCATCGCCCAGGGAGATTTGAATCTTCATGCTGCTGAACGTGCAAAACTCATCTGCCGTGGTGTTGCCCATTTTGAAGATACGCTCGACGATTGTCGTCTGATTGGTGAAAAAGCCATCAAAGGTGACCCACAGGAAAGCCGTATCATCGGCGGACTCAGCCAGTCGGGTGGTTCCATAGAGATAGGCAGTGCCGGAAATGGTGTTGGCATTGATACGGAATTGGAAGTGACCATCAGTCCATATCTAAAGGAACAGATGATCAACACCATGCGTGAGATATTCCGTCAGAAGGAAAGACCCGAACCCAACTGGGATATTGTGGAACAACTGAATAAGAAGATGCAGGACTTGGAAGAACAGCTTGATCATGAGATTGACCGGATTCTTGTTGGTGTTGACCAGTCCACACTCTTCATTAAGATAAATAAGAAATTATACCCCAATACCTACCTCAGGATATTGAAAAAATCATACACAGCTAATGAAGAAAAGGAATCTTTTACATTGGCTGAAAACTAACCGATAGGAATTTCAAATGCGTAGAATCCCTTGTATTCTCTTCTTCCTTGTCACGATAGCATCCATGCTTGCCCTGGAACCGCACTTTATGTCAGACCCCGCAATCTCTCCTGATGGACAGACCGTTTGTTTTGTTTACCAGGGCGATCTCTGGACTGTTCCCTTTGAAGGCGGAACTGCCTCACGTCTTACATCCACGCCATCCAATGAATGGGGACCAATGTATTCACCTGATGGAAATTATATCGCCTTTAATTCAGATCGAGAAGGTCAGGGTCTGATATTCATCATGCCGGTGACCGGAGGAAATGCTGGACCTGTGATTCGGGAACCATATTCAGTTACAGATTGGTTTGCAGATGGTAAAAGCATACTTGCCACTTCTTCTCAACTTGGCTTTGGGACAACCTATTACCGTTTGTATCTTGATGGAAGCAGACCTGTTGAAATTACAGGTGCCGGTGATTTCTATGGAAGCTTGAATGCAGATAATTCAAAGATCATCTTCAACCGCAGAGGTTATCCATATCGTCCCTCATATAAGGGAAGCGTGAACGGCGAGCTCTGGGAATATGATATCAATGCCAAAACCTATACCAAGCTGACTGACACGGATATTACGGAACGTTATCCGGTTTGTTCCAAGAAGGATGATATCATATATTATGCAAAATCCGATGGTAAAAACTTCCAACTTGTTAAAGTAAAGAATCATGATTTTTCAAAACCCGACACACTCAGCACTTTCAGCGACTGGTCATGCAGGGATATCTCCATTGCCAAGGATAATGACAGCATGGTCTTCGAATACTTTGATTCATTATGGAGATTCGATTCTTTCAAGGTATTCGGGAACAAGGTTGAAAAGATAAACATCAACATACCCGAGGATCTTTGGCAGGATGATATTGTACGCGAAGACGTTACCAACAAATTCGATAACTTCACAGTCTCGAATGATCAGAAGTGGATTGCCTTTATGTATAAATATGACCTCTTTGCCGTTCCCACAAAAGGTGGTGAGGTAAGGCAACTTACCCATGATTTGCGTTGCCCGAGTGACATGGTGATCCTTCCGGACAATCGTACCATCCTCTTCAGTGCATACCAGCATGGGGAATATAAGCTTTTTACCATTAACATTGAAAATCCCGGGGATATCAATATCGTTCCCTGGTCAGAAAACAAATATATTGAAGGGATCAGCTATGCTCCAAAACAGCAGTACATCATCGGATATTCCAGTGGTGTCGACCAGGGAAGAATTGCCATAGCCGATTCCACAGGTCTGAACATCAGGGAAGTCCTGACCGATGAAGTAAGCTCATCCAACTTTGCCTTGAGTGATGATGGAAAATATGCACTCTACACCAATTCACGACCGGGAATATGGACAAGCAGGCTCATCGTGATGGATATGGCGGATAAAAAGAAGCATACGATCTATTCTGATGATTCAAGCATTGGAAATGCATACTGGGGAAAAGATGGGAAAAGTATTTTCTTCGCTCGTGGTGATGGTATCTGGAGAATCGACCTTGTGCCCAGAAATGACTTCGAATGGGACAAGGACCAATGGAAGGATATCTTTACAACGACTGTCCGTGATTCATTAAAGAAGAATAAGAAAACAAATCAGCTCCAATTCGATTGGAACCTGATCGATAAAAGACTCACACAAATTGTGAAAAGGAATAACTGGTGCAGTATTCTCCAAGTCGCCGATGATTCCACATTTTTCTACGTATCATGGGATGATAAGAGACCCACGATCTATAAGGTTAATTATAATGGAACAAACGAAGAAGAGATAGCTTCTATCGAACCCCATATGAACAGCGACTTTTTCCTTAATGACCGTTCCACATACTACTATGCAACAGGTGGTGCAATTAAAAGCATCAATCTCAAGACACATAAGAAGGAAGAATATTCCAATTCCTTCCACTACGAATTCAGCAACCTGGCTTTGAACAAGGAAATATTCAAGCAGGCTTGGGGTGAATTCGGAAGGAACTTTTATGACACCAATTTCCATGGTGTGAACTGGAATGCTTCTTATGATAGATATCTTCCCTATATGGATTATGCAACGACTCCTTCATTGATGGGTAATATCATTGAAGAAATGATTGGAAATCTGAATGCATCCCATACGGGCTTCACTCCCCGTAAGGACAATGACAGATATTATACTCCTGTTGCCGCTATCGGTGTAAACTTTGATTACAGGCAGCTTCTGAACAACGGCATCACTATTCAGAACATTTACCGTGAATCCAAACTTGCTGAAGTTTATGGGATCAAGGCTGGTGACATCCTGATGAGCGTTGATGGTATCAAGATCGTGAAGAATACACCTATCGATTCTTTATTTTTCAACAAGATCGGAAAGCGAATCAAACTTAAATTCTCCCACGAAGGAACCACGATAGATGCCGAAGTTAAAGGTCTTTCCTGGGGTGAGAATTACCAGTTGTTCAATAAGGAAAGGATAGAAAAGAGAAGATCCATCGTGGAAAAGAATACCCTCGGACAAGTTGGTTATATTCACATCGATGCGATGAGTGAGCCTGATTATAAGCAATTCGTGGAAGACCTTTTTGCAGATAATTTTGATAAGGAAGGATTGGTGCTCGATGTTCGCGGCAATAGTGGAGGTCACATCCACGACAAACTGATCGAGGTACTGACAAAGAAAGCGTATGCTTTTTCCACGAACCGTCATTATAATGCCAAGTATCCCACACCCACATCTACGTTCCAGAAACCAATCGTTCTTCTGATTGATGAAGATTCCTTCTCTGATGGCGAGATTTTCCCTCACCTTTTCTCCCAGCTCAAACTGGGAAAGATTGTTGGAATGCCAACCAGCGGGTCTGTGATCGGTACAGTAGAATACACTTTGAGAGATAGATCTGAAATGAGATTACCAACATCAGGATGGTATAATCCCGATGGAACGAATATGGAAGGTTCGGGAGCTCAACCGGATATCCAGGTGGATAACACTCCCGGTGATCTGATGAATGATGTTGATGCTCAACTGCTGCGAGCCATTGAAGTGATACTGGCGGAGATACCGGCAACAAAATAAGCGAACTGAATTTCACTTTCCAAAACGATTGTAGATTCATTACGAGATCTGTAGCCTGAGGTTACTCAAGGCTCACTCAGGGACATACCTGCCCCTTTCCCGCCTGTTCCCTGTAACTGGCAACCTTCCTATTTCAGATCCTTGTAATAATTCTCGAGTTCAGGTGTAAGCCCGCCCAAAGATTTACGTGCTCTTTTCAAGAGTGGAAGTATGGCTCCACTCTTCCCCATACGATCGAGAAGTCTTGCCAAATCTTCGTAGTATTTCGGGATATGAGGTTCCATTTCAATACATCTATTGAATGCTGTTTCCGCTTCTTCGTATCTTCCGATTTCCTCACTGCAAACGGCTTTGGCATGATAGAATGCAGCAGAATGCCAATTGCTCTTTTCTGACTCCCTAAACAGGACATATGCCTTCAACCAGTTTTTCTGATAATAGAAACAGAATGCTTTCATCATTTTGATGCTTGGACTCTGTCCGTATCTTTTTTCTGCTTCATTGAGCACTTTCAAGGCTTTGGCATATTGACGAAGTTGAATCAGTTGCTCAGCAAGGAAAGTATAGGGTAATTCGGAAAACGGATTGGTATGCTTCAGCATTGATGATAGAGCATCGATACTTTCTTCCAGCCTTCCCATCTGCGTATAGGCAATGGCTTTGTTGTAAAGGGCTTCCGGTATGAAGTCATGAATTTGGTCGAAATAATAGAGTGAGAGACGAGGTTCGTCGAGTGAGAGGTATGCGTTACCGATCTTGAATAGATATTGGGCATTCTTCTTATCGAATGTCAGTGCTTTCTGGTAATTGTCGATCGCTTTTTGGAATAACCTTTCCTGGATATAGATATCACCCAGCATCTCGTAAATATCCTTCTCGGAAGGATGATCCTTCAAGGCATTTTCAAGCAGATTGACTGCGCTGATCCAATTGCCTTTCATGAGATGCTCAGCTTGGATCAATAAGTTCCTGATGTTCATTCTGATACTCCAGGAGAAGAAAAAAGATGGTCGATTGCATTCATAATGACCATTTCATCTTCTGTATGATTAATGATGTCCCTCACTTTCGCTCCACCGGGAATTCCCTTTGTATAATAGCAAAAATGAGACCTCATTTCCAGGATTGCCTGTCGGCGGGATACATGCTCGTCCTGTATTACATATTCAAAATGCCGCTTGATCAAATCTTCCTTTGCCTGATTTGAATAAGTACGAATCGAGGCATACCCCAAGGCATTTTGAATTTCTGCAAAGATCCAGGGGTTTCCCAAAGCACCCCTGCCAATCATAATGCTGTCACAATGTGTTTCTTCGAGCATTCGCAACACATCATCGGCATTGAGTATATCTCCATTGCCAACCAAAGGTACGGGTAGGATTTTCTTCAATTCACCAATTTGTGACCAGGTGCTCTTACCCGAGAACATTTGGCTTCTAGTGCGTGGATGAAAAATGAGAAAATCGACTCCAGACTGCACAAGTTGTTCTGCAAATGGCAGATAGTTCAGACTATTTGCATCCCAACCGGAACGGATCTTAACGGATAGGGGAACACCGGCTGAACTGGTGACACTCTTCAATTCCCGAACGATCTCGATCGCAATCTCCGGTGTCTTCATAAGAGCTGAACCTGCACCAACTGTAACAACCTTCTTCACGGGACAACCCATGTTGATATCGATGAAATCAGGTTCAAGTTTCAGTATGATCTCTGCAGCCTTAACCATGATATCAGGTTTCGTCCCGAACAATTGAATTCCGAAAGGTCTTTCATCCTCGCTGAATCGGGCAAGATTGAATGTTTTGATCCCTTCATGAACCACTCCATCCGCACTGACCATCTCACTGACAAGCACATCTGCTCCACATTCCCGGCATATTCTACGGAAAGGCTGATTGGTATAGCCGGCAAGTGGAGCCAACCATGATTTACGTTGCGTTAGAGATTTGACCTTGTCTTGTAAGGATGGAACCATATCAGGAAGAAATCTGGTTTTGAAGAGTGAAAATGGAAATCCCTGCGGTCACGGAAACATTCAATGATTCCATTGCTTGAGAGATGGGAATGCGAAGACGGACATCAGCCCATTTCAAGATATTATCCTGAATTCCATGTGCTTCCGAACCGAGAATGAGCAGCAGGTTCTTTTCTTTATGCTGATATTGGAATATACTCTTTTCACCATCCATGCACATGGCGATTCTTGTACCGTTAAATTGTTCTACATATGGCGAATCATGAATTTCAGTGGGAACAAAGAAGACTGCACCAAGTGATGCCCTGATGACTTTGGGATTGAATATCTCGCAGCAGGTGGTGGAGCGTACAATCCCTGAGATTCCGGCAGCAGCGGCTGTTCGGAAGATGGTTCCGAGATTGCCGGGGTCTTGGATGTTATCGAGAAACAGGACGAACCTGTTTTCTACAATATTCCGATTTGTACAGGGCATGACTGCTGCCCAGGTTTGAGGCTGTTGAGTATCACAGATCTGTTCCATGTAAGAAGGAGTTGTCTGCCAGATGGTGCCTGAGAAATCACCTTTGAAAGGCAATGTTCCGCTGAAGTTTTCGTCGCAGGTTATCAATTCCTGCGGTTTGATGCCATCTGTAAGGAGTTGCTCGATGAGCCTGATTCCTTCAACAACGACTTTTCCTTCTTCTTCCCTGAATTTTTTTTGCTTGAGTTTTGCCAGTTCTTTGGCATAATTCTTTGGTAATTGTTCGATCTTCATATTATTTTACAAATCTTTCCTTATGTATTATATTACCAAGTTTCAAGGGTACCTTAGCGCTGAGGAGCACCCGCTTTTAACTTGTATATCAAGAACTGTGATATATCTTTTTCATCTTGGGAATATCCACAGTGTCCAGCAGCTTTTTAGGCAGGAACATCTCCCCGTATTCCTTGTACATGCCTGAATCCAGCAGGAAATCGAGAAGGTCTTTGTCGATTTCATTATTCTTTGCCATTGTAGCTAGGATGTGGATGGCTTCCGACAGAGTCTTGGGCTTCTTATACGGACGGTCGGCTGCAGTCAAAGCCTCAAAGATATCGGATAGGGCAATGATGCGACCCTGTAGAGGTATCTTATCACCACTGATGGCAAAAGGATATCCGCTGCCATTGAGTTTCTCATGATGCGTTGATGCATAAAGGGGAACATGGCTGAACTTCTTGGGAAATGACAAGCGGGAAAGCATATCCCACGTCACACTTACATGATCCTGCATTTTCTGGATCTCATGGCTGCTGAGTGTTCCTTTCTGGATCAGGAGATTGTTCCTTTCGTCCTCGTTGATCAGGATATAGTGTTTACCACCAAGTTTGATTTTGAAATCAGCAATCCTGTTGATTCTGAAACGATCATCATCTGTGAGGAATTCCTCAGTATCATTGATCATCTCTATGAATTTCAGGTCATCACTGTTTTGTTTGATATATTCATTCAGTTTTTGAATTTGTTTCTTATTATCTGCCGCCTTGCCATTCTCTGATAAAGTGTTGATTTCTCTTTGAATTGCCATTTCCATGAGTTCAAAACGAAGTCGTACCTTTTCGATTCGATCCTCGATGGTTTCCAGCTTTGTTGATTTATCCATGATATGTTCTGGTGTGACGATCTTACCAATATCATGCATCCACCCGGAGATGGAGATCTCTTCCAGTTCATCTTGAGAAAAATGAAGTTTTCCAAAGTAGCCCTTCGTTGTTTGATTGATCTTTTTGGCAAACATTTCCGTGAGTGTGGCAACCCTGGTAATATGACCGCCAGTGTATTTGGACTTGTGGTCAAGTGCAGATGCAATCGCCTGAATGAATTGGTGCAACAGTTTTTCCAAATCCTGGATGAGTTTCTTGTTAGACAGTGCGATTGCTGCTTGGGAAGCCATGGAATTCAGCATGGCAATATGTTCAGGAGTGAAGGCTGTGATCTTCCCCCTTTTCGTTTGGGCATTTATCAGTTGGATAACACCCAATACTTCATCTTCATGGTTTTTCAAAGGAAATGCAAGCATGGATTTTGAACGGTATTTATTCAAGGTATCCCGTTGACGAGTACCTGAAATGTCGATGATGCTCTGGTTGTAGATGTCATCAAAGCATTGGCTTTGCTTGGTATGATAAACATAGGTGACCATATTCTTCAGCCTGGGAGACCCATCTTTTTCAAATAGCGGAATGCTGGGCCAGGCAATCGTGCCATGGGTTCCACCCATATGAAGACCGAGAGAGCGATTATAAACCACCTTGAAATCAAGATTCATTTTATTCGTCGATAATGTATAAATGGTTGCACCGTCTGCATGGGTATAATCAAGACATTCTTCCAGGATCAAGTCAAAGATGCGATCCAGGTCATTTTCAGAAGATAGTGCCTCCCCGATGTGTGTGAGTTTGCGGATATGATTAATTTGCTGGTCAGTGAGAGACTGGATTTTTTTGACCACATAATTCAGCATTTCATTGATTTCTGAATTTTCACTGAAGGGATATTTGGACATGTAAAGCCTCCGTTCTCGCTACACTTAAGTTGCATATTGGGAATTAAGAAGGTTTAGGCAAGATTTTTCTCTGATAAAAGAAAAAGTACCAGGAAAACCTGGTACTTTTTTCCATACTGGGGATTACATTACGAAATCAAATCCCACTTTTGGGAGGGATTACCTCCATTCGTAATATCTCAAGGACTTATTTCTTTTTGCATATCTTGACGATTTCATCTACGATTGCTTCAGCCTTTGTTTCCTTGATCGTATGTGTGGCACATTCCTTGTAGAAGGGGACCCGGGCTTCCCAGAGCTTTTTGAGGTCGGCTTCTGTTCGATCTTTAATCAGGGGACGAGTCGATTTCTGCATTCTTTTATACATGGTTTCCCATGAAGGATTGAGCCAAACCACGATGTTCTCGGGATTCTTCAGTAATTCCCTATTGGCTGGAGACATGATCAAACCACCACCGGTTGCATACACGCCTTCGTCCTGCCAATTATTGAGTACTTCGGTTTCCATAAGGCGAAATCTATATTCGCCCCATTTTTCAAACACCTGCTCAATTGTCTTACGGCTCTGCTGTTCCACGATCTCATCAATATCAAAGAACGGTAATCCCAACTTCTTAGCCACTTCCCTTCCGATTGCAGTTTTTCCACTACCCATGAATCCAATTAAGTATACAGACATTATTACCTCCTAGATTTCCTTCAACTCATGCTCCATATGAATGAAGAATGGCTGTCTGTGCAGGGCTTTCTTTATCAATTCAGAATTTCTTACAACTTCTTCATTACCTGTTTTTCGACATTTATAGCTTTCCGATTTACGGCTTTGAGAATTTGATCTGCTTCAACCATGATCTTGTTTGCAGATGTCTTATCATCTATACCATGTAAATTGATTCTGACATTGTAATAGGCAGCTTTTGCGGCTGCATTCGCTGTAACTGCTCCTGTAGCTGCATCGGAAAGAGCATTGGTATTGCCAATCAGGGCAATTCTTCCTGATAATTCAACAGCTTCATGAGCAATTCGCAGAACTTCAAGCGGAACCAGAATGGCTTTCATGGTAGCATTCTGGATTTGCATCTGACGATAATCCTTTTCTTCCTGTGTTTTCTTGGGAAGTTTCATGGCAGACATCATCTCATTAAAAGCCTGCGTATCTTTATCTATCGCTTGGATAGCACGTTCTTTGATGCTTTGACCAAGATCAGCTATCTCAAATACTTTTTTCTGTACTTTCTCGTATCCCTTTTTATTCACAGTCAGGTTCGCCACCATGGATGACAAAGCACCTGAAATGGAAGCGCAAAGGGCTGCAACGCTGCCACCGCCCGGAGCAGGAGCATCCGTAGATAACAGGTCGGCAAAATCGGTGATGGTCATATTCACAAGATTATCAGCCTTGGTGATGGCATATTCAATGATTTTCTTATCCAATTCGAAGGAGCCGACTTCCGCTAGTCCCATTGACTGCACCGCAGTCTCAATGATCATTCTTTCGGGAATGCCTGTACTTTCATTCATTTGCTGAAGATAGTATTTCCCGGCATTCAGCATGGCTTCCTTGGGAATTAATCCAACCACTTCCGAACCTGTTACGATGATGCCTTTCTTCAGAGCTAACTCACGAACCTTTTCCAAGACAATATGGGGTGGTGTGACTTTATAATTCGTTAAATTGATACTAATTTGTGCTTTCTTATAGGCATCGATATACCATCCAACAGCCTTGCAGTAACTGAACAAACCGGGTATCGTGATTTTGTTGCCTGATTTGTCTTTAATCAGAGTCCCCTGCTTGTCTCTTTTTGGGTAACCACTTTCTCGAATCATCTGTGCCAGTTCAGTGGCTTTCTTTTCATCACGGGTATTCAAATTGATATTGTATGCTATCAGGAATTCGCGTGCACTAACAGCAGTGGCACCTGATCTGGAATTGAATGTGTGTGGACCGTAATCTGGTTTCCAATAGGGATCCTTAGCTTTATCCGATAAAGCTTCATATTCACCCTTACGCACTTCAGCCAAGTTCTTCCATTCGGGTTTTGTTGCAGCATATTCATACATATAGATAGGTATGCCTAATTCTTCTCCTGCCTTTTTACCAAGTTTGTGGGCAAGAGCAACACAATCTTCCATTGTCATTTCTGAAATTGGAATGAAAGGACATACATCGGTCGCACCCATACGAGGATGAGCACCAGTATGTTTGCTCATATCGATGAGATTGGCGGCTGTTTTCATTGCCTGAAACGCTGCTTCTACAACAGCATCCGGCTCACCGACAATCGTAAATACCGTTCTGTTCGTGTCAGACCCCGGATCAACATCAAGAAGACTCACGTCCTTGACAGCACGAATCGAATCAGCGATCGCATTCAGGATCTTCTGGTCTCTGCCCTCACTGAAATTGGGCACACATTCCACGAGTTTCATTCAACTCCTCCATTTATTTTTATTTTTGATATAAGTTAATCAAATTGAAAATAAAAAACAAATTTAATATTGGTATTAAATTTCATATGATGAAGAAATGTGAAATATTAATCACTTTATCTTATATAAACAGCATTTTATATAGGTTCCCCAGAAATACGTTTTTATTGAATAATCATCTTTTATGAGATTAAAAAAAAGAGTGACCAACTAACGTGTCAAGATAATTAAAGTGAATATTATCCACATGCATGATTACAGCTTAACCTTTTGTTTTGTGAACTTTTAGAATCATTATTGGATATCTCAATAAAAAAAAACCCGAGAGTAATCTCGGGGTCTCATATTACTCAATGAATCACTTTAACATGATCATCTTTTTCGTACTTGTATAACGCCCGGCCTCCATCTTTGTGAAGTAGACTCCACTACCAACAGATTTACCGTTATCATCCTTACCATCCCAGCGGACATGATTCATACCTGCAGGTAACTCCCCGTTCACCAGTGTTTTCACTTTCTGCCCCAGGACATTGTAAACTGCGACGTTCACATTTGTTCTTTCCTTCAGAGAGAAGGAAATGCTTGTCTCAGGATTGAACGGATTCGGGTAATTACCAATCAATTCGGTAACAGCAGGAATGACATGAGGATCGTTGTTGCCCACCGGCATCCCTTCTCCGCTCACATTCACTGCTGTTGAAGAGTGATTTTGATCATCACTTGTGATGGTTACCTGTTGGTTATATATCATTTGTTCAGCGGGTGTGAATATGACATCATATGTTTCAGATTCACCAGCTGCGATCACATAAGACATCTCAGTGGATGCATCAGTGGTTTCCGTGGGTGCTATCTTGAATATCTCACTACCGGTGATTGTTCCAAGCATGATCGTATTACCGTTATTCGTGATCGTAATCGGTAAAACAGCATGACTTGCAATCGTGACCTGTCCAAATGGCATATTCTGTGTACTTACTGCAAATGAAGGTGTTCCCTGCGTACCGCCGACAACTGGAAATACGATGTTGTCAAGCCATGCACAGTCACTTCCGCTTACTGAGGAGCCATCCTTTATATATTGCCATTTGAAAGTTACCTGACCTGGACCCACTGAATATGTGTGCTGTGCCCAGGCAGCTTCCCCGGACCATTGTTCCTGTTGTACGTTATTGATGAAGAATTTCAGATAATCATAGTTCGCTTCACTGGAAGTTTTACTGTAAAAACTGATACTTCCGCTGGTGGGAACAGTCAGGGTTACCTGCATGGAAGCAGAGGAGCTGTTTGCCACAGTTGGCGATTTGGCACAATGTGTACCAGCATAGGCACCAGAGGTTGCATTTGTCCAATTACCACCGGTGAATGACCACGGATAGGCTGTCATCGTACCGGATTCAAAGTCTTCCATAACCATACCCACAACAACATCCAAAGTATTTTCCAAGGTATAGGAACCGGATGTAGCTGAACATATAATCTGTTCGTGTGAACCTGCCTGGATCTGGCTACTGAATGTCACCTGGAAGGTGGCATTAACAGAACCATTCACTGCTACCGATGAAAAAGTATTATCCATAGGTTGGATAACAATATTTGTGGCTTGAGTTTCAAGAGAAACTGATGTAGCCGATGCATTAGTATGACCAGAATTTGTTATCGGAATCGTCAGAAGAACCGTCTCGCCGGCATCGACTCTTCCATTGTTATTACCCTGTGTATCATTGATCAGTAAAGAACCGTATTGGAATGCAGGAGCATTGATCGTAATGGTCGGATCATATGTCCATGTTGTATTGTCAGCATTGGTAATGACCACATGGAGTGATGCAACATGCTGATCCGGTACAGTATTTGAAACCTGCAGACGAATTGCATTGGAAAGAACTGCATTACCCTGAGGAATAATGCTGCTCACATTAGCTGTACCATTCAGAACTGTCACAAACTCATCGGTTGTACTAACAGTAGCCGTGATATTTGATGCGTCTTCGCTGCCAACATTAGACAGTGATAAATTCCAGAAGAAAGATTCACCAAGATCAGCCTGGTGGTTATTTCCGTCAGAAATCGTTGCCCCGGAAAGGACAATGTAAGGTCCGGAACCTGCAATCATCTGAACTGTAGATACATTCGTAACCTTATTTGTTGCAGTGACTGTAAGCGTAAGATCGACAGGTGTCTGTGGCGGATTGGTTAAGCTCAGAACTGCTTGTCCGCCTGCATCTGTGTAGCTTGCTCCATAGATCAAACCATTATTGGTCAGACTGACAAGTGCACCTGGAACACCGGTATTCACTGTAAAAGTATTCATCCCGATGACAAGTGCCGGATCATGGGTGACTGTCATGGCAACAGGAACGTTCGTACGTACCTGTAATGAAGCATCACCAAAAATATGCCATGTTTTGAACATGCTAATTCCATCAGCTGAATATACTTCGATCATCTTACAGGACGCATTGTAGAATAATCCGCCAATGGAGAATTTCTGGCTTTGGGTCAGCAAATCAATAAACTCATCCTGTGCACGCATGGGTGAATTCCATGACTGATTGATGGATGACATATAGGTTGCGATCGCACCGACTGGATTGTTGTTGTGTGTTGATCTCAGCCAGGCTTCAGCAAAACATGTTTGGTTGGTAAAATTACCATTCACGCAGGCAACGGAGAATATGAATGGAAGCATATTATCGTTGGTCAGGGCGGATACATTACTATTGGCGAAACCTGTAGTTCCCCAAGATGTATCAGAGCCATGTCCACAATAATCAACAATACTTCTTCCGGCGTTCAACCCATTGCTTACCTGGGCAATGGTGGCACCGTTATTCTCATAGACCTGATCCACAGTTGAAGTACCGGGAGTAGGCAAAGTATGATAATTATAGGCTGTCAGGTCTGTACGAAGATTTTCAATATGAACCTGATCCGATTCACCATTATCTCCTTGAGAACCACCACCATACATGGAGGCAATCCCCATTCCCTTGTTTAACCAGGATGCAGTTGCCGGCATGTCTCTTTCATAATAGATTGTCCTGTCCACTTGCGTTTGCAATTGAGCAGTGGTTTCAGCGGAGAATCTGCCTATGAAGATATCAGGATAACTATCGCTTCCGGCAACGAGTGAATAGGAAGGATCCGAACCGCCTCCACCGGAAGACATGGAGGGCATCTGGGCAGCATCGCCAACAAGTTGAACAAAGGTAAGGGAATTATCCTGGGTATATCGAGTTTGAATAAAACTCTGAACTGCTGTTGCAGTGGTACCTATTGTCGATAATTCGACTAAATCAGTCGTGATACCCTTCTGCCGTTTCCAATTTACATACGGCTGAATGGTCGTCATATAAGCAGTTGGACATATAACGAGAAGTTTCCCTATTTCATTTACAGGTGTGTATTTGGTTGGATTGAAATTCAAAAACTGGTTTTGATAGATCGTTTCAAAATCAGGAGAATAGCGATTACCGGTTCTTGAAAGAGTATTGATCGTATCGAATCCTACGTTCTCAACCTTTACCATGATATCGGTATAAACACGAAGTATTCCGGTTTTTGGATTGAAGACAAAAGGTTGGAATGTAACTGTAATACCTCTATAATCACGAAGTATGAATGGATCTGACAAATAGGCTATATTAGCAGGATAGCTCGTATTTTGATCATATATTTCTGAAAAAGTATAAGGCACTGTATCGGGATTGATATCCCTGGTAATCGTCCCTTTGGAAGGCGCCACCGCCATTGCATATTCCACATACTGACTGGATGTCACTCGCAGAGCATATTTGGCATTTCCGGCAACAATGATGCTGCGGCTTACGGTAGGAACTTCCGGATAACCTTTGTCGTAGGTAAGCGCTTCATTTTTCATATGTAATTGATAATATGTGTTTCCACCAATTGCAACAGGTACTCTATCAAAAGTCCCCATCGTAAAGTGCATGACACTCTGGGAATCATCAGATATTACCAACTGAACTTGGTTGGCGTTGCCATTCATCACAACTGGTTCTGCAAAAAGACAACCCATCAGGAACAACGTAGCCAGAACAGTCAGAATAAGTGATTTCATGAAACCTCCTTGAAATCTGTATCAAATGGGCAACCTCTTTCGAGGTTGCCCGATCGTTCTTATTTAAGCAGCATCATCTTCTTAGTTGAAGTGACCTTGCCAGCCTGGAAACGATAGAGGTACATACCGCTTGCAACAGTATGACCTGAATCATCCTTTCCTTCCCATAATATCTTGTGATTACCTGCATTCAGATTCGAATGAACAAGCGTTCTCACAACCTGTCCCTTCACATTATAAATCACAAGGGATACATTCTCGTTCTGGCGAAGTGAGAATGAAATATAGGTGCTCGGATTGAAAGGATTTGGATAATT
>Ga0116171_10000596_pt1 | contig 38255 bp, 43 predicted proteins | sample AD_JPNHW2_MetaG_FD_89798 | JGI IMG/M metagenome (GOLD analysis project Ga0116171, IMG submission 89798) | Active sludge microbial communities of municipal wastewater-treating anaerobic digesters from Japan - AD_JPNHW2_MetaG | ecosystem: Engineered > Bioreactor > Anaerobic > Digestate | place... | reverse complement strand
CCAGCGTCCGGAGAACCGGCAGACGACCAGCTTGTCACCATTGTTGCCAGTACGAAAGAGATTATCGAGAAGTCATTCGACAAAATCGCGGACGCTGTTGACTCTGACATCGCGTTCATCAACTACGACGAGGGGCGCATTTACCGGCTTATGCCCAACACCATGGTTGATGAAGGGCGCGTTCCTGTCCACCAGGCAATTGAGGACGAGTTTTCATCATCGGTCGTTGAAACCGAAACCGCTGAGCAGATCAAAATTGAAGACGCGGGAACCAAATGATCTCTGAGCTTCATCCAACTATCAAGTGCATCAAGTGCGGCTCTCTTGTAGAGATGGCGCGCGTCCGAATCTTCGGCGCGCACGATCCATCAGGGCGCACTTGCGCGGCGTGCGCCCACAAAGCGCAGCAGACGACGCTTGAAAGGATACGCGAGAAGAAAGCTCAAGCACAGAAAGTTCCTGACCACGAGGATCGCAAACCAAGGCAGCTGTCTTTCGGTAACCAGATGCTAGAAGCGTTTGGCATTCCAGCGACCGCCGCTGCGGTTCGGCGCCAAAGGAAGTGGTCTCCCACCGTCTACGTATTACGGAATGGAAGATGGATACCAAAAAGCCAGGACGTTGGTAAGCCAAAAATCAATCGGATCTACGACGATGAACATTAAAGAGCTTGCGTACGGCGCGTTTCAAAGTGGGATCTACAAAAAGAACATCCACTACCTGTTCGACAACGACGACTCTATGCAGTTCATGATGGTCAAGCAGATGGCTGGGTCGCCAGGCATGACAACATGGATCACACAGCGCGCCTATTCGAAAGCAGGAATCCAGATTCAAGTGGAGAAGGACGTCTCGCTGGATCTCGAGGCAACTGACTTTGTCGCTGAGGCGGCGACGGTTGAGAACGTCCAGTGGCCATCCCCTGTTATCGAACTCTACTTTCAGGACCCAAAGCTTCCGACCATTCTGCTGATGAAAACGTCGCCAGCGCAGGTTGCCGAGTGGTTTCCGTATCTTGAAGTCGCGCTAGAAGCTGAGTGGTACATCACCGCTTTGATTCAGGAAGGCTCGAATGAGCTGGGGAAAGTGCTCAGCGTCCAGCTAAAGCCAGATATGTGGGACGAGTTTCTGACAACCGGAGAAACCGAGAAAATGGCAACCGGTTTGATGAGCTACAACTTGTCTGAGGTGGACAACGCATCGATGTCCTACATGCTGAACCTGGCGCTCAAGGTCCTTGCTCTCGCGTCCATTCCAGGGTACAAACCCACGCCGATGTCTCGAAAGCAGATGCACGAGGGAAAACCAGGCGTCAAAGGACGGCCGAACATGCCGTCATTCCTGCTCTCGTACGGCCAAGCTCCGCTTGCTCCTCCTGTACGGCACGAAACCTCCGGGCGCCTGTTCAAAGGACGTCGCGGGCACATCCGGTGGTACATGGACCCCCGCTATACGAACCGGAGATTCACCTGGGACTTCATTAGGCCTGTCAGGGATCCAAAGACAGGAAAGTATCCAGACAGGAGTTAAAAGCTCCCCAGGAACAATCCTGGGTCACTTCACCATCATCTTGGCGATCTCTTCGCACCCGCGAACTAGTGCCACAAGCGCTAAGGATGCAATCACAAGCATCAGTAGCGACACCGCAGTCGACTTCCTCCTTTTTTCCATGGCTAGCTTTGGGTTCTCAGCGCACTCAGGACACAGCTTACCGTTGGGTAATGGAGACGTCCTGTCACAGATCTCGCACGGGCCGTGAATTTCAACCATATTATTTGAGCTCCTCAGGGACATCTTCACCCGGATCTTTCTTTTCAGTCCGGCTGTTTTTGCCTTTTCTGCGAGGCTTATTATCCTCTTCAGCGGCATCTGGGTCGTATTCGATCTCGCTGTCGATCGTGATCTTGAAAACGGTAGGATCGACCTTGCCTTTAAAGTGGCCGCAAGCTGCTCCGTGACGGTTGATGAAGATGAAGAAACGAAGCACGTTTTGGACATACTCCTCTTCAGTGGAGCAGAGACCGATCGCCGCATCCACGATACCTGCTTTTTCGAACGCGCCCTGGAAGCTCGTCATATTTGGAACGGCTGCGTCAACCGTGTCGCGATTGCAGCGGTCGGGCATGATCACGCAGCAGCCAAGCTCCTTACCCATCGCGCGGGCTTCGGTATAAATGTCAGACTGCTGACGATGGTCCTTAATGTCTTTGGTGGCGCTTGGCTTGATCGTTTCAGCGTAGTCGATGAATATCGCTTTTGGGTGCAGATTGAACTGTTTGATGCACGTCTTGGCGTGCGCCTTGATGTTGGCGATTGTCGCCTGTTTTGCAGCGAAGTCCTTGAAGAGAAGGTTTCCGGCTACGAGCGACCCGAACTTCTCGTGGCAAGCTTGCTTGAACTTTTCAGGATTCTCATACATGTAGTCCATCGTCTTGCCAGACAAATTAGACAGGGCGCGGCAGATGGCCAACTCCTTTGAAATTTCGCAGGTGTAGTAGAGGACATCCTCGTGGATTAACGGGCTGATCATGTTCAGCGCCAGATTCAAGCACACCGCCGTTTTGTAGCGTTTAGGAGGAGCGAGTGGAACGATGAGCCACCCGGGATGCCAGCCATTTTTCCAAATGCCGTCTAGGAGCGGATAACCCGTGCGGATACCAAATCCTTTAGCAGTAATGTTGTCGACCGCATAGTCGGCGTGGGCATGCAGCACCCATCCAAGATCGTCAAGATTCTGACCGATAGAAAGAGCCTCTTCAAATATCTTAACGATGTTAGTCTCTTTGATCTTGCCCTCTTTTATCGAGTCGATCGATTTGCGCACGGCGTTAACCACGGCTCGTTCGCGGCAGAAGTCCACGGTCTTCTGCACCACATACTCCTTATCTCCAGTGTCCATGTCCCTGAGCCGCGTGATGTAATCTGCGACGCGGTTGCTGGAATCTTCCTCACCAGCTTCAATGTGGCGAAGATACTCGGAGGACATTTGGTTGAGAGTCTCCCATCCCGGAAACCTCCCGTACTGCTCGTTGTATTCGATGGCTACCTTTGCCACGGCAGTTGCTTGAACACCGGAGAAAAACTTCGGCTCGACAATCTGTCCATAGCACTGAAAATCCTGCGGGTGCTTGATAAGGCAACTGAGCAGGAGGTCTTGAAATTCTGCTGTAAATCCAAACTGTTCCATCACATCACTTTCTTCAAAAAGACTTCGTTGCGGCTGTTGTAGTATTCAAGCGTCCAGTATTGCTGGATGGCGTAGCCAATGCGGCGCCAGAATTCGAATGAATCATCTACAGTTTCTGTCGCGATCTCAAAATCAGAGGGAGAGAATCCGTGCTGATTAAGAACTGTCTTGACAGCAATCGGCATCATGCGCTCTTTCGTCTTGAAAACATACTGAGCTCTCCTGTTGCTTCTCTTTAGTTCCTTCAAAGTCTGACAAACGCTGAACCGGTGGCGCTGGACCATCGGAGTCCCAGTAGGCTCATTAAGGTGCGGGGTAAGAATGGTCTCAACATAGCAGGCGTCGGTGGCAAGCCAGATGGGGCTAAGAGAAAGCTCCTGCATATTGAACAGCATTGGAGCAGGATCTCCAGACGACCTTATCTTGTATCCCACGATGAAACTTCCAGCGATGATTTCGCTATTGAGCATCTGTTTCTCGGCGTCGGACGTTTTCTCTTTTCCGAGAAGTGTGTCAATGGCCTCAAGGTCAAACGTCCCGTACTTCTGGACGCACACAGAGCGGTACAGCTCAAGCCGGTGATTGGCGCGATCTCCGAACAGCATGTTGGCGTAAAACTTCCTGTCTGGAGAAGCCTCGCGGTAGCCTATCATGTTGGTCAGGATGTATAGGCGAAGAGAGCAACCGGCGTCGCTAGCAGCCTGCTCGACTCGCTGCTTTGCATCTTTTACCCGAAGTAGAGAGTCACCTTTGGTTTTGTAGACAGTTTCGTAGCAGGATTCGTACAGCATCGCCAGACTGTCGGCCTCTGGGTCTTTAACTGGGAGATCTCGAAGCCCTTTTGGAACAAAGTTGAATCTCAGTTTGTCTAAAGGAATGCGTCCTTTTCGCCGTCCAAGAGCTTTCTGGCACTCTTCAGCATGTTCGCACTTTGAGCAAAGTTCGTCTTTTCCGAACTCGAATCCGTAGCAGGGGCGTGGAGTTTGTATGGGGATGCGTTCAAGCATTGCGTTCTTTGAGAACATGGAAAGAGCCGCTCGAAAGCCAAAGCAGATATACCTTGACCCTCAGGGACAGCAGTTGAGTCTTAAAGATGTCGATAAGAAATGGCGAGACACCATCATCTATCACAACGGAACTGAAAATCGTGGCGGAAACATCGTCACCACATTCGACCCAGAAAACCCGCTAGGAACGCGGCTCCTAGAGCCTGGTCCTGATTCTCCGGTGTGCGCTAAGTGCGCGCTTTACGAGCAAGGAGCTCAGCACCCGTTCATGAAGCCGTTTGGTGCCGAGGACCCACTAGTGACGGTGGTATTTGACTCGGTGTCTGGAAAGGAAGACTCGCGCGGCGAAATCGGATCTGATGGGCCTCCAATGCTGATTCGGAAGCTGGTTCAGGAAATGGGGTTTGACGCATCTCGAATACGATGGGCGCCGGCGACTCTTTGCTCCGCCAGGACTGGAAAGCTTCCAAACTACTCGACTAAGGGAAACCACTGCAAAATCCATCTTATTCAAGACATCGAGCAGCACCCACCGAAGATGATCATGACCGTTGGAAGCGCCGCTCTCGGACTTCTGTCGTTCAAATCGAATGCTCAAGACTGGGGTGGCCGCGTGCTGACGTATCGCGGATGGCCGGATGACTGGCTGACAGATCCTGATTACATGCTTGACCGACCTGATCCGCGCGATCCAAAGACATCTCTCACGCGCGGACATCCCATCATGGGAAAAGCTCCAGAAGGCTTCCGAATTCCCATCGTTCCGATTCAGAGCCCGCGCATGGTTTACATGACGCAAAACCAGAATGTCATCAAGCGCTGGAAGTCTCACGTCAAGACCGCGTTCGAGATGGCACTTCAGGGAGTTCCTCCTAAGGTTTACGACCGCGCCTATTGGAACATGAGCGTCGATCCAGACGAGATTGCTGAAAATCTCCTCTACTTGATCAACCACCCAGGAACGCTCACCAGCTACGACACTGAAACAAACGGCGTCAGACCTTGGGCAGTGGACGCTGCGATCGTGTTCATGATGTTTCGATGGACTGATGAAGATGGCAACCCGAAATCGATTGGCTTCCCGTGGAACTACCCGAACAGCCCGCTGATCAACTATCTCCCAGAGCTCGCGCCGCTCGTCCTTGAAGCTCTGTATGCCTCAGACCTCATTGGACACAACATCACGTTCGACGTCTTGTTTACCTACGCAAACGTGCCTGGGGCCAACCTGGTTAAGCTAGCGAATGCTGCAAAATGGGATACCTGGCATATGGCATACGTCATGCGCCAGCAGCGCGGAACGTTGGGCTTGGAAATGATCGCTTACGAGTGGGTGCCTGACCTTGCGGGCTACGAAGAGGACATGACCCTCTTGATTGAGCTGCTCAGAGACCTGTTACATCCGGGAGCCGGAAAGGGAGGCCACTACGCCAACTGCCCGCGCGATAAGTGGGACACCCACCTCAAGCCCTACGTCATGGGTGACGTCGAGGTGGCTTACTGCGCAAAACCGAAGATTGAGGCCAAGCTTGGAACTGCCAGAACTTACCGAATGCCGCTGGCAGACCCAACCCGACGCGGTCGATTTCGCTTGTTCGAGCCGCCACCCCGAAGCTGGGTTTATCCGAACGTTGTATCTCCAGCCGCGCGGATGCTCATGAATATGATGGGTCGCGGCATGCACGTGGACATCGAGGAGCTAGCGCGCCAGGAAGACATTTTTCCGAAGAAGATTAGAGAAGCTCGCGACAAACTTCGAGCGGTCGACCCGAAGATTATCGAGTGGTGCCAGCAGATGGAGGAGACCGAGCCTGGATGGGAGCTTGACCTTGAAAAGAAAGAGCACCTCAAAACAATCCTGTTTGACAGCAGACTTCTAAATCTTCCAGTCAATCGCATCACTGAGAGCGGGCAGAAGCTCTTTGGAGATACCCCAGAAGACTTGCAAGGGCTTCCGCGCGAGAAGCTGGTCGAATACGCGGCGCTGGACAAGTTCACGCTGAACATGCTGTCAGTCGAGCATCCTCAGGTTCGGCCTCTCCAGGAATACAAGAAAATATTCAAGGCGTATACCACCTACATTCGCCCACTTCGCAACGCTTTCTCAGACAAAAAGCATGGTGGCGTTGATAAGAAACGCCGCATGGAGATACAGCACCTTATGCGAGACGGCTGCGTGCACGCCAGCTTCAAGCTGACTGGAACGCGCGGAGGACGCTTGAGCTGCTCTGATCCGAACCTTCAGCAGCTACCTCGCGACGGTTTAATTAAACGCATTTACACCAGCCGCTTTGGAAAAAGAGGGTGCGTCTACCAAGGCGACCTTTCTCAGATCGAATTGCGCCTTCTGGCTGCAGCTTGCGGAGACTCCTCAATGGTGGATGCTTATCAGCGCGGCATCGACCTGCACGCCCTGACTCACAGCAAGATTTACAGCAAGGCATACGAGGAATGCACCAACGAGTTCATGGAATGGCTGCAGGCGCACGGCAGAGACTCTGAAGCAAAGAAAGTCAAGCTCGAGCGCAAAGCCGCAAAGGTCGTTAATTTCTTGACAGGCTACGGTGGAGGAGCTTTCGGTCTACAAACCGCTCTGGCAAACGACCAGATCTACAAGACGCTTGAAGAGTGCGAAGCTCTGCTTGAGGCGTTTTTCGATGGCTATCCAGCAATGCGCCGCTACCTGTCTTACTACAAGGACTTCATCCAGCAAAATGGCGTGGCCGTGTCGATTCTCGGACGCGTTCGCATCTTTGAAGAGGTGTTTGGCGATGATCCTAAGGCGAAAAACAAAGCGCTGCGCGCTGGTTGCAACCACCTGATTCAGTCCACTGCTTCTGACTTGATGCTTATCTGCTTGACGGCTATCGAGAACATCTTGACGAACGAGGGCCTTGAATCTCAGATGGTCTGCACGGTGCACGACTCTCTTGTGGTTGACGCTGTGCGCGAAGAGCTGCCTGTTGTCCACGACATTGTCTACGGGGTGCTCAACAACATCCCTGACGTGCTCAAGCTCACATTTGGTGACAACTATGACACGTCATGGTTGTCATTTGTTCCTCTGGCTGGAGATTGCGAAGTTGGTCTCAACTACCTCGATGCGAAGAAAGTTCCTCAGCACGGCGAGATTGACTGGGACAAGCTTTTGGCACCAGCAGCCGCTCACTAAAAATAGTTGCAAATAAATGTTTACAAATTTTAGTTTCGTGATATAGTCATATCACGATGAGCACAGCAAACGTGGAAAACATGACATACGAGCAGCTTCCAAAGCAAGCTCGAATCATTGCCCAAATTTTAGTCCTTCATCCTGACGCTACCCGCGCCAAGCTTGAGGAGCTCGTTCAAGCGAGGATCACAACTCGCCAGCCTATCGCACGCGTGATCAACTACTATTGGTCCCTGCTTGTCAAGCTCGGATACACCACGCAACCTGTCGCCGCCTAATTTATGCCTAACAACGGACCCATACCTTCATACGCCAGTGAGAGACTCATTGGACTCGAGCTCGAGTACGACGCAAAAACCACCAAGCTCAGCTTGCCAACGACGACACCTTCTGGCTGGTCGCGGCAGTCTGACGGCAGCCTGCAGAATGGCGTTGAGATGGTGCTCAATCCTCCTCTGACGCTGACAGATGCAACTCCAGTGGTCAAAGAGTTCGCTGACGCTTTCAACCGAGCCCGGACAAACACCTTCAGCAGCGGCGGCTTCCACGTTCATGTTCAGGTTGCGGATTACACCGAGCATGACGCCGGAAATCTCGCTCGCCTCTACCACCATTTTCAGACGCAGATTAACCGGTTGCTTGGAAAATCTCGCCACAACAACCACTACTGCCCTCCGTTTACGCACTCCGTGACAGATGCCGATCTTTCGTCGAGATTTAATCTCGGCTCGCTTGCCAGCACGAGAGCCAGCGCCAAGTCTGCCCGCAAATACCAAGTGGTGAACTTCGCAATGATGCGGTGCACTCGCCACAGCGACCGCACGGTGGAATTTCGCCAAGGAAGCACCACAAAGCGGTTTGAGTGCATCATTGGCTGGGCGGCATTCTGCGTTGCCATGGTTGAAATCGCCAAGAACGACGCCATGACCAGCGCTTACATCGGTCAGCAAGCGTCGTGGGAAAACTTCGTGCAGATGCTTCGCGACCACGAATCCATGGTTGGTGCCAGCCACATTGCTGACTGGGTGGTTTGGAGACGCGAATATCTCGAAGAGACACCGAGCGACGAGCTCATCTCAAAAGCAGTTGCCGCTATGGGACGCCGTCCTCGCGGAATCTTTCACATCTCGCGCGCTCTCGACATCAACTTGCCGCTGAGCGAGCGGACTCTAAACGCCGCCGTTTCTCGCGGTCTGATTGCTAAGATCGGATCGAAATACCAAGCAAAGTTTGTCTCATTCGCGGGGTCAGATCTTGAGCAGCTTCAACAAGCCGCGGAAGCCAGGGAGGCAGCTATGCCCGCTGACCGCTCAGGCGAGGTTCTACCTGGAGAGGAACAATAATGTTTGAGTCGCGAAAAGTATTCGGCGCCCTCGTTTTGACGCGCTGGCAAGACTTTCCTGAAGGTGGAGAAACCTTGGAAAGCCTTCAGAACAAGCTCTACGAGTACTACCCGAGCATTCCGCGGCATGATCTCGAGTTGTTCCGAGAGGGGTTTCAGCAGTATCCGATGTGGGGCATGGCTTTTCCGACTGGCGGTGGGTTTCAGTTCAGGCACAAGCGCGACAGCGCAGCTCCAAGCCAGGATCCCGCGCCCGTGTCTTTAAGAGCAGTTGAAGAGCGCTTATTGAGCCAGATTCAGTCGCGGGTTCATGTCCCTGATCTTCCTCAGAACCCAGTAATGCCATGGGAGGAAGTGTGATTATCTCCAGCGCCCGTCAGAATGAGCCGCAAGATCGTCGATCCACTGGGCAATCTCAGCGGCGTTCCCGTCTATGCGGTATCGGTTTAGCCACTGCTGGATCAATTCAACCACGTCTGACTGCTCTCTTAGCTGCATCCAGTTATTCTTCCAGTCAAGGCGTCCGACTTCTTGCTCCACGAACGAGCATGCCAGATCCTCAACCGAGTCCATGGACGCAATCCTTTCAATAATGTCACGAGCAGCCACAATCTACCTACAACTATGAAACTCAGCGATCTTAAAGACGAAAACACATATTACGTCCAAAAGGCGCTGGATGACGGCAAGTTTCCGTGGGCCAAAGGAAAAGACCTCAAACGACACGGACACAGCCGGAGTCTGCGCCGGCTAAAGTCGGAAGACGAGAAAATTCCAGAATACTACTATCCCGTGCAGGTTGATGCGTCGGTCATCATCGCCGTCAAGCCATTCAGCAAGGAAGAGCGCGATGAGTTTCGAATGAAGTTTGTTCGCCCGAATTGGGAAACGGTGCATATGCACCAGACCACCCCGTTCGAACCTGTCTACGAGTCGATTCCAATTCCGAACCGCATGCCGAAAAAGAAGAGGTCAAGCCACTCTGCCAGCGTCATCGTTGACGACGAGGAGTTTGACACCCTGGGAGCCATAAGAGCAGGAGCAGCTGTGTTCAAGCAGCTGCTTAAGTCGCACTGTTCTTAATAGGCATGGAAGACAAAAATTTTGTACTCGTAAGAGACGGCAAGCGTATTTCTGAAAACCTCACCCAGAGCGACGCCACGGCTAAAGCCAACGAAATCAACAGCCGGCTGAACGAATCTGCTGGAGAAAAGCCCGTTGAAATCAAATCGGTTGTCAACGGTTAATGCCTACCCAGCAACTTGACTTGGGGCTTCTACCTTCGGAACCGCAGCCCGGATCTGAAGGTGTTGTCGTCCCCACAGAGCTGATTGCTCCGGAGAACGCTGCGGACACCAACGCTCAGTTTCCTGACCACGTCGTGGATCAGCTTCTGACGCCGTGCACCGCCATCATCAGAGACACTCTCACAGAGCAAAACGGGGCTCCTAACCTCGAAAACCCACAGGAACCCCCAGAACATCCCCAGGCTGACAAGCCTCTCCAGGTGATAGAGCAGGTGGTTGGAGCCATAAAAGATGGCCGAGACCTGTCTGCCATGAAACCGGACGTGCTCCGGTTGATCTCTAACCAGGAAGACAGAGCTCAGTTGATCTCTAACCTCCTGATGACCCACGACTACACCCGGGTTGCGAAGTACGCCAAGGCGCGAGAAAAGCTCGAAAACACCATCCTCGAAGCAATCGACCGCGGGCGTCTTACACCCACTCAGACCCTTGCCTTCTTGAAGCTCATTTCTGAGGAAACTGAAGTCATTTCTGGGCGCATTCGTGGCGGCGCCACGTCAGTCAAGGACCTGATGGCTCTGATAAATCGAGCAGATTACCAGATGCAGATGTCTGAAGGTGACATTCATAAGAAATTCACAGGAACGTCGCCGCAAGGCAGAGAGATCATCAGGCGCTTAATTGGAAAGCTGTGCAAAGCGACAGCCTCTGACGCCAGACGCGACGTGGTTAGCGACTAATGAGTCCCACTGAGATTGAAAATGTCCTACTGCGGATCCTTGAAGGCGACAACGCTGACGAGCTAATCCGCAGCTTGTCTGAAAAAGAGCAGGGTCTCTTCTACAACATTGTCACCGAGATTCGAAACGGTGCAGCACCAGAGCTTCTCGACGACCTGTGGAAAATCGATTACACCCGTCGCCCGCCGTCGATTGAAGAGTTTATCACTGATCCGTACTGGCTTGGAAACACCATGGCCGCTACGGAAGAAAATCCCGGTATCTTTCCTGCTTGGAAAGAAGTGTTGCTTCAAGACTTTGATCTCGAGTCGCGCATCCACAACCTTGTCATTACAGGTTCACTCGGAACTGGAAAATCGTGGGTGAGCAGCGGCATCTTTCTTTACAGGCTGACACTTGCCACGCTTCTGAGAAACCCGCAGAACTTTCTAGGCTTGTCAGCAGGTTCAACTATCGTCTACATCGTCTTATCATTGAGCAAGGCGGTCGTTCAAGAAACGGTCTTTGGCGATGTCCAGAACTTCATGGGACACAGCGCCTACTTTCTCGAAGACTGCCATTTCAATCCAGAGCTGAAGTACAGCAATTTCAGAATTCCGCTAGGAAAAGGGATCATCCTTACGGCCGGTTCAAAAGGACAGCATATCATCGGTCGTAACACGATGGGTGTCTTCCTTGACGAAGGTAACTGGCGCCTTGAAGCAAACCCGGACATGAAGGCGTACAAGCTGTACGACGAAGTTCGGACTCGTATTAAAAACCGCTTCCAGAAGGTCGCTGGGTTTCTACCCGCTATATCGATACTGTCCTCGTCTGCCCGCGATGAGTCGAGCTTTACTGAAAAGGTCATCTCAGACATCAACGCCATCAAGGACCCCAACGCCGAGAAAGTCTACCGCTTCGCAGTCTATAAGGTCAAACGCCACCTGCTCAAGCTTAAAAATCGCTGGTTCAAGGTTGCGTACGGTATCAAAAATGTTGATCCCGTTGTGCTTAGCGGTTTTTACCTCGAAAACGGTACCCCGATAACCAACGATCCTGAGAATCCTGTTGAGGCGCCGCCTGATGGCTGTCAGACTGAGCTCGTTCCTGAGGACTATCTTGACGCTTTCAAGCGCAACGCCAAATCAGGTCTGCAGAACGTCTGTGGTATCAGCACTGGAGGAAGCCACCTGCTTCTCTCGTCAACCATCGACGTGCTGAAATGTGTTGAGCTCGGAGAGCGCTCAGGCGTGGTTAACCCGGTCCGCGGCAGAATGGCGCTGATTCCTATCTCCGACGAAGACGACCGTGAGATCTGGGACTATCTTGACCACAAGTCATTCCTGACTTTGCGCCATAGCCAGGTCATCCCTATCAGGCATCCTTCAGCTACTCGGTTCGCTCACTTGGACTTGGCTACCGCTACCAAAGCAGGTCTGGCAATTTGCCATCTTGTGGGCATGCAGAAAGTCGAGGGCCTTATCAAAAACGGCCAGATTTACGACGAGTACCGCCTGATCGTCGAATTCGACTTCATCCTCACAATCACTGCCGGTCGAACAAAGCCAATCAGCCTTGAAAAGATCCAGAAGTTCTTTTTCTGGCTCCGCGGCGAGTGCGGATACCACTTCGGCAAGATAACGGCTGACACCTACCAGTCAGCCATGCCTCTTCAGATGATGTCTTCTAGAGGGTTCGAAACTGACGTGCTGTCCATTGACCGAAAGAAAGCTCCGTACTACGGGCTGCGGACTGGCATCGAGGAACTTCGCTTGCGCCTGTACCACCAGGGCGAAATGCTCACCGAGTTCGAGAAGCTGGTTGACGGCCCAGAAAAAGTTGACCATCCTCCTGAAGGTTCGAAGGATACGACTGACGCGGTCTGCGGCGCATACACCAACGCCATCAACTCCGAGAACATTTCTGACTCCCAGTCTGGCACAGATCCATCGCTGCACGCTTCTTCGTCAGCCGATAAGCACGAAGAAGTTTCTCCCATATCCATTCCAATTCCGCGTCAGCCACGCAAGTCCCAAGTGTTCCAGGCTTGACGAATACTTATTGGTGTGATAGTCAACCTGCCACCCTATAGCATGTTTGCGTCTACTCCGGTCTACCAGGCCGGCGAAGACGTGGTATTCGGTCTGATGAGGGACGCTGTCATTCCTGACGCCACCGACACCATCTTTACCGTTACTCAGGCTTCTGAGTCGAGGTTCGATCTAATTTCGGATGCGTTCTATGGCACGCCGCATCTCTGGTGGGTCATCGCACGCGTGAACAACATTTTAGACCCGCTTTTGGGCGTGGCGGCTGGTACAACACTTAGGATTCCAACCCGCGAGCGGATGTCGCGCGAAGGAGTGCTGAACGGATAATATGAGCGGATTTTTGACAGAAAAGAAACTAAACTCTACCATCGACATTCCTCTGAGCCTACCTCAGACGGAGCTCTACCCGACCAACTCGGTGGTGCTTGCAACTATCTGTCTTCAAGAGGGCCAGAGCCTCACTCACCAGGTGATGCAGGTTCACGTGCTCGCCATCAATGGAGACGGACAAGCAGCCCCTTTGAATGACAACAGGTCTATACCCGCAAGAGGGCACATCTTCGTGAGCATTGAGGAAGTCTCAGGTTCGACATACGCTTCACTGGCAGACGGTTTTACGGAGAACTATACCCCAACTCTTGCCCTCGGACCGATCGCTAGGAACGTGAACACTCCTTGCGTGGCGTCAATACCAAAAGGAGGAGCGTCAAAGATTTATGTGGTCAAGGTCACGAATAACTGCACTGGAACGAACTCCAAGCTGTGCGTATGTGCGACCGGCTCAATCCGTTTAAACCTTAACGCATCATGAGCTACATCCTAGCCAGCAGATACGCAGGAATAACGACCATTCCGGTAAGCCTTCCTCAGCTTGAGCTGAGACCCGGAGACTCTGCTGTTGTTTCCATGCTTAAGATCGAGCAGAACCAGAAGATGATGCTGAGGTGGCTGAGTTTGAACCTTATCAAGCTTTGCGGGGTTAACGCTACAAACCCAACTCTTATCAACCCAGGTCTCGGGATAGTCTACGCTGGAGTCTACTCTTCTGGGTACAACTCGACGTATGGTCCGTGTGGAACTCCAATCGCTCTGGTTTCAGTAAAGTCCACAGGCACCTCAATGATTAACCCGTACCACCCTAGAAACTTTGAGAGTCCTGACACCTACTCAATTATCGTGTCGAACAACACGCAGAGCACCACAGTTAACGTCGGAGTTTCAGGATCTATTCTGTACTACTTTTTATGATACAGTCGGCAAGAGTCATAGCTCAAGCGGCGAGCATCCTGGCGCAGCAGTCGTCTGAGCCTGGTGTTGTTGCTGTTATCAACGCAGAAAATACCTCTCCGATCGTAATCACGACCGCTGAACCGACTGGGCTTGCAACCGGGGACAAGGTCTCAGTTTCTGGAGTGCTTGGAAATCTTGCGGCAAACGTGACAGACTGCACCATCACAGTTCTGAGCTCGACACGGTTCAGGCTTAACGGCACCACTGCGAGTGGCGCGTACACTTCTGGAGGGTGGGTTAGCGGCCACACTCTGTGTCCTGCGGCAACAACTGGGGACTTTAATCCAACCACTTTTTCAAGGCGAGACAACGAGCTTCAGTACCGCGACCTCGTAGTTGCAGCCCACCTTATGGAGGTGTCAATGCGAGCGTCGACAGTGTGGTCGTTCGTCGCTCCGCGCATCCTCATACCGTCAGTTCCGTCTCCGAACCTCGACTATAAAACGCAAGATCTTGACGCGTCTCAAGCTGGAAAAGTTCTTCACGTTCTGAACAGCTCGTTTCCAAGTGCCGCCGTAGCGACCGACAAGCAGCTTTATTACCGCGATACCATTCTCCTTGAAGCGCTTGCTCGAGCAGGTAAGGTGTTTGAGCCAGATTTTACGCTTCTTCCTGGAGGACAGCAGATCCCATCTGCAACAATATCCGATGCGTGGTCGCTCGCAGAAGGAGCACCTTCCAATAGGAGCGTTTCAGGAGCGCACCAGCTCAACCGCGACTTGTTCAAAGTCCCTGACCAGAATCTTGCTGACCGTGACAACCAGATTGCGTCTGTTGCATCGCGTCTTATCGCCGTGCTGACAAGCCCGCTTGACTACGCAAACAGGCTATATGTCAAAATAGGAACGCGGGAACCTACTACGTTCGCCATTGTGGAGAATGAAAGCCGCGATGACACCAGAACGTGGGCTGGAATGCCGCAGTTATCAGCTGGAAGAAATCGACTGATCTACTCAAAGTCTCAGAAGACAATGACGTGGGTCCCTGAGGATGGGTCGGCGCCCATTGTTGCGCAGGCCGTCCCTCCGACGATGGACGCTAATGGATCCACAACTGCGATGACAGTCCAAAGCTCTGGAGGATCCATGGACTTGGTAGCGAGCATCCCGGCGTCCCCGGATGCAGTAACCAGGCTAGATCGCGCGAAGCTTCTCAAATTTAGCGGGGCGTTGGAAATCGACGGAGTCTGCTACACTGGCGACGACTTTGGAGGTCCTCTTCTAGATGGAAGCAAGTGCCTCTACACCCCGTACAACATCAGCACCGGAGTCGGTTGGGGAGAGCTTCCAGCAGGAACTTATCGCGTTTCTATTCTTGTGCGACCAGGAAGCATCCTTGAATTTCCAGGAGCAAATCTGACTTCAGGCGCCTCGTACACATTTACGCCTCTTATTTCGAGTAGCTCTTCTCGATGGAAGCTTTCCTTTGTCTACTCAAACTCTACCGCAACCTCATGCGAAGCTGGGACGTCTGGGGCTCCACAGATTCTATCCATTGTTGCTGGAAGTGGAACATCAAACCCTGTTTATTTCGATGGATCGCCGTTGCGCATCAAGCCTCTTAACGGAACTCTTAACATCAGCAAGGTGATCCTTACAGAAGAAAATTACACCGTAGATCCTCAGTACTCGATTCATGCTGTGCTTACGGATGACATGGGGTCGAACATGGGGTCGTCGCCCGTGGACATTACCATGTACGGGCGCCGCCAGCGGTACGACGTAGTAACGTTTGATTTTACAACAACGATCGCGTCAAGACACCCTATTTTGTGGCTTATCACAGGAGTTCAACCATGCCCACTCGTGCTTAGCGCCATTCACATTCAGGCGGCAAACGCAGTGACTGGAACTCCCGAGACTGGAGGTCACGCCGCTTGGAAGTACGACTCCCTGATGAAAGCGCTCTCCGACGTCAAGGCATCGTACAGCCAGAAGATAAATTCTCCGATCGGTCAAGAGCACCAGCTTCCAGGGACTGACTATTTCACAAACAGGTTTACACTGTCTTTCAACAAGTCGATCATACTGGCGGGATCTAACATCTCGTCGACCTCAGAGCCAGGAGAGCCAAATCATGGACCGCTCGGGGCGTATGGAGGAAAGTCGCTTTGGTGGGCGTGGACTGCTACGCACGACTGCACCGTCACGATCAACTACGACGGCAGTCTGATGGACGACGAAGGAGTGTGCTGGGCGTCTGTCGCGATATACACGGGAGAGTCGCTGCAGTCACTGCAAAGGGTGACAACGTCTTCTCCAGGACAAAATGCAATTTCATTCCAGGCAGTGAAAGGAACAGCGTACTCTATTGCAGTTGATGGAATTAACGGAGCATCCGGGTCGATCGTACTTGCCGTATCGCTAAGCACCGCCGCAAATACCCTTCAGGAAAATGCGGTCCCGGTTTCAAACTTCTCCGTCCGTCAGCTTGTCAGCGAGACTCAGCTCTCGGTGCCGAACTACGCTTGGTACTTGTTCACCTCTCCGGTTAGCGGCTATGTGAAAGTGTACGTTGATGGAAGCGAAAATCAAGACAGCAGAAATCTTAAAGTCACTCAGAACGGAACAGACGTAGCCGCCGTTGTAACCACGTCAAGATCTATAGTGTTTAACGCTGAGTCTGGAGTTGACTACCTCATAAAGATAGGCGGCGATGGAAAGACCTGCCTTAGCATCTCCCCTTATTACTCGAACCCAGATGGAACGTGGGATAGGAACAGCATCGAGCGCTGGATGTCTGACATTGAGACGCTGCACGCGCGCATCAAGACAGCGTTCAGGCAGTCGCGCCCAGGCGACATCGGAAAACCGTGCCTGCTTCCCCGCGGTCTGTCGGTCACAGCTAACGGGTCTGTTCACGGAGAATACGGCTCTACTTGGAGCACTCCGACGATTGTGGCATTGCAGCCGTGGATGATTGCGATTGGAGCCTACGTGGCAGACCGCGAGTTCTGGCCAGCAGAAAGCACGATCGAGGTTTCGTCGATTACACAGGCTGGAATGCAGTAGCCCTGTTCTTATAGGCGTGCTAAATCCTGATCACTACCCGAATTTTGCCGTCCAACACGTTCAAACGATGTCTCAGATCCTGCAACACGCGGGGCCTGACCAGACTCGCCAAATGCTTGCGGCGTACCGAACAACTCTCAACCTGTTTACCGGAACCATTGAGACCCATCCGAAGTTCATCACGAAGCGCAGCGTTGTTGGTCCAAATGTGACTGCAATGTGCATTGACAACGCCACTGGAGAGTTCCTTCAGCTGTCTGGGCGCAGTGGAGAGCCCAAAAACACAACGATGACTACTGGCAAACTGACATCAATGGAAACTGTCAAGGACGGAGTTGCCGCCAGCATGCTCTGGACATAGTCACTTCTTTCTCCACACAAACGCTTCAGAATACCACGGTGGGAAAAACTGAGGATACCGCTCCCAGATCATCGTGAAGTCCGAATCAAGAATGTAGGTGACACCTTTGTCGGTGTCACTGCGCACAATTCGACCAGAGGCCTGGATGACCGTCATGACCGTCTGCATGACATACCAATCCGGGTCTTTTTCTTTTTTAGCGAGCACCTGAGCATCCCCAAGACTTGGCCACGGGATCTTCGCGATAATCTGCCAGGTGGCAAGATCGCTTGCGAAGTCAAATCCTTCTGTCATCGACGGGCTAATGATCACTGTAGGAAATGGCGAATTTGCATGGTCGGCAAATGCGCGGTCGCGCTCATCAGCTGTGCGAGGAAACAGAAGGCGGTGAGGATATATTGGCGCAAAGTTTGCATAGATTAGCTCCCCAAGCGCGTAGCTGTTGCAGTGGATGATCCCTTTCTCGTCTTTGTGAAGATCCAGAATCTTTCGTGTGAGCCGCATGAATTCTGGGGTCGTCGCTTCGATGTTGCGCTTGCTCATAGATCCAGCAAACAGCATGACCACAGGGCGGTTCTCAACTGGGAACGTGGATCTTAGCGAGCACCACCCAACGTCAGCTGCTTTAAGACCGAGGTTGCGGCAAAACACCGACTTACTTCCAGGATACGCCGACATGTAGACTCGAATGTCGGCCATGTCTCGCACAATATCCACAAACGGAGCGGCGTCAAGAGGTCTTGCGATCGAGTCACGGTATCCTTCCTTGTCTTTCTCCTGCCAGTAGACCCAGTTTTTTGAGTCCTCCTTGATGAGCTTCAAAGCGTGGAGCACCTTGTTGACGTGTTGCTCAAGTGCGTAGGCTTCGCGAATGGCTTGGTCGTCGTTACCCTCAGCCAGCGCGATAAGCACCTCAGAGCGTTCCTTAATGGCAGAGACATAAGTTCCTTCGACCCACTCGACAAATTGCTCTAGAGTGTTCAGAACCGGAACCTCTTGGATGTCTGGGGCCCACTTCGGAAGGTCGCGTTCAGACACAGTCATGTCCATGTGGCGAATGAGCTGGCGCTCAAGGCTATGAGCCTCGTCGCACACCAAGATGCGACGCTTCGAGAACTTTCCGACGTGGATGCGCTCGGTTAGAAAATAGGGATAGTTCGTAACACCGGCTCTCGAGCTGGCGAACATGTTGCGCTGTCGACGGTAAGTGCAGTTGTCTCCGAGCTTGCACTTCTTGGAAGACTGACCGACGGAGCACTTTTTAAAACCGCTGGAGCACTCGTACTCGTTCGAAGACTTCAGCGACACGATCTCCGGAAAGTCATCCGCGTACTGGTCTTGGAGCATCTTCTGGGTAGTAAGAATGTAGCCTCCAGGCTGAGCGCTCGACCGATTAGCTGCTCCCCAGTTGCACAGGGTCACGCCAACGGCTGACTTTCCAGACCCAGTTGGAGCAGCGAGAACAATGTCTTCACAGCCCATTCCAATGGCCTTATTGATGAAGTTGACAGCCGTGGTTTGCTTTTCGCGCGGTGTCAGTTGAGATGGAAAATATTCAAGCACGCGGTTTAGAACACAATTGTGTTGTTCTTGATTCCATAATTCGTATACGTTATCGCACGAATGAAAATTCGTCCCAGTTACCGAGAGCAGTAATTAAAGCGATGAGAAACAAGACAAGCCATGACCTGATGACCTTTCTGTTTGGAACGTCTCAGGAAGAGTCACACCAGGAAAGCATTGTTGAGGCTGCCGAGGAGATTTTCTCTCAAATGGGTCAGCAAGAGCGCCTTGAACCCAAGAAAAGTCCGCTGTCCGCCGCGCTCAAGAAGCTCGGGATTAAGGTTGAGAGCGGGCTGGATGTGGACCCCGACGGTTTCTGCTTGTCCACTGAAGACGTCGAGTCATACCGCGAAGCCAAGAAGTCGCTGTCCACTGCTGATGCCATGCACAAGCTTGCTGAGCTCGGCTGGGTGGTTGCTGACTGCGGCGACGAAGCAATGACCGGCGAAAAGCCCACATTCAAAATCCGTTTTATTGAGATTGTCACTCCTGAGTCTGATGATAAAGACGCGAAGGTCGATCTCGAGAAGATTGCAAAAGACGCCTACGACTTCGTGAATGAGCCTGTGGTTGACGAGCCCGAGAATCCCAAGATTCCAAAGGGAGGCGTTGGTAAAGCCAAACCCGGTGACAAGGCGAAGCACGCCATCGCCAAGGGTAAAACCACGGTCGAATCCCTGGTCAACCGCTTGATTGATTAGTATGGTACACGATTACGAATCTCTGTGGAGGCGCCCCACGCCTCAGCGCTGCGAGGTGCTTGAGGCTTTCAGGGGAACTGACGTCGTACGCTGGTATGGCAACATCGAGCGCCAGCTTGACCGCCTTATCCAGGAGTACGAGGATGCCCGAAACGAGGCGTACGCCGACAAGATTCGCAAATACCGCCAGATCTGGAGGTCGAATGTGGTGACAGGCTCTGTCAACCGCGAAATCCTCGACACCCTACTTTCTGCCGCTGAAATTTTGGCCGTCGACGACTGGCCGCTCCAGAATTACTTCTCCACTCTTCGCGACAGTCTGCGAGTGCTGATTGCCTCTGAAGAAGAGCTCCCGCGCCTTGCTCCTGACGAGCCCGCTCCAAAGGGTGGTGGAGGAGGCGGTGGACGCGCTCCTAAACCCTCTGATATGCCGGCAAGCGACTTTGGCCCTGAAAAGGATGCTCCTGAAGGCGCTGAGAATACGGACGCTGCCGTTGATCAGGCTGTCGACGAACCTCCTAAGATTTAACAACATGAATACGAAACAACTTGCACAAGCTATCCTTCAGCAACGCGCTCGCACTTCTGCGATCATTCCGTGTGGCGAAATGCGCCAGACGCTCGGGGTTGAAGGATTCGCCGAGGCCGTTCAGCGCCGATGGATCGTTCCAAACTATGAATCCGGTGAGCTGTCGGTCAACAACTCAGCGTCAGTCATTGAGGACATCCGCAACGCCGCCAAAGAAGACTACAACGTCGGCGACTCTGTCACCGTTGTTGACGACGGCCAGTCCTACACTGGCGTGGTTCAGAAGGTTGGCCAGCAAGGCAAGTACACCATTTCGTTCAAGGACGACAACAAGCCAAAGTCCATTCGCGAGTACGCCAGCGAGGAGCTCAGCCGAACTGAGCAGAAGCCCAACGAACCGCATCCCGTCACGCGCGTGAATCCTGGCTCGTCCACCTTGAACTCAACCCCATTGAATCACTAACATGAACGAGTTGTCAAACATCGAAAAGATCTGCTACGGAGAAGCCGGAAAGCTCTCTGCTGGTGACAAGAAGCTGCTAGCAAGCCTGGCCGCAGAGTTTGGAGTTTCTGAGCAGGCGGTTTATTCTGCCATTCAGCGAGCATGCGACAAGCTCGGGGATACCAATCCGACATCTGGTATGCGCGCTGAGTCTCGCAAGACGTCATCCCTGGTATCGAAGATCCTCGAGGGCTGCGAATGCGAGCACCCCGAATCCTCTAACGCCCCTGAAGAGAAGAAAGAGGTTCAGCTCGCCAAGAAGATCCTTGATGCCCTTGAAATTATGACCGCAGGCGGTCCTCAAAACAGAGAGGTTGAAGGCGAAAACCCTTACGAAGTGATCGAAAAAGCGGCCAAAGAGCTGATCAAGATGCACGGAGGTGAGGTGCCTGGTGGAAGCATGTCTGATGAGGAACCTGAAGGCGATGAGAAATAACGACTTCGAGAAGATTGATTGATCTCATGACCGACGCTCTATCATACGCGAAAGATAAGATGGCGCAGAGCCCGTTAAAAGAGCTCGCGCCGATTCTTGATTCCGTCAACTGGCAAAACAGCCAGATTCAGAAGGTGCCGTCTGACGTCGAGCTTTCGCGCGATGGAAAGATGATCACGGTCTACCCGTCGTTTGCAGCGCGCCCTGCTCCTTCTGGAGCCCATGCGCTTCTCACGGAAGTTGGCGGCATGGTGGCGTCCAAGTGGGTTTCTCAAAACCTTGCGACGCGGTGGAAGCACAAGCTTGTCCTGCCAACCAACGAGCAGATCGGCGCCATCCAGGATCGGATTACCGCCGGAAATCAGTACGCTCAGGTGGTTGAGTCTTTCGCTGGACCGGTTGACCGCCTTGTGGCGATCCACGTCGTGAATGCTTTGATCGCAAACAAGGTCCGCGTGGCTGAATGCCGAAACATCGACGTCCGCAAGTGGGGATCAACTGCTGACTTCTGTGGGCTCAAACGCTATTACAGCCTGACTCCTCTGATTTCAGCCTACTGCTCACGAGGTTTGTACGAGAACTACGGGAGCGCTTTTGCCAACGTTGCTCTTGGTTTAGAGCTCGCGACTCACAGCGCGGTATCCTCTGCATTTAAGAAGCTTGTCGTAGAGCTTGCGCAAGCTGCTCGGTAAGGGGGACTTCAACCTCTTGGTTGCAGCACCCGAAGACTAGCACAGTTCCAGTTTCACCAACGGCGCTCCGTAAGGGCGCCGATTTTATTTCCTTCTTGCACACTGGGCATATTGGGGGCTTCACACCTGTCAGTTGCTGCGCCGCACTCTTGATCGCGCCCATGGTCAAACGAACGCAGACGTAGAAGGTTACAGCAATGAGGGAAGCCAACCCACACATGAGGACTACCCAAAAGCTGATTTCGCGCGCAATATCCATACTCTTTTGGAGAACAAAACTTTTTTGCAAAAAAGTGTTTACAAATTTCCGAAACGTGATATAGTCATCCCATGATCGTGAACAACACAACTGAAAACGAAGTTAAAATGAGCCAATTTCGCTGCCCTCATTGCGACGCCATTCTGCGCGTCCAAGAGCGCGGATCAGTGGTTCACATCTACTGCGCCAACGGTCCCTGCCCGCAGGTTTTGAACGACGGCGCGTCTGCCTCGTCCGAGGCTGAAGCTTTCGCGGCTCTTGAAAACAACTACGACGAACAAGCCTAACATGAAAACCATCGTCCTCGACATGCAGCCTGACCACAAGAACACTTACGCCATGGCAGGAGTCGCAGAGAGCTCTTCTGGTCCTCACGGCCAAGTTCAGATCAACGTCGCCAAGCGGTTGGATTGCTGGGTTACCGCGCCAGAGCGAAAGCTGGTCCTTGCTCTTTCAAAGTCCACCACCAAGTATCAGGCTGATGACGCGGGCCACTACGGCGACCGCTGCAATCTGCAGCAACGAAAGCTGAAGCGAGTCATCTTCGAGTTTGAGGACTCTGAGGCTGAAACCCGCGCCGACGGCATGTATGTCGAGTGCGACAGCCTTAAAGTCTGTGGTGTCCAAGTCCACGGTCCGTTTGGAACTTTAGACGACGCGCGCGCTCACATCAAGACGCTGGTCTGCACTCAAGCCGACGTTGTGCTGATCAAAGACCACGAAACAATTGACCGTGTAAACATGTATCCATTTTGAGCGCGCACAGGTTGACGAGAATCGGCTGCGATGGCGTAGGCAGACGCCAGTCGATTCTCAGACGCAGCGCTCAGTTGCGGGTTGTATCGCCGATCCGCAACACTAATTTGGTTAAATTATGGCGTCGGCAGCGGCGAGAAACTCCGCTACCTGAAATGCCAAGAATGCGACCGATTTTTGAGATGCTCCCGTAGCATAGTGGTTATGCGCCAGACTCTAAATCTGTTTTACGCCGGTTCAATCCCGGCCGGGAGCACCAACTTTTGTAGGTAAAGTATGAAAAAACAGAAACCAGGAAGTAAATCTCGTAAGCTCATTGAGGCAGCGGAAAAGTCGCAGACGCCGCAGACGCTGTTGCCCGGCGACTACGTCCGCCTGATCGGCGGCGAAGAGATCCCTGATGAGTTCGGAGTGATCGAGTGGGATGAGGGAATATCACCGCTTGGTGAGCATTTTTACGTGGTGCAGGTTGATCCAAAATGCATCCACGACGAGGACGATGATGGCGCGCGTGAGGTCACGCAAGATCAGATCCAGTTCATCCGCCGTGGAAAGGGAACATTCACCGGTAAGCAATCTGCCGGCGTCAAGAGGGTGAGAGACTACCTTCAGGCGCACGGACAGGACCAGAAAAACTAGTGTACAACTCAACAAAGAAAGCATATTCTTATGAACATGAATACCCACACGTAGGTGTCTGAACCGGCCGCTGATCAAACCATGCGGCTGTACGCCATCGCTCATGCCAACCTCGGCATGGGAACTGGCAAACTCGCTTCTCAATGCGGTCACGCATTCACTGAAGCGCTTCTTCACTCACAAGAGTTTCAACCTGCTCGTTTTAAGGAATACCGCTCAGACGGGATGGGCACTAAAGTGGCCCTCTCTGCGAATTCCACCGACGAGATCCACAGCATCAAGTCCAAGTGCGACGAAGCTGGCATTCCGGCGACGATCATCACGGATTCTGGGTGTGCTAATTTCTTCAACGGAGCCCCGACGATAACCGCCATCGGCGTGGGACCTGCGAAGAGACACGAAGTCAAAAAGATCCTCGGGCGGTTAAAACTGATCAACTGAACTATTAAAATTCAACAAACTGATAGGAAACTAATAATATGACAACGACAACGAATATCGCTAGCACACCGCTGACCTTCACCACCCGCGAACAATACGTCGCTTGGCGCGCCCAGTGGCGCAAGGAATACGCCGAACTCAGCTCCAGAATCCGAAAGGAAAACCTCGCGCTCAAGGACGCCTTCCGCGGAAAAGGAACGGCTTCCACGTGGACAATCCGGCATAACCTGGTGGTTCTCCGCAGCACCGCCAGAGCCATGCTTGAGATGCGCGCCGCATCGAAGGTCCGCGCTCAAGAGCAGCATAAAGCGGCTCATCCGACAGAGCTGCTTGTCAGTGAATAAACCCGTGTCTGACTGCACCGCGCGCCTGAATGGTAACCCGTTCAGGCGCGTGTAGTTATGGCACGATGTACAAACCTTCACTAGTTGAACAGCTTACCGGAGTACGAATCCCGACTCCGAAGAGCCTGATCGAGTCATTCTGGCGCGATGGACAGGCTATCGATATTTTCGTCCCGTTGTATTACACCGCCAATCTTAAAGAGAATGACGGCATGATGACGACGCTCGAGTACATCTCGGCGATTGACGAGAAAACCGGGTCAACCCTCAAGCAAGATGTCGCTCAGCATTGGGCTGGCATGCAAGAAGATGAGGGCGAAGACGAAGAAGGAGACGAGGATCCTTCTTCGCGAGGAGACGGACGCGTCGACCGGCATGACTGGCGCTACGAAGGCGAGGACATGACTGACGAGCAGTGGGACGACGCCTTCAACAGCTACGTTAACGAGAATGGCGGATGGCACCGCTGGTTGGAAGGTTGGAGAGAAAAGAAATCGCCTGCAGCTGACTTTGAAGACGAGAGCGTTATTGAAGGAGTGCTTGAAGCTGCTCAGGACGACTGGAATGAATCCAACATGGCGCAGTACGCTGAAGATGTTCCCGGTCTGAAGAGCATCCAATGTGTGGACTACGGCCGCGTTGATAAGAAGGAAAAAGGCGCCATCGGCATCCTGCTGCGCGCTGAGTTCGACACCACCCCCGATGACGCCACTACCAAAGCGCTGGTTGGATGGGTGTCTGGTCAGATGAGCGACGGTTGGGGTGAGGGCTTCGAGCAGAACGAGTTCGGAAGCCGGCGTGGTGGCATGGGAATCGTTCCTGACGACGAAATCTACGAGTACTCGTTCCACTTCTGGGCGAGCGACTATGACTCCAGCTACACAGCAAAATCCACATTCGGCACTGGCGAGAATGGAGTCCGCAACGATTATTCAGTTCCAAGAATGCGCGACCGCAAGACCATTCCGAGCGGCGTGAAGCAGCTTCCAGGCAAAATGGCGCAGGGAGCCAGAGACATCGGCCGAAAACTTGGTGGTCGCTTTATGAACTCTGCGCCGGTTACGCACACAGCGCGAGTTGCAAAGGAGATTCAGCGCCGAGCGACAAACATGGGAAAAGCCATGCGTGGTGAGTCTGAATCTAAAGCGTCAAAGCTTGTCAGTAAGCTGGTCGAAGAATAAGTCTAAAACAACGCACTGGCGCCGTTCAAAAGACGGCGCCTTTTTAGTCTCAAAAATAGTTGCAAATAAATGTTTACAAATTTCCGTAGCGTGATATAGTAGCGCCATGATCGCGAACAATCCCGCAAGCGCATTACGCGCCGCATGAAGAAAGTCAGCAAAGCAAACGCCGCCTGGATCGAGCGTGGTGAGAACGAAGCGATGCTGGCCGCCTACGAAAACGAGACTGCTATGCGCAATATGAGTAACGGGGAGGTTCTATAACCCTATGACTGACACCGCAAGAATTGAGCAGTTACGGAAGGAGCTTAATGCTCACAACTACAACTACTACGTCCTCGACAATCCGTCGATCACGGACGCTGAGTTTGATCGGCTTCTGCGAGAACTCATTAACCTCGAAAAAGCTCACCCTGAGCTTCACGATCCAAACAGCCCTACCCAGCGCATCGGAGGTCAGACCATCGAGGGTTTTGCAAAAGTCAAGCACCTTGTCCCGATGCTCAGCCTCGATAACGCGTTTACTGCGAATGAGGTCATCAAGTTTTTCAAGTCCACTGGAAACCACACCCTGATCCTCGAGCCAAAATTTGACGGCCTGTCTCTCGGCGCCCGGTATGTCAACGGCAAGCTTCAGACAGCGGTGACGCGCGGACAGGACGGCGTCGGCGACGACGTCACTGTGAATGCTCGCACGATCCGTACTCTCCCTCTTGAGCTCTCAAAGCCGCTGACTCTTGAAGTCCGCGGTGAGGCCTATATGCCTGAATCCACCTTCAAGAAGCTGAATGCTGCGCTTGAAGCTGACGGCGAGCGCACCTTTAAGAATCCTCGCAATGCCGCGTCTGGAAGTATGAAGCAACGCGACTCCGCTGAGGTTGCAAGACGCGGTATCCAATTTGTTGCCTACGGCCTTGTTGGAATCGAGCTTCCTGAGCTTAAAACACATTCCCAGGTGGTTGACTTTCTGAGAGATCTCGGTTTCATCACCTCCAAGGACTTTGGCGCTCATTTGGTTGACATGGATGAAAGCGCCGTTGAAGCTGCTCTCGAAGATTTCGACGACCTGCGCAAAGCGTTTGACGTTGGAACCGATGGCGCGGTGCTGAAGATCAACGAACTCGCGGTCCAACGCGAACTCGGTGTCAGAACCAAATCTCCTCGCTGGGGTGTGGCTTTCAAGTATCCGCCTGAGCGCAAGTCGACTCCTCTCAAAGAGATTATCATCACAGTTGGCCGTACAGGACAGATTACACCCAATGCCGTGCTTGTCCCGGTTGAGCTAGGCGGGTCGACAGTTCAAGCCGCTAGTCTGTGCAACCAAGATGAAGTCGAGAGGCTAGGGGTCAGCGTGGGAGCAGAGGTATGGGTCGAGAAGAGCGCTGAGATCATTCCGAAGGTCGTCGGGGTTAAGGTCCTGAACGGGCCGCACTGGAAAATGCCTGAACGATGCCCGTCATGCAACGGCGAGCTCGTCCGATTCGGAGTCCACTACTACTGCGTCAACCATGACGACTGCCCAGCTCAGGTCTACGAGAGGCTTGCCCACGCCGTCTGCAAATCGTGCCTAGACGTTGACGGCGCAGGTGAAGCTACCATCAAGTCTCTGATCAGCCACGGCGTGCGACAGATTTCCGATCTTTTCACCACCAACGCGAGCTGCCTGACTGGCGCTGCTAAGATCAAGTTCCTTGCTGAACGCGAACGCGTCAAGTCTGCTCCGTTGTGGCGCAAGATCCACGCTCTTGGAATCGAGAGTGTCGGTAAGACAACGAGTCAGCTGCTTGCACAAAAGTTTGGATCGATCACGGCAATCGCGGATGCGGTTTCGAACGGCGAGCTCCGCAAGCTTGTTGGCCCTGAATGCACTGAGAGCATCACCAAATACCTGATGGAATGCGCTGACGAAATCGAGCGGCTCGACAACGCCGGTCTTAAATTCGAGGATGTCTCTGGTGGTAACAAACCCGTTGCTGGAAAGATCTTCGTAATCACCGGGGCTCTCGTATCTGGAACGCGCGACGTCGTTTCAAACCGCATCATCGAAGCTGGCGGCCTGGTTAAAGGGTCCGTTGGTAAGTCTACCGACTACTTGGTGGTGGGAGAAGGTGGCGGCGCAAACAAAGCGAAGGACGCTGAGAAACGGGGCACAAAGTGCATCTCAGAAGCAGAGCTCTATAAAATGCTCGGCGTCGAAATGCCGGTGTCAGTCGACACCTCTGCGATGGAGTTTTAACTAGGAGGAAATATGGAAATTGAAATCCCAATGCTATCCAACGCTCACGACACGTGCGATGCGCTCTGGCAACAGATCAGGAGCGGGCGGAGAGTTTCTGTAGTCTACCTGAACGAGGAGCCGAAAGCGATTGACGCCGCCCGCGTCTGGTGCACCCATCTTCAAGTCAGGACTGGCGGCGTGTGGGAGCCAGTCCCGAGCGGGACAAAGTTCAGCGCGGTCTAGAGGCTTGCGCTGTAAGATTCTCCTTCATCTTCATCGTCGGAGCAAACGGCCACTCCTCGGAGCGGCTGGAAGTGCGATGACAGCTCAGGATTTCCAATCCTCTCAAAACTTCTGCGATCCCGTCTTGGCCCTTCGAACTGTTGGATTGGCTGGGCAACCGGGACAAGCTTCTTTTTGCGCTCCACGAAATGGATCAGGACGGCGTACGGACTGCGCGAGATGTCGTGCTCTGACAGCATGCGGACGATTTCAAGTGACTCTTCGGCGTTTTTAGGACGTTGGCGTTGTTTCATGGTCGCAAAGAACTGGTTGAATTGAACTTAGACGCGCGCGCAAATCACTTTCGATTGCCGCGACTGTGTCGTTACTGAGAACAAAAGGCTGTTTGGCCTTAACTATCAGCTCATCGCAGCGTTCATTTCCAATTGTTTGCCTTAACCACGCTACCGATTCCAATGGGCTTCCATGCCAGCTTGTCCCTCGCTTCTTATGGCACGAAAAGCATAGCGCAACGGCGTTGGAGGGATCCCAGCGGAGCACTAGGATCTCGCGTGGGATGATGTGGGAGGTGTCTACCTTAACATCTGGAACTCCGCGCCCGCACCACTGGCAGACCCGGTCGTCGCGCTCTAGGATGAGCTGGGAGAATAACCGGTCAAGCTTCCGCTTGGCTTTTGCAGGGTTTAGCTTCTTGGGCTTTTTAGATTTCGCCATAGCTAGTTAAGAATAAATTCTGTTCTACTAGAGCATGTCTACACAGAGTACTTCGCCACTGCTTAAAACGCAAGAAGAACAACAGCTAGCGCAGCAGCTAGGATTTCGTCCTCCCGTCGCGCCGGCGCCGATTCTAGCCCCTAAAAAGGGAGCCACCACCCAAGTGGTAGGATATTTCAACGGAAATCCGTGGCCGGTTCATATTTCAATTTCAGCCCTTGGAATCTCGATCCATCTCGACCAGCGCGGCGAGTATGTCACCTCCAACGGCCAGAAGGTCAATGACCCCATATTGGACCAGTACGCCGGTCCCGGACAGCTCTCTCGCGAGCTTTCAAAGACTCCTGTCCCTGTCATCCGCATCATCCCTGTGTCGGTGTCTGCGCCGAACCAGCAGCACTCTGTGCACGGCACCCAGACGCTCGACAAAAACAAAGAAGGCATCGTGATCAAGCCGATCATGACCCCGGTCGTGGATCCAACGGCATCCGTTCCTCTCCCGAGCTCTGCACCCGTGGTTGGAATGACTATGGAGGCCGCTCGCAGAATGCGCCTCGTTCGCCAGACGGTAGACCCTGGTGAATCGAACGTTGTTGACACGTTTGGAAATCCTGCCGATTCAAAGTCAATCCCCACCATTGACGATGTCATGCCGCGCGATATTACCCCTGGCGAGCAGCGCCGCCTGAACCGCGAAGCCCAGACTGCTCATCCCGCTCTTTCCGCTCCTGAATCCGACGCGCAGGCAGTCCTTCAGCAAGCTCTGAGAAAAGCCGGAAAGAACAACGTTATCGTTGACGATGCCGTCAAAGCCGCTCTCATGGCCTCCGCTCCTGAAGTCGACCCGACAGCAAATCTTCCTCGCCCGAACCTGACCGAATCCGCTGACAAGTTTGTCTGTTCGCTGGACGGTGAAGAGTTCGACTTCCGCTCAGAACTCGAGAAGCACGCCAAGAGCAAGTTCCCGGACAGCGTTGAAGAGATCATGGCGCCGTACCCTGCCGCGCCCTAGTATTTAGGGCATGAGTGCTGAGCCACTTCAAACGTCCGCCAATAGCCCAGATTCGCTTCCGCTGGTCGGTTACACAATCGACCAGCTTAAAGCTTATATCCTTCGATCGCTTGGATCTCCGATGTGGAGCGTGGAGGTCACCCAACAGCAAGTCCTTGATTGCATAAACGACGCGCTTGGGAAGTTTTCTCAGTGGTGCCCTCAGCCAAAGTTTGGGTCGGTCAAGATGGTTGAGGGCCAATCAGCCTACCTCAAAGGAGTCGACGTTGGCCAGGGAATCGCCCAGATTGACTTTGTCGAGCCGATGCCGCTCCAGTACGAGCTCTTCTACGGCAACCTTTTCAACAACGGTCCGCTTGTTGGACGCGGTCTCGAGGAGATGGACATGTGGCTCAGGTGGAGAAAGACCTGGAAGCGGGTCATGTCAGTTCAGCCAGACTGGATCTACGACGAGGTCAACAGGGTCCTTCTGATACACAATCCGATTGACCGGTACCATGCAGGGATCATTTGTTACGGCAACTATGAGCGGACAGAGCGCCTGCCAATGACAGGAGCCCAGTGGGTCAAGGAGTTTGCCCTAGAGAAAGCCCGGTACCAGTATGGCGAGAATATGTCCAAGTTCAGCGGCGCCATTCCTGGTCCGCTTAAAGACCTTCAGATGGACACCTCCAAGCGCGACAAAGCCGAAGCCCGCATGGAGAAGCTGCTCGAGAAGCTCCAGGGAATGCAGACCAGCACCCCCATCATGATCGATACCATCTTAGCTTTACTGATTCCAGCAGGCTTGGCAGTATCTAGTCTGTGGAATACTATGTTTACGAGTTGGTGTTAATGCCTGACAACCGCGTCCTTTACGTCGGAAAAGGACACGGTTCGCGGATGAGTTTTCACCAAAAAGTTATTGACCATCCTCAAAATAAGCTGAATCAGCGTCCGATGTACCAAGGGCTGCGCGCTGAGCTCACACCTGGAAAGTCGTTTATCGCGCGAAAGGTGTTTGAGTCCGCCGACGAGATCGTGTGCCTTCTCGAAGAGCAACGGCGAATCCACGAATACGGATTCGATAATCTGTTAAACGTGGCTTCTCACGCCTTCACTGGACGCCGAATGAAACCAGCTGTTGGAAGGCTTATCGCTTCTAAGCTCAAAGCCTATGTTCAACGCTGTCGCGATCAGTACGGATCTGGGCACCCTCCAGAAGTTGCTGCCAAAATCGCGGCGTCAAACCGCGGAAAGCAGCTAAGCTCAGAGCACATTCAGAAAATTCGTGATCTCCATGCGTCTGGAAAGATGGACCACGTTCATGTTGTGTTTACTGACGCCGGACGCCGAGCGCAGTCTGAACGCGGCTTCTCTGAAGAGCACCGCAAGGCGCTGTCCATATCCTGCCGCGGTAGGAAGTACCCAAACAGAAGGCGTCCTGGAATCATTCAAAAACAGGATAAAATGAGGTACAAAGGAGTGTCGCTGTTTAAAGGAAAGTGGGTGGCTAGGATCACAATCGAAGGCAAGGTAAAGATGGTTGGAGTGAGGTCAGATGACCGCCAAGCAGCCGTGCTGTACGACAACGCGGCTGAGAAGCTGTTCGGAAAGAGACCGAACGCCACAGAGCGCTCAGAGCAGGTCCAATCTGCGTGGGCAACGGCGTCAAGTTTGAAATGGTAGTTAGGTTAGCGCGGCAATACTAAAAAGTGTTTACAAAATGCTGAAAGCGTGATATAGTGGGTGCGTGAAGAAATAGCATGAGAATCGACGACTACATCTTGCAGTGCGGTGTTCGATCGCTGTGCGAATCTGAGTCTTCAGATACGCCTCCGACGCCGCAAGAAGTGGCTGAACTCTTGGCCTACCTTCGGAAGTTCAAGCTGAACCCTGTCATTGTCGGTGGAGTCGCCGTGTTCCACCACTTGAAGTCGGCTAAGTCAAGCGATTTCCGTCCTACTGTGGACATCGACGTCCATGTCACCAGGCCTCTTCCTCCTCCGCCTTCCGGGTGGAGTGACAACAACCATGAAGGAATTGACAGCTGGAAAAGCCCGTCTGGCGGCAACGTCGATTTTATCATCGGCGGTCAGGTCCTGTCTGGGACGTATCGCACTCTAAAGAGTGTCAAGGTAGCTCCAGATTCACCCCAGGAGTATCCTGTGGCTGCGCTTGATGACTTGCTAAGGATGAAGCTTGGGACCTTCAGAGAGAAGGACCAGAGAGATCTTATCTCGCTTGCTCACGCCTATGAGTTTCCTGAGCTCAGCGGACTGACAAGGAATCAGAAAGAAGACTACGACTTCTTCAAAGGTTACGCAGCGAGCATCAAGGCGCGGAAGGAGTAGTAGGAGGTTCGGCTTTGGCTTTCACCGGAGGTTGCTCGGCTTTCACCGCGGTAACCTCATTCACCAGCTCTTGGTAGTCTGCGATAATGGCTTGGGCTTCCTGAAGCATCGCCGCAGTCATGATCATCACATTGGCTCTAGCATTAAATTGTGCGGCGCGGCGGCCAAGAGTTAGTTTATCCACATTCTTTAGAACATGTCGATTAAATTTTCGCTGTGCTACACGTCGTGCAGAGCGCACCTGATCAAGCAAACCGTTAACCTCTGGAAATCCAGGGCAAAAGATCCCAGCCAGGTCGAGGTCATCGTTGCTGTCGATGCCACTGATACAGCCGGCATCGAGGTCTGCGAGCAGATGAGAAAGAGCAACGGAGACAACGACACGTTCGACTTCGTTATCCAGGGGTCAGAGCCGTTCAATTGCGTCAAGGGCTGGAACCTTGCAGCTGAATACTGCCGCGGCGACGTCCTGATCGCGATCTCTGATGACTTCTCACCTCCTGGACACTGGGACTCTCAGCTCATCGGAAGCTTAAGACCTGGATGGTGGTCTGAAGAGTGCGTGGTCCACGTAAACGATGGCTATGTGAAGACCATATGCACTCTTCCGATTATCACCAGAAAGCGCTATGACAAGTTTGGGTACATCTACCACCCAAGATACCAGTCGATGTTCTGCGACACTGAGCTTACAGAGCGCGCATACCAAGACGGAGTGGTTATCGAAGCCATGCACCTCCTGTTTGAACACGAGCACCCTGACTGTGGCAAGCGGTCCGGAGACGCTTTTGACGCCCACCACGCTTCAAAACAGAGGTGGAACGAGGGAGAGGCGATTTTCAACGAGAGGAAGAAACTCGGTTTCCCAAGTGACTCTGAGCTTGAGCAGCGCAACTCGTTTGTGGCATATTTCCAAGTCACGAAAGATGACTTCTGCTTGCTTGAAGTTTGCTTGAGGCTTGTCAGCGAGGGAGTAAAGTCGTTCCGGTTCTGCATCCCAAGCGAGTACTGGTCTGGAAAGGTGGTAAGCCAAGAAGAAATCGCGCAGGTCGAAGACGTTCATAAGCGCCTGGTCGCTGACGGACTCAACTCAAAGCTGAAGATCTTTGACGTCAAGAGTCACCGCACAGGAAAGGGACTGCTGGTAGACGTTGAGGCCGGTGTCCGTAATGATTCTCTGGAGTGGATCCGCAGCGACGGCTTTAAGCACATCCTCGTGGTTGATGGGGACGAGCTATGGCGCACTGGGACGCTCACGCTAATCCAGCGCTGCATTAACAGCGTTCAACCGGATTCCATCAGCTGCAGGTGCATTCCAACCATCGGCCTTCCAGGACTTCCGATCGAAGGGGCTCAGGATCTCGTTGGGGTGTACATCGGAAACGGAAAAATCTTCGATAGCTGCAGGACTCCTCGCGGGAACAAGAAAGCTCTGATTGACTCGCATAACGTCATCCATTTTACAGCCACGCGGAAAACGATGGATGAGATCATCAAGAAGCACCGAGAATCAGGTCACTACGACGACCCAAACTACGACTTCGAGGGATGGATCTCCAGAGTGCTTCCAAACGTGCATCCAGGGATGCGCAACGCCCACATGTACAGGCCTTACCAAATCTGGCCGTTGATCAGAGCATGGACTGACGATGAACTCGCAGACATCCCTGAATCAGTTAAAAAGTACCTTTCGCTCGCTAAGCTTGAACCTGTAAAGACTGCCAAGCAGCCAAAACGCCGCATGATACCGTTTGCGGAGTCCCTGTCGCGCCCCAGCAACTACCGGCACGTCTAATGGACACCGACCACCTCATTTGGGAAGAGAAGAAGATCCTCGACGACTTAAGAGACTTAAGGCCAGGAGAGATCAAGCTATGGACGCTTATAAACAAAGCCTCGGCTGATCTTCCAAACCTCGGTCAAACCGCTCGTGAGAATCGCCAGGTGGTGACGTCGCTAGTTAGCCGACTCATGCGCGAGAAAAAGATCAAGCGAAACAGAAAAACAAACATGGTTCGCATTAGCGAGGTCTTCGCATGAAGTTCTTTTAGCAATGAGCGACACCAAAAAACGCACCCCTCACAATTCTCAGTGGTCAATCGTAACTCTTAAAGAGCCAGTCCTGTGGTCCAGGACGGACAGCGAAGTGTGGATGCTGAATCCAACAGTTCGATACGTCATGAACTCAGATCAGCTCGAGCACCTCAACCACCTTGTTGACACTTGCTCAGACCTGCGAAATTCCGCGTTCCACAAGCCTCTTAACGGCCTTGCGAATCTCGCTCAGAAAAAGATTCTTGTCGAGCGCTATCGCGGACGCGGAGTCGGAGACCTGCTATTCATGACAGGTCCTCTGAATTACATCCGGCACATTTCAGGACACAGCGCGAAAATAGAGTTTTATGCTCTCGCTGAGAGGTCGCAAGTTCTCCAGCTGCATCCCGCTCTCGCTCACAAGAGCACGCTTGCTGGACCGCTGATCTACGACACCATCAACCAGTATGACTACCAGTGGTTCTCGGACTGCGTAACTGAATACGACGAAGAGAAGGATCAGCTCAACGTGTACGACGCGCTGTTCAAGCAAATCGGCATCGATCCGCAGAGCGTCGGAGCAGAGTTCAAGCGACCAAGCATTCACCTTGACGAACAGGACTTCGCGAATCTTGACACTTTCTACTACTTTGTATATGGAGATCGGCACATCGACTTGCGCAAGACAGGCTACTACGTGGTGGCTCCTCTGAGCAATGGGACGCTGAGATCGCTGCCGTACGCCTCCTGGCTAGAAATCATCTCTGAGCTGTCGAAGAAGCGCCCTGTAGTTGTGATCGGCCAGATGTCTGAAAGAGTTCCTCCGATGGACATGACTGGTGGAGAATTCTACTCCCAGGTTAACCAGCTTGCTCCGAACGTTATCAATGCCATGGGAAACACCCAGCTTCGCGTCGTGTCAGCCATTATCGCGAGAGCAACTGGCGTGGTGTGCCTGGACTCTGGCCCACTCTATATTAGCCAAGCTTTGCGCACGCCTGCCATCTCAATCTGGGGACCGCATCATCCTGGCGTTCGCATCGGATACGACAAGGACTACATGGAGCTTGCTATCTGGAATTCGAGTGCATGCAGCTACGCACCGTGCTTCGCGTACCACGGGTTTCCGACTCAAAAATGCCCACAAGGAGATTCTCAGCGCATTTGCGAAGTTCTAAAGGTCTCGCCCGTCGAAAGCGTGATAAATAAGCTTGAGAAAATCGAATCTGGAAATCCGTCCGTCACATCTTTCAAGGCCGCTAAACCCACCAAGTAATATGCCTGAGCGCGAACTACCACAGCTTCCTCCCATTGACATGGGAGATGACTTTAAATTGGATCTGTCATACTATTTGACCCAAAGCTACGACGACATAGGGCAGGCTTCAAGCGAGCTCCCTGCGGTCATCGAGTGGGTCAACATGAAGCTCCAGGAGATGGTTGAATCTCGGCTGATCGCGAAACAGCGCATAAAGGAGCTTGAAGCTGAAGCCTACTTCGATCTTAAAGGAGGAAGGTTTGCTGAGAATTACTCAGACAAGATGACAGAGACCTCCTTGGCGATGGCTGTAGCGCTTGACGAAAAGGTCAAATCAGCTCACCGAAAGCATGCTGTTCTGGCTGGGTGGGTTGAAAGACTGTCAAATTTACAAGGTTCTCTCGTGGCGAAGCTTGACCTTACTCGGTCATCCGAAGCCACTCGCCGCCAACTGATAAGCAAACACGATTCTGAATAGTACAAATTTATGAGTAATCAAGAAAAAAGTCCAGCATATCTGTCTCTCCTCGAGGAAGAGACAAGTTACATGCAAGCTAACACCTCTAACAAGGTGAAGCGCATCAAGATCCCTCTCGGACACGCGTGGCTCATGCGGTTCCTTCCGGTTGAACTGGGCCCGCGCAAATCGTTTTTTGCTCGCGTCGCAAATCACTGGGTTAATCGCCGTCCCATTCCTTGCCGACGCCACACTCATCCCGACTTTGGCGGAGACCCTCACGCTCCCTGCGCCATGTGCGATGCTTCCGAAGAGCTTAATGGCCACGGATCTCAGCGCATCTCGTCGATTGGATACGGCGCGCGGTCCATCAGCCAGTGGGTTTTGTTCGCACTGGTCTTCGAAAAAGATGACGGCGAGCGCAGCGACGTTATTAAAGCTCCTGACATGTGGGACGCTCATGAGTTTCAGATCACGAAAAACTCGTTTGAGGATCTCCTGAGCATCTTCAGAAAGGGAACGCGCCGCTGCCCGCTGAGCATCCTTGACCTCGTTCAAGGTCAGGACATTTGGGTTACGCAGAAGAAAACTGGCATACGCTTCGCTCCTGAAATGCCGAGCGCGATAACCAACAACCAAGACAAGATGCAGTCGATCGTCGACAAAATCTGGTCCGGAATTAAGTTCCAAGAGCCAAAGTTCCTTAGCTCTCGCGAACTTGAAGACGCCGCTGACAAGCTGCGAGACTCAGCTGAAGACGCTGGTCGTGGCCGTGGAGACGACCGTGATCGTGGTCGCCGAGGTGAAGACGAAGTTGAAGACTACGGGCGCGGACGCCGAGACGACAGAGGTCGCGGGCGCGACGATGACCGCGGAAGTCGCGGGCGTGACGACGATCGAAGCAGGGGCGGATACGACTCTGAAGACGATGCTCCTCGCGGGCGTCGCGGCGATGACGCTCCTCGCAGCAGGCGCGGAGAAGATGACGATGCTCCTCGCGGGCGCCGTGGAGATGATGAAGATGCTCCTCGCGGACGACGCGAAGAAGAGCCAAGAGGCCGGCACGACGACGAAGATGACGCTCCTCGCGGGAGGCGCGAGCGAGACGCCGATTCCGGACGAGATGACCGAGGGCGCGAAGATGACGACCGTGGGTCAAGAGGACGCAGTGACGATCGAGGACGCGGCGAAGACGACAACGAAGAACGCTCTGCTCCGTCTGCTTCTCGCCGAAGCATGACTCCTCCGTCGGTGTCTCAGACTCCGCGCCAGGCACCTCCGTCTGCTTCAAAAACGCTTCCTCCTCCACCTGCGCGCGGCGGGACTAACGGAGCGCAAGAGCAGTCGATTGATGATGACGAAGCCATTCCAGAGGAACGCAGAGATCCCGCTCCTCCAGAGTCTATGCCAGAGCCCGAGCCTGAAGCTCAAGCTCCTGCAGACGCTCCTCCGCCCGTGGCTGCAGCTGGCGCTACGCCGTCAGCTCCCCGCTTGTCGCAGCGCATCCGCTCTGGAATAAACAGCCTTGACACCAGGAAATAAATATGGCCAAAGCTGCGCCTGAAAAGCCAACGAAGCCAACCAAGAAACTCAAGGCTGGCTTCTCTAACAGCGACCTTAAAGATCGAATCGTAGCCAGCGTCAAGAGGATTGCTCCTCGCAATAAAGACGCTGGATCTATTGAGGTTTGCCGCACTAACAAGGAAATCTTGTCAAGGGTTCGCTACGTCCTGACCACTGGCATAAAGCCATTCGACGATGCTGTCGGCGGTTTTCCATTTGGACGCGTAGTCGAGCTCTACGGGTTGGAGTCTTGCGGTAAGACTGCAGTCTGCATGCGCTCTGCAGTCAGAGCTCAGAAGCGTGAGATCTACGAGCGCATCAAAGTCGAGGACACCGAAAAGATCGAGTATGTCTTGCGCAAGATCCCGAATGACGCTGACGTGACAGTGCTCTACATTGACAACGAGCAGTCCCTTGAAGATGACGAGAAGATTGTCATTGAGGACGTTGAAATCGATGCCGTGCTTGCTCGCTGCGACACCGTGGAGCTTCTGTTCAAGACGATTGACAAGACTCTCGACGAGATCTCAGCGTTCGAGAAACAGACTGGACGCCAGCAGTTCGTGGTAGTCATCGTAGACACCATCGCAGGAACATCTTCGAAAGAAGAAATGACGAAGGACTGGGGAAAAGACGACTACTCTCGCCAGCCAAAGCAGCTCCGCGAAGCGTTCCGCAGAATGACGCGCAAGATCAACCGCCAGAACGTCTGCATGATCTGCACCAACCAGGTGTCGGACTCTTACAAGGCCGCCCAGGCTGGAAAGAAGGGTAACAAGTCGACGCTTCCACGAGACCAGGACTTCTCAACGTTCGGTGGAAGGGCACTGAAGTTCTACGCGACTGTCCGCATCTTCATGTTCAAGATTCCTGACGTCAAGTATACGCTTGTCAAAGGAGCCCAGTTTGCCGCTGGTTTCTTGGTGGGTTTCTTCACATCAAAAAACAGGCAGGTAAAACCGCTGCGCGAAGGTCGCATGGCGCTGCTAT
>Ga0116171_10000595_pt1 | contig 38355 bp, 30 predicted proteins | sample AD_JPNHW2_MetaG_FD_89798 | JGI IMG/M metagenome (GOLD analysis project Ga0116171, IMG submission 89798) | Active sludge microbial communities of municipal wastewater-treating anaerobic digesters from Japan - AD_JPNHW2_MetaG | ecosystem: Engineered > Bioreactor > Anaerobic > Digestate | place... | reverse complement strand
TGTTGTAACATCTTCCGGCAGGTAGTGAATCCATGCTATTGATCCGGTAATATCAAGATCCGGTGTTACATTATATGTTGTACCGCCGCTGATATATACCGAGTCAAGCGGAGGATTTGTACTGGCTGTCAATAGCTGATCGTCAGCTTTATAGTATTTGTCTTTAGCTCCGGTTGTTGTATAGTTTACGCTGCATCCGATTTTAAAATCATCCATGACCTTGTATGTAGTACCAATAGTAAGATCATAGCCTGTGTTATAAAAATCTTCAACTCCATCCATATCAGATCTATCCATGAAATAAAAAACAGAGCTTGCGCTTGCCATTAAATCATTACTAATATTATACTCAACACCTATGGCAAATATTGCAGGCAGGTTTGCATCGGTCTTTGTACCGTCTGCTGCTGCCAGCTTGGATTCAACCCCGGGCGCAACGGCATCACCAATGGAATCGGATGCTGAATTCTTTTTATCATCATATTTATATCTTAATTCTGTTTCAGTTTCAAATTTGATCCCTATGTTTAAATCTTTCAGCGGCTTAACATCTGCACCGAAAATAAAGCAGTATCCATCGGCAGCAAGCTCAGTTTCATAATCGATATCAAGAGTCCATGATGCGGGAAGAACGACATTCGTATTTGCAAAAGAATATCGTCCGTCAATGCTGATGCTCTTGCGCGCAATTACATAACGTACTCCCCCGCTAAAGCTTACAATATCATTAAGCGAATATCCCGCGCCAGTGCCGATTTGATACATGCCGGCACTTGCATCAAAATCTATATCAGTTTTTACAAGAGACGATGCTGCTCCGGCCAGAGCATTTACATTTGCCGCAGTTGCGAAGCCTAATGCTGCAGCACCCGCTGTCCCATCCCACCCGAGATTACCGCCGCCGCCAATTATGCCCGCGTTAAAAAAAATGGCCAGGTTTCCCATGCCTTGTTTACCAAGATTATCAACCAGATAAAAATTCGGGATAGAAATGATAGGTTTATCCTGTGAATATGACTCCTGAAAACCTGCCGCCGGCATGGCACATGTCTGATCATATGGTATAAAAAGAGACTGTGAACTGAGAGAAAAATATATTCCCTTATCCATAAATGCTGTTCCAGCGGGATTATAATACGCAACATCAGCCGAATTATCAGTTGATGCATATCTGGCACTGTTTACCCAGAATTTCGCGCTCTGACCGGTTATAACCTCTACACTTGTGGCAGATGCTGCTGAACTGATTATCACCATCGCTAATGCAAAAGCCGTTTTTAATATTTTCTGTTTCATAAAATATCTCCTCTTTAAAAGTCTTTTAAAACTTTATTATTTTAAGGTTGTAAATTAGCGTAAAACACACATATATACAGGGAGCCCCTTCCCGGTATTTTGCACAATTGAGTCCGCAAGGTAACCGGGTCTCTTCTTTTTCAAATATGTATTCTACAAGCTCATGATACTCCTTCAACGCTTATCGTTTAATTTTTTGTGTTCCATTATAATTACTCTTGAGAAGTAATCGACACCAGTTAATCTGCTTACTTTATATTACCTGTCATATGCAGTATTGCGTGCCTTGCGAAGGTCATAGTTTTACCGACAGCGACACCTACGCACAGTTCCGGATATAAGTTGTCTCCAAAAAATCCGCCGGCAACATCTCCTGCCGCGTAGAGTCCTTCAATAGTATTTCCCTTTGTATCCACAACCTGTATATTTGTGTTGATACGAAGTCCGTCCATTGTGGTCAGGAGCCAGCCTGCATTTGTAATTCCATAGTAAGGCGGTTTTGTCAGTGGCAGCAGAGTATCGGGATCTTTACCAAAATCTCTATCCTGACCAAGCCTTGCCATCTCGTTATATCTCTCAACCGTAGCTTTAAGTTCTTCAGGGGGCAGCTTGAGTTTCTTTGCAAGGCCTTCTATTGTTCCTGATTTTTTTAACATTCCCTTCATCCGCATCAGTGACATTAAGATGTAATTCGGCAGGAATCCCATCCCCTCCATTGTGTTGGGTCTGCTTTTACTCTTAATCATTCGAGAACAGCCAATCGTATCAAAAGACTTTATATGCTTCCAGTAGTTGGCATCCCAGATTATACAGCACACACCGTTCTTCTGGTCCTGCTGGGGATAAAGAACAATATCATAGGGGACAGATTCACTGGTAAAGCGTTCCCCGTTCATATTAACCTTCATAAATGGCTGACTCGCCATGAAGAATGAATCGAAAGTGGCACCGGCTTTTATAGGAACGCCCGCTTTCCCGCCAGGCTTTATGGGGCCCCGGTCAAAAACCATGGCTGAAGGATATTCATCTTTTTCCCCTCCGGCCCACACTCCTGCCCTGATGCCATCACCCTGGTTTCCCTTTTGTTCGTACCTGACTGTTGACACAGATACAGCTTCAGGATTACGTTTTGCAATAAGTTCCTCATTGGCTGCATAACCGCCCGTGGAAATCAGTACACCCTTACTCGCATTGATCCTGATATATTTTCCATTCTTCTTCCTGGCAATAACTCCAACTGCTCTGTTCCCTTCTTTAATTACTTTGACCAGACCTGTGTTAAACATGAGTTTGACGCCGTAGCTTTTAACCTTCTTCATGAAAAACTTCTCCAGTACATATACGCCGCCATGTGATATCGCAAAAATTCCTCCTTTGCGAAAGGGTACAAGCAATTTAGTATGGATAGGGAAAGCCTTGAAAGGCCCGTGGTGACCATGTCCGATGTTGTATTCTGCCACATGTTTTATGCCGTATTCAGACAGTTCTTCAGCCAGAAAATCAAAAGTCGGACCGCTTTCATCTGCCCAGAGCCGTACAAGCTTTTCATCAACTTTATTGGCTCCCTGGTATTTAGACCGTTTGTAGTCTTTATAAATTTTCATCTCATCCGTATATTTGGACGAATAATTTACCAGTTCCTGTATGATCTCTTCCTTGTCGATCCTGGCTTTATCACCGACCGCTTTTTGCGCCTTAGTATCAATTGCCCCCATGTATGGCTTAATTAATCCCATCTTACTGTCCTTTTCTATGACAATGGTCTTTGCTCCCCGGTTCCCGGCAACAATAGCGGCCGCCATACCTGCATTTCCGGCACCACAGATTAGGATCTCGGTTTCAACCGTTTCAGTAATAGCCGATTGGGGAATCTCCGGCTCTGAACCATGCCATTTATTATTAGTTTCAAAGGACTCTGCTGTCTTTTTCATCGTTTTCTCCTTAAAGCTCGAGTTTCAATTTTTCTTTATTTTGTTCCATAAGTCCTGCTTGAGAATTAATGGATAAAAAGAAAAATGATGGTATTTCAAATCATGTAGTAGAATAAAACTTTCGTTTTATCCTACTATGTAATACACCACTTCAAATTCCTTCGGCAGACCGCCGCCTTCAACCGGCATATTCTGCCCTTTACCGACCACAGTGGCATTACAGAGCCACTTATACCTTTCATCACAGGTTTCAAAAAGAACATATGAATCCTTAATTTCAGGTCCAATCATATATCCGGTGATAGAAACAGCAATTTTCGCTCCATCATCCGTATAGATCGCTGCACGGACATCAATATGTCCAACCCCGTCGGGTCGCATCAGAAAATAGTCGACTCCCTGCATTTTTCCATTAATCTTGTCTCCGCTTAACTGGCCTTCAAAACCGACATCAAAACGAATCCCGAAAGCAGTTGGTCCATAATCCACGAGGCTGGTAACCTTTGCTTTCATGTACATTAATTTTTCAACGTGATCCGCGGGTAAAAGAGAACTTAACATTTTTTTGCTCCTTACTTGTTTAATTTTTTGTGTTCCATTATAATTACTTTATAGAAGTAATTGACAATAGACATATATGCTACATACATAACATAATTGACAGATGTCACATTACGTATTTGTTATTGTCAAGCTCGATGAAAATACCGGTATTTTTACGCTACAAAATCATAAATAATGGTGCATATAATGAAACATGATAAACGATCAAAACGAACAAGGGCATGGCTACTTGAAACTTTACTGGAACTGCTTGAAAAAAAGGAGTATTCCGAGATCAGCATTACTGAACTTACCGAGAAAGCGGACATTGCACGACAGACTTTTTACCGCAACTATAGCAGTATGGATGACATTCTTTTATATGAAACAGATGAGATCCTTGATGAGTATATTAAAAAAGTCCAAAAAAACCTGGAGGCCAAGAGTGATCTGACCTGGGATTTTGAAGTAAAACAGCTGGTATATGTATGGCAGCGGAATGAAACACTGTTTAAAGCTTTGCTGAAAGCCGGACTTGGCCTTCAGTTTCTTGAAAAATTATCGGGATTTTTTTCCATGTTTCACATGAAGGCTCAACATCTTCACGAGCTTGATGAATACCATCAATGTCTGGTGCATTACCTTGCCGGAGGAGTTTATATGGTCTTAAAAAAATGGTTTGAAAATGACATGAACACACCTATTGAAATAATTACAGATATTTTTAAAAAGGCTGCCATGAATATAAATGAAATCGCAGAAGAATATATTGAGAGTTAAAAATGAGCGGTCATAGCGGGATGAAATTGTAATTTATTCATTCGATGATGCCTGCGGAGAACATGAAATAAACATGCTGGAGTGTTCTATATATGAAATACATCGCATTGCTCAGGGGAATAAATGTCGGCGGCAATAACAAAGTAGAGATGAAAAAGCTGAAAGCCCTTTTTGAGTCTTTCGGCTGCACCGGTGTATCAACATATATAAATTCAGGAAATGTATTTTTTGAATCAGCCGAAACCATGGAAAATCTGTTGAAGAAAGCTGAAACAGGCCTTAAAAACGAATTCGGATTTGATATCCCCCTGCTCATTAAAACAGAGCAGGAAATAAAAAAGATAGCCGATGCCATTCCGGAGACATGGCAGAACGATTCTGAGCAGAAGACCGATGTGGCATATTTATTCAATGAGATAGATTCTGCAGAAACAGTAAATATTCTGCCGGTAAAAAAAGAATTTATCAATATTAAATATGTCAAAGGTGCGATTATCTGGAACGTAAATAGAAAAAATATAAACAAAAGCCAGCTGACCAGAATTATCAGCCATAAATTATATCAGTCCATGACTGTAAGAAATGTCAATACTGCCAGGTATCTGGCAGAGAATGAAGATTAAGACGGATATAATGAAGACAGGAAAGAGAATCTATTTTTCCTGATATAATCAATCCGCTCAAATATCAGGTTTATCTCCGTAAACCGGAACCGGAAGTAAATTATGAAAAAGTAAATCCGGCAATATTATCCTGTTTTACAATAATAACAGAACGATTCAGCCGGGATAATAAAATACTCCGTTAAAATAGCCTGTTTTTTAAAAAATTATCGTTGACACATATGTTTCTACTAATAGAAACGTTAATATATAGAAAAAACTATCTGCTGTGATGACGATTTTTACTATATCAACGATTAACAAACAAAAGGGGCATAATAATGGCTAAAATACCTTATAAAACCTACCTCACTGAAGATGAAATGCCGAAACAATGGTATAATGTCCGGGCAGACATGAAAGAACAGCATGATCCTCTCCTGAATCCGGGAACACTCCAGCCGCTGGCAACAGAGGACCTGTACCCTGTATTCTGCGAAGAACTGTGCAAGCAGGAAATGGATTCTAAAACCAGGTATTTCGACATACCGGGAGAAGTACTGGACTACTACAGAACATTCCGCCCGTCTCCTTTGATACGCGCCTATCATCTTGAAAAAGCGCTGGATACTCCTGCAAAAATATACTTTAAATTTGAAGGAAATAATACTTCGGGCAGCCATAAACTGAATGCAGCTGCTGCGATGGCATATTATGCAAAAGCGCAGGGACTGACTTCCCTGACAACTGAAACAGGAGCCGGACAATGGGGTACTGCCCTGTCAATGGCCTGTGCTCATTTCGGTCTTGCTCTTACAGTGTTTATGGTCAAGGTGTCATTCGAGCAGAAACCTTTCAGGAAAGCCGTAATGGAAACTTATGGTGCAAAAATTATCCCCAGCCCTTCCAATACAACGGAGGTCGGACGCGCCATTCTGGCGAATGATCCCGGTACCGGCGGCAGTTTAGGCTGCGCGATCTCGGAGGCTATCGAACTTTCCATGAAAGATGACAAATGCCGCTATGCCCTCGGTTCTGTCCTGAACCAGGTATTGCTGCATCAGTCTATTATCGGACTTGAAAGCAAAATCGCCATGGAGAAATTAGGGGAATACCCGGATGTCATAATCGGCTGCGCAGGTGGCGGATCTAACCTTGGCGGGCTGATGTCTGCTTTCATGCAGGATAAACTGACAGGGAAAGCTGATTCACGTTTTATCGCGGTGGAACCGGCTTCATGCCCGTCATTCACACGCGGAAAATACGCTTATGACTTCTGCGATACAGGGAAAATAACACCTCTTGCAAGGATGTACACCCTCGGCAGTGATTTTATCCCTTCACCGAATCATGCCGGCGGCCTTCGTTATCACGGGATGTCTCCGATCCTTTCCAAGCTTTATCATGACGGCTACATTGAAGCAATCTCAGCAGATCAGAATAAAGTATTCGAGGCGGCAACAAGGTTCTGCAAACTGGAGCAGATTCTTCCCGCACCGGAATCATCTCACGCTATCTATGGCGCGATACAGGAAGCGCTTAAGTGTAAACAAACCGGGGAAGCTAAGACTATTCTCTTCGGCCTCACCGGCACAGGTTACTTTGACATGAACGCATACATGCAGTATAATGAAGGAACAATGACTGATCATATTCCTTCAGATGCGGATCTTCAAAGGGGATTTAACAGCCTGCCCAAGGTAGACTAGCTGCAGCAGAATTAAATTTAAGATATGCCATATAGATGTCTCTTTAAAAGCAGAGTGTTTTGAACCGCACTCTGCTTTTTACATTTCTAAACTTATGAGCCGGCGCCTTTAAAATAATTTATACTCTGATTCAGAAGGTCAGCCTCATTCCGCATATTCTCTGAGGTGGCAGCCAGTTCTTCGGCCCGTGCCGCTATAAGCTGAGTTGTATCATTGATTATACCGACCATTTTTACTATCTCATCCGAAGCATCCATCTGTTCACGGGTTGCAGTTTTTATTGCATCCGATGTCACACTAACACCGTCCATTTCATCGACGACGGTTACTTTAACATCCATCTGTATTTTCATTGCATCCGAAATTTCTTTCATCATATTGCTGATCAGGTTAAAGCCTTCAATGATGGCGGCAATGGTCTCCACGATGTCATGTACGTTAGAAAGACCTTTTTTTATTTCGCTGTTATTCACTTTTACAAGTGAATCGATCTGCTTGGTGCTCGACGCGGTCTGATCTGCCAGCTTTGAGATTTCATCGGCGACAACCGCAAATCCGCGGCCTGCATCTCCTGCGCGCGCTGCTTCAATAGCCGCATTCAATGAAAGCAGGTTGACTTTCTCTGAAATATCTCCGATTATCTGGATTATGTTCATTACCTCGGTAGAGCTGTCGCTGATTTTCATCATCGACTGATTCATTTCGTTGAGCATCCTTTCACCGTTTCTGGCTTTGCCGGTAAACTCATCAGTATTTATCTGGGTTTTCTGAACCTTCATGCCCATTGTATCAACGACCCCTGCCAGCTCGTTCACCCTGTGCATCATGGCCTTAAGGCTCAGATTCTCCTCCTCTACCCGCTCGGAAATACTGGTAAATCCGGATGAAATTGTTTCGACCGTTGCAATGATCTCCTCAGTTGATGCGGCCTGAGTGCTGGCATTTTGAGAGAACTCGCTTATTGTTGCAGACATTTCGTCGGACGACATAAAAAGTTCGTGAGACAGATTCAAAGTGTTCTTAACTACATCGTTTATTTTCGAGATAAAGAGATTGAACCAGACACCAAGGCTATGCATCTCGTTTTCAGTATTTGCCTGGTAGACCTTGCACTGGACGCATGTTTTATATGTTTTCTCAATGATGAATTTACACGACGTTTCCTTCCCCAGCCGCCGTGCTATGGAGCCGATTTCAAAAAAGCAGAAACCTTTACCTTTGTCGTATTCAATATATTCATCACCCTGCTTCTGATAAACTTTCATGGCAGATTTTTCAGATGTAGGATATCTTACAGAAAGATCACCCAGAGCCCCTCTGCCGAAGGATTGCATGAAAGTGATAATCGACCTGTTAATATTCCGTGAAAGCAATACTGCGATAAAAATTGAAAAGACGATAAACAGACCGCCGATAACAAGGTATATTATTATTGTTTTAGTTACTGCCGCATAAGCTACGCTTTTTTCAATTTCAATGAGAAACATCCACTGGAAATAACTGAGCCATTTCCATATGCCGATCACTTCTCTCCCCTCATGGTTTATGTATATATCATGCCCGGCATGCCTGCTATCGAGGCATTCTGATACACCTTTAACCAGCTGTCTGGAATCACTGTTCATCAGCCAGAATCCGTTCTGCTTCCCCGCAGAGAGATTGGTGATATAATAATCATTCAGCACACCGAAGGTTTTTTTATACTCGTAATCCCTGGAGGAGCATATGACTTTCCCTGTCGCATCCAGTATAAAAGCATTCCCGTTTTTACCGAGATTAATTATGCTCAGGGAGTCATCCATGACATTCATGTTTACTGCACAGATTACATATCCGGCCGGCTTGCCGCCTGATACGGATACAGGGAAACTTATAGGCTGGATAATGACATTTACACCATTACGGTTTTCAATGTATGACTGGAATATATGTATGTCATGGCGTTTCGGTATCCGGCTGAACATCTCCCTGTCCAGAATACCCTGCCTGTTGTCAGATGATGCGGCTATGTTCCCTTTGCTGTCGATAAGCATGATCCACGCATAAGTCCCCTGATCGTACATCACTTCATCTATATACTTTATCAATGCGGCCTGCGTATTCGGGCTGAGCCTGCCTCCCCTGTCGAGCTGATTCGCGGCTTCAGCCAATATCGGCGACTTTGACAGCTTTTCAACATGCTCAGCGCGCGACTCCATCCAGTATTCTATAAACTCAAACTGTTTGGTGGCGATCTCTGTGTAATTCGAAATAACCATTTCCTCTATCCATGAACCGGTTAACACATAATTCACTGTGACAAAAATCAGAGATATGAGGATGGAAACACCCAGCAGAGCGTATTTAACTTTATTTCTTATGCTGAAGTTCTGAAACCAGTTGATTACTTTCGCTGACAGGTTCATGTTTCGCCCCTTGGATACCCTTTCAACTTCTAATTCCGTTCCCGGTGACAGCTTTTGCAGCCCTGCGGCCCTGTTGTCCGGCGATGGCATTCATGGCATTGCTGGTGGAACGCAGATTTGAGATTAATAACAGAACCCTCATCTTTTTTCCCGTGGCAGGAGGAACATTTAGCCATGGATCCCAGATGGTGGCAGTCAATGCATTCGGTATTGTATTCCTCCACGTGCCCCTTGTGGTTGAACTGTATCTGCGGCAGACGATGACCTGTTTTTTCCAGAGGAATAATATCTTTAACGTTCTGATATTCAGATTTAACCCCTGCATGGCATTCCTGGCATTTTACAGGCCCGTTACTCTTTTTATGGCAGTCTTTGCAGAAAGAATGAAGGATCACCATCTTAGATTTGCCCACATGGCAGGCATCGCATTTTTTCTTTTCTTTTTCCTTACCCGCATCATGATGGCATATATTACATTCCACCTTTACATTTTCATGAGCCTTGTGACTTTTATCATCAAAGACAAAAGTTCTGCCGTACATATTTTCAATATCTTTATAAACCTGTTTTCCCTGTTTTTCAATATGGCACTCATTGCACCGCACCGGGCCTTTATTCATGTCCCTGTGGCATTTAATACAGGAGGTATGGAACATTTTAGCACCGGCAAGTCCCTTGTGGCAGAAGGCGCATTTCTTTATCCGTTCATCATTGCCCGCTTTATGATGGCATGTTTCACATCTGATACCTGATTTCTCATGGCTGCTGTGGGACATATTAACCCGGATGGTGGTTTCCATGGTCTTACTGCCATGAGCGGCATCTGCGTCCGTGTAGTAGTTATTGACGCCGGTAATGGTTACGATATCGGTCTTGCTTTTCGCGTCAGAGCAGACCATCAGAGGCATAACAGCTAATGCTATTATCAGTGCAAAAAGAAATCGGATAAATGTTTTATCTGCCAAGCTATATTTTATCATATATTTTAATATCGATAATTTGATGAATTTAACTTAACAGCTCAAAAAAAAAAGTCAAACTTTTTAATTTCCTGCGATATTTTCTATATTAACAGATTTAAATTAAATAACAAGATACCGAATGCTGTATTTCAAGGCATATTTTAAAACAGAACTTCGACGCTGTGCAGTAACCATCGGGCATCTCTCTACAGGCAATCACTGAGTTTTTCCGGATTACGGTGATTAACACTTTAAACAAAGAACAATTGATGCCCCGCATATTGTCTGTTATACTCTACTATAACAATTAATAAATATGCGGATAACAAACGATCAGTTCCCGTGGACGAAGAACTTAAAATAAGCAGTTCTCTCTTTGAGCGACTGCTGCAGAGAGGGAATTTTCCGCCAGAGAGTTAAACAAATACAGAATATAACATCTGTGAATGATTCCACTCTGTAATCTGCGAAGTTCCACTTCTAAAGATTATTTTTCTGAAGTGCCATCTAATAACCGGCACTATTTTCTACTTAAGAAATAGTGCAAAAATACCGACAAATAATGATAATTATACACCTTTTGAATACCGTCTGCCAGGGAGGTATCGCAATGAAGATTATGATTATCAGAGAGCCCGACATTAATTCATATTTATACCTCAGTGACGATTACGGCAGCTACGGAAAATTCGGCATAACAAAATCAGGCGGATTCTATGTTCTTCCTGAAGATTCCTGCCTCCCGGATAATAGTCTCATCAGCGGTTTCTGGGCTGTAAATAAAGTAAAGGAGATTTTATACCTGTATCCCGGAGGGCCTCTGCCCGATTTTGAAATGTTCGTACAGGATATTATTGAGTCAAGACAGATTGAAGATATTGTCAATGCAGCCGGGCTTATGACAAATTAGTATCCCGGCAAATAAAAGTCATATCAGAAACAGAGTAAATTAATTTAAACTGAAACGGTGTAAAAAGTATAATCAGCAATAGTATAACATTCATGGAAGTTTCTTAAAAAATATTTTAAAGGATATAAATATGGAAGTTCTTATTGAAAAAAATCCCCCTGTGTGCACTATAATTATCAACCGCCCTGAAATGAAAAACGCGGTAGATGGGAAAACCGCTCATCTGCTTTTTGATGCATTTAAAAAATTTGATGCCGATGACACTCTCGCGGTTGCCGTTCTCTGCGGTGAGGGGGGAACATTCTGTGCCGGAGCAGACCTGAAAGCCATATCGCAGTTCAGCCCGGATGATGATTCACTCAGCCGTATTAATCCGCTGGAAAGCGACATGTCAAAAGTCGCGCCCATGGGTCCGAGCAGGCTTTTCCTTTCAAAACCGGTCATCGCAGCCGTATCAGGATTCGCGGTTGCCGGAGGGCTTGAACTCGCATGCTGGTGCGACATGCGGATTGCAGATCGTGATGCAGTATTTGGTGTTTTCTGCAGACGTTTTGGAGTACCGCTCATTGATGGAGGAACCCAGAGACTTCCGCGCCTTATCGGTGCAAGCCGGGCTATGGACATGGTGCTTACAGGAAGACCTGTCGGGGCAGAAGAAGCTTATGACATCGGTCTTGTTAACCGGCTTGTCAATAAAGGCACAGCCCGCCGGGAAGCAGAAAAACTCGCCATGGAGATTGCGTCTCTACCGCAAAAATGCATGCGCAGTGACCGCGAAGCTCTCTGCCGCGGACTTGAGATGAATATTGACGACGCTCTTGCACTGGAATTTCAGATGGGGATGAGAGTACTGGAAAGCGGCGAGTCTGTTAACGGTGCCAGACGGTTCGAACGCGGTAAAAAAAATAAATAACCGGGCATCTCTTTTATAGAGATGCAGATACCGCTGCCGGAAATCTCCTCCGCGCTCTTAGCGCCGCTATTCTTTAGAGTTTTCATATCAGCCAACCGGCCGATTCCCTGGCAGAACCTTTTTTTATTTACATTACCCGCCGGGTTTAACACTCCATCAGGAATTGCCATTGATCCGGATTAGTTCTAAAACTAAAAATAGTTATGATTTCAGTTATATTGCCGATTTATATAATAGGCCGGATTATCAAAAATACTTTGTTTTGGAATGGAATTGTTCTATTTTTAAAATAGAACAGCTGAATGGAGAAAAATGTGAATTACATTAAAATAACTATAATCACCATACTTTTATTTCTTACGGTAAATCCCGCTTTCACCGCGACTGCTGTTGATCTGATGAATGAAGGTAAAATGAATCTTTATAAAGGGAATATTGAAGAAGGTGTAAAGATTCTGGAAGAAGCGGGCAGGATGGATAATCAGAATCCCTACATAAAACTTTTTCTTGCAAAAGGCTACAGCTGGGATAACCAGTGGGACAAAGCGAAATCCCTGTATGGTGAAATAATAAGCACAACCCTCCCGGAGGACCCGGTTTACTGGGAAGCCAGATTCGGTATCGCGCAGATAACATCCTGGGAAAAAAAATATGACGAAGCAATAAACCTTTATCAGGAAATACTCACATCATATAAAAAAATTGAAAAAGGTCTGAAACTCGATATAGGGCTTGCCATAGGCGATATTTATTCGTGGAAAATGGAGAATGACAAGGCCCATGAACAGTTTAATAAACTTCTCACTGAATACCCCGATAATCCTGTCATTCTTAACCGTATAGCAAAAATATATTTATGGCAGGGCGAATATCAGCAATCACGGGAATATACAGCTAAAGTATTGTCTATTGACAGTAATGATGCGGAGTCTGCTGAAAGAAAAAGAGTCCTCGACCAGATTAAGCCTTTCAAAGCGACAATAGGCTATGACTACATCTATTATGATTCTAAAAATACTAAAGGTGAAAACGTTCAGGTGCATAATCTGCTGCAGGGGTTTGACTGGCAGTATTCAAATCCATTAGCACTTTTTTTATATGTTAATGAGGTAAGGCAGAACTCTATAGAAACCGAAGACCCGGATGAAGCCTCGAAGTGGACTAATGATGTAAATTTCAGAGGGGGGAGTACATACAGGATAAATTCTCTGACATATATTTCCGGAGCGGCTGACTACGCCCTCAACGCGAAAATTTTTCCCGACTTCAGTGGAGAACTCTCTCTAAGCAGAAAGCTGACACAGAATATAGATATTGAAGGATTGTACAAGTATACATACGATTCGATTGACAGCGCCCAGACTGTAGACAACAAACAGTATCATCTCCTTTCTCCCGGTATAGTTTTCTATTACAACCCGCAAATCTATAACAAGCTGCAGTTCTTTGTGGAATCAGACAGCAAAGATCTCTTCTATTCTGTCCTGTTACAGCAGTACTTCGCTGTAAATCCGGAGAACATTTTTCAGTTTTATCTGTTCCTCAGCCAGGGGAGAACCTATCTCACATTCTCGGACACCACCATTTTACAGGATACAACAACCTATAGCGCTTCATTTTTATATACCCGTTTTTTCACCTCATCTTTCGGCCTTGAATTCTCCACAGGGCTGACGACCAGTGTAGGCAACTATACCAATTATCAGGCTGGGATAAACGGTATTATTAAATGGTAAACAGAACCATCCTGACAGAATATACTATTCCCGGTTTATGCAGGAGGTCGACCTGTTGACTGAAAAACCGGTAGAGATATCTGGAAATATTTTCCGGGCGGACATAATTGATAATATTTTAAAACATTATTACTCGCTGTTCCCGGCAGGTGAGGTCAGAGAAATTTTCAGAGATAGCTGTATTCTTATAAGTGAAGAAACAGGTTTCATAAAAGGCTCTGATCCCGCCATCCCGGATTTATGGAATTATTTTTTTGAACTGATAGTTTCAAAAAAAGGATACAGCTGGCTGTCCCTGATAGAAGACGATCTCCGGAGATTAACCGGCGAATATCAAATCGAATATCCCGTCATACTTGATTCATCTATATATAAACTGGAACAGAGATGCCAAAAACTTGAAAAGGAGAAACTCACCCTGCTTGATAATTTACGCAGCATAGAGATGAATCCGGATTATATTCTTTTCAAAGATCCTCTTGCCCAGATTTATAAAGAGGATATGTTTAAAGAAAATCTTATCTCCGACATTATAGCTTTCAGAGATCTGGAAATAGACTTTGCCTTTTTCATTATTGAAATTGACAATCTGCCTTCACTTAACATTAAATACGGGCGCGAAGCCGGAGACGAACTGCTTGCAAATACTTCTTATCTCTTAAAAAACTTTAAAAAGAACAACAGGCAATATGCCCACCATCTCATATTCAGAATGAACGGACCCAGATTCACATATTACTGCAATGATGTTACGCGGGATGAAATCATCTCAATTGCGGAGGAAGTGCGGGCTGAATTCAGGGAATCAACGCTTTTTATAACCGGCATAACAGTGTCCATAGGTGTTATCCATTCAGAAGAAATTTCAGTGGGAGATAAAGACCCGTCCCTATTATCAGCCAGTGTTATTGAAATTGCCAATTCAAGGCTCAGGCTGGCAAAGCATAAAGGTATAGATTCCGTATGCAGTGATTCAGAAACATCCGCCTGCTTTGAACTCGAGGAATATATCATGGTCATCGACCCTGATATAAGTATAAGATATATGCTGGAAACCCACCTGATCAGAGCCGGTTTCAATGTAGAAACTTTTGCGATGGGAGATGAGGCGCTGGAAAAAATTTATACCAGGAAACCCATGGTTATAATCAGCGGGCTTATGCTTCCGAAAATTGACGGTTTCTATTTAAGGAAAAAACTGCTGGAGGATTCCGCCCTTAAAGATATACCATTCATTCTTACATCCTCTACAAAGGATGAAACATCTATCATCCGGGCACAGTCTCTGGGGATATATCATTATTATAAAAAACCATATTCAATTATTGAATTAATCGGTCTGGTGAAAAACCTGTCACAAACCGGAATATAGTTAATGAACAATTATAGCATACTCCATTTAATTGCCGGACTGTTATTTGCTGCTGATATTGTATTCCTGATTTTACTGTTTTCCTCCAAGAATTTAAAGCGCAGAGAGAACAGTGTATATCTTAATAACAAAAAACTGATTATCGATACAATCGCTGATAGCGGCAATACCCCGGATTTTTCAGATTTAAAAATGAGCCCTGATGTAATTTTCCGGATTTATAAAGATATCGCTGTCTCCATTTTTTTTTCAGAGGAAGTATCACAGTCATTTATTGATTATTTCATGGCAGCCGGCATCGTTGAAAAATACTGCATATCTGCAAAATCACGAAACAGGTATAAACGTTCAGAAGCTATTCTTAACCTGGCATTTCTACCCTGTGACAAAAGCCGGCGGACTCTTGAAGCGGCGCTGGTTGATGAAAAATATTACTTTATAAAAGTTTACATTGTCAATTCACTGATTGAAACAGAGGATTACCTTTCAATACCGTATATCCTGCAGACTCTGATCGGTTCACCGCGATGGTACAATGAAAAAATATACAGTGTAATGGGGCAATTCGGGGAAAAGCTTCACGACTTTCTGATCAACTTAACAGCCATAGATTCCAAAGAATTAAAGATGGTAATTATCTCTTTTGCCGGATATTATTTTTCACCTGATATTAAAAGTCTCCTTATCGGATTTATGAATTCGGATGATCCCGAAATAGCCAATGCGGCGTCTGAACCATGCAAAAAATTCTATCCTGAAATTCTCCGTTCAGAAACTTTTATAAAATCCCCGCTGCTTAAAATCAGAAAAAATGCCGTTGAAGCAACAGCCTCCCTGATTTCACGGGAGTCGCTGAATATACTTATAGACGCAATGCGTGACAATTACCTATATGAAGACTGTATATCAGCAATATTCCGGATGATAGCAGCGAATGCTGATCTGTTTCAGGAAACTATCTCCCGCTTCATGGCGGAAACAGATCCTCTGTTAAAGAATGGACTCGCTGAAGTATTATCAAAAAGAATTGAGTATCTTTTTACGAGACTCAGGTTCGACAACTCCGATTCACTTAAAAAACTTATAAAGGATATCATTACATCAGGGACTCTCCGCAATACAATAGCATTTTTAAATGAAAATAGTGATGAGAAACTGGAAGATAAAATCTGCAGTATGATTAAAGATATCCTGATCAGCAGAAACGATATAAACAGTGAATTAAGATTATATCTCAATGAAAGAATTCTCTCAAAACTTAATCTGTCCAGGCTGGAACCTCAGAGAGGTGAACCGAGGCAGGAGGTTGTACGAATCGGCCTTCTCAGAATTTTTCTGGGTATGGCTATTCTATTTTTTCCATCAGTTTATTTTATTGATTATTACGGGACATTCACTCTTGCGGGAATATCCGGTTCAATAAAAAACTTTTTTTATCTGTTCAATTACTTTTTTGCGTATTACGGTATTTCCCTGAATACAGTCTATCTGCTGCTTCTCCTGTTCTCATTTATCGGATCAAGACGCCAGCTTAAATGCTGGGAGATGAAGGACTACAGATTTTTATTTAAAAAGGGAATACTCCCGTCCATATCAATCATAGCACCGGCTTACGGAGAGGAGGCAACTATTATCCAGAGTGTCAATTCCCTCCTTAATCTTAATTATCCGGATTACGAGGTAATTGCAGTAAACGACGGCTCGACTGATAAAACACTTCAGACTTTGATAGAATATTTCAACCTGGAGAGAACTGACATCCATGTAACGGAAAAACTGAAAACTAATACTATACGCGGACTTTACAGGAACCAGTACCTGCCTAATCTTCTTGTTGTAGACAAGGTTAACGGAGGGAAAGCGGATTCACTCAATGCCGGAATCAACATGTCAAACAAAGACTATTTCTGCGGAATAGACGCCGATTCACTTCTCGAGAGAGATTCACTGCTGAAAATGACGGCCCCCTTTCTCGACACAGATACTGAAATTATCGCCACAGGCGGAAACATTGTACCGGTTAACGGATGTTCCGTGGATAAAGGATATCTCACAAAGATCAGAATACCGGAGAAATTTCTGCCGGGAATGCAGACCATGGAATACATCCGGTCATTTATATCGGGAAGAGTGGGATGGGCAACAATCCGCTGTCTGCTTATCATATCCGGCGCGTTCGGCCTCTTCCGTAAATCATCTGTCATAGCAAGCGGCGGGTATTTGACCGGCAAGGAAAAATACCGCAAGGATACAGTGGGCGAGGATATGGAGCTTGTTGTAAGGCTTATCAGGCATACAAAAGATAAGGGAAGGAAAGGGATAGTCAATTACATCTTCAATGCCAACTGCTGGACCGAGGTCCCTGAAGATTTCAGCATACTCCGGAAACAGCGCGACAGATGGCAGAGAGGTCTGCTTGACATTATGACCTTTCATATAAGGATGCTTTTTAATCCGAAATACGGAGAGGTGGGTCTTATCGCTTTTCCCTATTTTATTGTTTTTGAAGTAATCGGCCCGTGGATTGAAGCACAGGGCTTACTGATGTTTCTTATAGCTCTGGCAATGGGTCTGCTTAATACACATATAATCCTTCTTCTGTTTATAGGAACTATATTTATGGGGCTTTCAGTTTCAATTATTTCCTTTTATATTATGGAGAGAGGAAATGAATACTTTTCAAATAGAGATGTAGCTGTTTTAATACTTTACGCATTCTGCGAGAATTTCGGGATAAGGCAGTTTTTCAGTATACTGAGGCTCGGCGGTTACATAAATGCACTCAGGAACAAACAGGGCTGGGGTAAAATGGTGAGAAAAGGATTCCAGAGTAAACCGGAAACTGCATAAGCAGTATTACATAGCATGCGATTACAATATCGGTAACGGCATTGTGTATAATCCGCGCTGTCACAGCGATAGAATAAAAGAGACCGGCTTCTTGACAAATTGCATTTTTTAGTTTAATTTATTACATGGGCAGCATCATCAGAATTTTTTTAGGAGAATACTATGCGTTTTAAAAATATAGCTGTCGTGCTGATAATTGCCTTAGCTGCTTCACTGCCATCAGATGGCGTCTCCGGCGAAAAAATTGATCCGTCAATACACGCAGCAAAAACAAAAGCGCTTCTGTGGCTGAAAAACCAGAAGGTTCCAAACTCAATAATCCCCGACCCTCAGCCGGAGAGGAGAAACCTTGTAGTAAGTTATGAAATGCACCCCGATGCACCGGCATACAAATATATTTTCGGGCGTTCAATTATTTATGACGATGCCCTTGCGGTTATAGCATTCACAATGAATAAAGAGTACAAAAGCGCATCGCAAATTCTAACGGCTATGAATCGCCTGCTGCGCAAAGACGGCGGATTATGGTTCGGGTATAATGTAAACAACGACTGGCCGTCAGAAAACGATTATGAAGGATCAACTGACCGCGCCGGCGCAACAGCGTGGGTGGGATATTCAGCTGTTTATTACCTCCAGACCCGTCTTTCTGAAGATCCTTCATTCCTTGATACAAACCATGAAGCGAAAACTATACTCAAACTGGCAAAATCACTGGGAGATTATCTGCTGAAAATGCAGATAAATAAAAGCAGCGATCTCCGGAACGGATTGATCACCGGGGGGAAGAACTCATACTCGCTAATGCTTAAAAATAATATTGTCACTGAAATATTCAGGGAAACTGAAATTGACTGGATCAGCTCCGAGCATAATATTGACGCTTACTTCTTCCTGCGCGACCTTGCTGTCATAACTAAAAACGAAGCATATAACAAGAGCGCTTCTTCTATAAAAAAATCAATGCTGCGGGTATGGAGCGTGAAAGATAAACAATACTATCGCGGAATCAAACCCGGATATATTGATACCGCCCTGGCTCTGGATTGCGCTACATGGGGTGCAGTATTTTCACTCAGCGCCGGGAAATCTGAATATGCGGCTCAGTCTCTCGGAACTATTGAAAAGCTCTATTCAAGCAGTGCAGCGGCATTAAATGGAAAGTCAACAGTTCAGGGCTACAAGCCGTATGCAGATAAGGAAATCTATGAAGAGACTGACATAGCTGTAACTAAATACTATTTCCCGGAATTAGAAGGATCGACATGGGACAGGATCAGCGGCGTGTGGGTTGAAGGTTCCATGGGAGCGGCTTTCGCATACCTCAAAACAGGAAATCGCGGGAAAACCGCCGGGATACTTAAAAACATGCTCTCTCTGCAGAGTAAAAGCGGCGGATTTATATATTTTACACGCGAAATACCGCATGAATTTTCAACATACGTAAGTGTTGCAAGCACCGCATGGTTTATAATGATCGCCTCTGCGCTTGAAGACCAGGCAGTTGCGGACAATTTCTGGAGCGAGTAAAAGCTGTGAAACGAATAGTATCAATATGCGCAATTATTATACTTCTTTCAGCATTTTCATTTTCATTATATCCAGCCTCGAAAAAAGAAACCAACAGCAACCGGCACCGCGCCATGATACTCGATCTTTCCAGCCGGAACAGAACCGGCAGTACTGAGTTAACCGCATTGAAACACTGTTTTGATATTTTCGCGATACAGTACACAATAACCGACAATCTCGCAGCCGCATCCGGTGCTGCTGTGATCTTTACTGCGGGAGATCTGCGGAACACAACATTTTCACCATCAGAACTTCAGCAGCTCTATTCATATGTGGAGAACGGAGGCGTGCTGGTTTCACAGGTCGTTATCGGGAACAAACTCTTCAGCCTCTTCGGCATAAAGGATCTGAACGAAAGTAAAAAACGCTACGCGATCAGTTTTCAGGAACCTGCTGCCGATAGTTCACTTGTCTACCTTGACCGCCCGGAGGAACGGACAGTTTCTCTGGGAAATAAAAAATTGTACAATAAAGTTATCTGGACTCACGCCTTTTCTGTCACAGACGCAAAAGCCCTTGCTTCAACCGAGGATAAGAAAACTATTTTTTCTGTTAACCGGTATGGTGAGGGCGTTGCATATGTACTTGGAGTTTCACTCAGCGATTCGGTTCTGCTGCCCCATGTAGGGAACGATTATGAAGCACAGCGCGGATGGATCAACACATTTGAGCCCGGTTCCGACGTGTTTCTGCTGATCATGAAATCAATTTATGAACAATATACTATGCCGTTCATATACCTCAGCACTGTCCCTTACGGTAAAAAAACAGCTTTGATCCTATCCCATGATGTTGACGCTCAGCCATCCTTCAAAAATATGGTTGATTATGCCGAACTTGAAAAACGTTTCGGCGTGAGCGGCACATATTTTATTACAACTAAATATTTTAAAGATGATATGGATACCGGTTATTACGATGCAGATGCTATAGAGTATATTAAAAAAGTAAAGCAGCTGGGGGGAGATATCGGTTCTCATACAGTAACTCATTCCATCATCTTTGAAAAATTCCCGGCCGGCAGCATTAACACTACCCGGAGGAATTATAAAATTATTGTAAGCCCTACAGTATTCGGTGAAGTAAAAGTGAGCAAGGAGCTTCTTGACAGCGACATCCCGTCACAGAACACTATCTCTTTCAGATCCGGATATCTCCGCTATCCGGAAAACCTCATCGACACTTTAGAAAAATCCGGCTATCTCTACGACTCATCATTTTCAGCAGACGACATTATGTGTAACTACGCGTACAGAGCATTTAAGTTCAGAAAAGTCGGGTCTGAGGAATCATCCGTCATTGAAATTCCAGTGATATTCGATGATTCACAGGGATTACTGACACCGAAAAATGTTAATGAGCTGGTTGATAAATGGATTGATATTATCAGCGCAAACGGCGACAATGAAGCTATATCCGGTTTACTTATTCACCCGTCCGAGACAGGGTATAAACTTAAAGCGGAGGAAATCCTTTTAAAAAAAATATCGGAAGAAAATATCTGGATCGGCAATCTTTCAGATTATGGCGATTTCTGGTCAGTACGAAACAATTATAAATATGAGAGCGGGATTGACGGCAAGACCCTGACAATCAGAATTTTAAGCCCGAAAATCGATGACCGGATCAGTATCTGTATTAAAAACACTCCGCAGATCAATGAGATTCATGTAACCGACTCAAAAAATAATTCTCTGAAATTTAACCGGACTCAGACAAAAGAAAAAATATTTCTTCACTTTAATTTCAACTAAACACGATCTGACGGCAGCATCATTCCGCCTTAATATACGGCAGATTCCCGGCATTTCAACAATGATGCTTTTTATTCTCCGGATGATGATTGCAAATACCGGAACAGGTTTTACTGCAGGTACTTCCGGGACTTTTAATCCATTAAATTACATTCTGATATAATAATTCTTTTAATAAATCTTTAATTGACAGAATAAATCTTAAATGAAATAATTAGTATTCATCTTCTTTAAGATGAATACAGATCAGAGTGTAAAAAATTATAAATGGAATTAAAAATTCTGACATTAATACTGATCTTATCCGGCCTTGAAACACTATTCCTGGCGGGATGGTCGGCAAAGTATCTGCTGTCCCGGGGATCATGGGCCTTTATGTCAATGATGATCTGCACGACGTTCTACTCAATCGGATACGGGATGGAAATTTCAAGTATCAGCCTCAGCCATATTCTCTTCTGGTCCAATGTGCAATATCTCGGTATCTCATTCATTCCGGCACTCAACATCATAATGGCTCTTAAATATACAGGCCGGATGCCCAGACACTACTGGATATTCATGCCTCTTCTGTTCCTGATACCGGTTATTACTTTGACTCTTCATTATACTACACTGCACCACGACCTTTTTTACCGCAATATCTCAGTAGATTTAAGCGGGCCTTTCCCCATGCTCTCTTTCGGAAAGGGACCGTTTTATATGGTACATTCAATATATTCCAACGTATCATTTCTAATGGGAATACTTGTATTCATAGATTTCACGAGAAAAGCAGCACCGTCATACAGAAAACAGGGGATCCTGATGCTGCTTGGATACATCGTTCCCTGGGCCGGTTATATATTATACGTCGCGGGTTTTGCACCCGGAAAGCTCGACATTATACCATTCACACTTAGTGCAGCAGCTCCTATATGGGCAGTCGCCATGTTCAGATACCAGTTATTTGATCTTCTCCCTGTAGCACGGGACTATATCTTTGAAAGCATGAATGACGGAATAATAATCATCGACCATGAAAAAAGAATTGCCGACTACAATTATTCAGCTAAAAAAATATTCCCCGAACTTAATAAAAGAACTATCGGGCAGAACTTTTTTCAGATACTCAAAGGCTACGAAGAACTGAATTCCCTTATAAATTCAAAAACTGATCACTCTTCAAGTAAAGAAATTATGATAATCGGAAAATCATCATCTTTATACTACAGGGCAGCAATAACTCCCCTCTACGGGCGCACAGATAAAGAAGAAGGGAATATCATCACTTTAAACAATATTACCGCTGAAATTTTAATGATTGATGAGATGAAAAAACTTGCATCAACAGATGATCTTACAGGAATCTGCAACCGTAGAAATTTCATGCTCCTTGCTCAGAATGAGATTGAAAGGTCAGACAGATACAGCAGACCTTTCACCGGCATCATATTTGATATAGACTACTTCAAAAAAATAAATGACTCATACGGACACATGATCGGAGACCTGGCGTTAAAGCATATAGTTGAAGTGATATCAATAGAGATACGCGCAATTGATATATTCTGCCGGTATGGCGGTGAGGAATTCGCACTTTTTCTCCCGGAAACTGAGCCTGAAGCCGGACTGCTAATCGCGCAGAGGCTCTGCCGCACACTGGCCGGCACGACATTCAAAACTGAGAATGAAGAGATAAGGATTACAGCAAGTTTTGGAGTGTCAGGAAAAATGCCGGGACAGGATAAAAATCTCGAAACTGTACTGAAAGATGCGGATACAGCACTTTACGAAGCAAAAAATTCCGGAAGAAACATAGCTGTGATTAAAGTTTAAATCACCGGTTTATCCGCACTGAATTTTAGTAAATCTGCCGGTCATTATCCGCGATCAGTATATCCGTCAGGAGATAGCAGCGTTATCAGCGTGCAGAGATATACGGATTTAATGGAGCCTGACTTCCAGGTTCTCTCTCCGGAGATGAATAAGATCTAAAACTGTATCTTTACCGGTTGACTTTCAGTTATTTTATGATTAAATTAAGTAAAGGAAATTAATTTTATGCGAAGGTAACTAATGAATATCACATTCAAATGGATCGGCGGCGCAACATGGATACTGCAGATTGATAGTGTTAAAATCGCCTGCGACCCTGTTCTCTGCTCTGAAGGCCATGTTCAGGACTATAAATATTTTAAAACTACGAGGCTTAACAGTCCGGTATATAATGAATCCGATTTTAAAAATGTAAACCTCTGGCTTCTTACCCATAATCACGAGGATCATATTGACAGTAAAGGTTTTGAGATGATAGAAAATGATTCAGTTATCATCTCTCACAAAAGCCTTAAATCTCTGTTTAAAAATAATATACATAAACATCTGAGGTTTCTCAAACGGAATGACGAGTCGGAAATATCAGTCGATGGTGTAAACATTAATGTAAAAGCTGTACCTGCAGTGCATGCAAAGAAATCTTTCCTCGGTAATATGGTTGGGAACGGAAACGGATATATTCTTGAAATTACCCGGAGCATTCTCATTTACCGCATATATATCACCGGTGATTCCGTTTATAACAAAAAACTGAAAAAAAATGTCGGCTACGCAAATATCGATTTAATAATTGCAAATTCCGGCTCAGCCATGGCGGGGAGATCTTTGCTGTCGCGTATCATCGGAAGAATTACAAATAACACAGGTGACATTAAAAAGATGAATACAGATCTTAATCCGGGAATGATTATCCCCGTTCATTGGGGAACCTTCTCCCACTATTCCGAAATAATTACTGATGATTCATTCAAAGGATATGATAATATAAAAATTATTAATCCCGGAGAGATTATAGAATTATTTTAGTTGCATAATTAACAGTAAAGCAGATACATTAAAAAACTACGTGTTGCCTCATTGACCGGTTAAAAGGTGCATCATAATGAACAGTGATAAAAACATCCCGTTTCAAACTATAGACTGGACTGCAATTCCCAGGACTGAGCATAAAGGTGAAACCGGTTCGGCCTTCTGGCAGACCGTTCAGTTCCAGGGACTTAGAATACGTATAGTCGAGTATTCGAAAGGCTATAAAGCTGACCACTGGTGTCAGAAAGGGCATATTGTACATTGTCTGGAGGGCGAATTTATTTCTGAACTTCAGGACGGCAGAGAGTTTATTCTGACTAAAGGATCGGCCTATGTTGTTTCCGATGATTTAAGTTCACACCGTTCAATCTCGAAAGGTGGGGTAAAACTTATGATCATTGATGGCGATTTTCTCCGCAAGGATATTGACTAAACAGGACACCAGCTATATGAATAATAGTATTATTACAACACTCCGCAGAGAACTTAAGCAGAACGCTGATGAAACCATAAAAAAATCGGGTGAAAGATTCTTCAAAGAAGAAGTGAAGATGTACGGGATGAAATCGGCAACAGCAACCGGAATAAGTAAAAAATATTTTAAATCTATCAAAGATAAAACAAAAGCAGAGATATTTACATTATGTGACGACCTCTGGCAGTCAGGATACATGGAAGAGTCGTTTATTGCATGCAACTGGTCCTATAATATTCTTAAACAATATGAACCGGAAGATTTTAAAATATTTGAAAAATGGGTAAAAAAATATGTAAGCAACTGGGCCTCGTGCGATACTCTCTGCAATCATACTGTTGGCGCTTTTATAGAAAAATATCCTGAATACATCGCAGAGTTAAAAAAATGGGCAAAGTCAGACAATCGGTGGGTACGCCGGGCTGCTGCTGTATCTCTCATAATCCCGGCAAGAGAAGGGCGTTTTTTAAAAGATATTTTTGAGATTGCAGATATTATGCTTTCAGATCAGGACGACCTTGTTCAGAAAGGTTACGGCTGGATGCTTAAATCGGCAAGCCAGGCACACCAGAAAGAAGTGTTTGATTATATAATAAAAAATAAATCTTTAATGCCGCGCACCTCTTTAAGATATGCAATTGAAAAGATGCCGAAAGAACTAAAAGCAAAAGCGATGGAAAAATAAAAATAATCTGTCACAGGATTAATTATGAAAATTAAATATGCCCATACAAATCTGATAGCTGAAGACTGGAAAAGACTGTCACTTTTTTATATTGATGTTTTCGGCTGCAAACCTAAACCGCCCGAAAGAAATCTCTCCGGAAAATGGCTGGAAGAGCTAACATCACTCCCTGATGTGGAATTAAAAGGTATTCATTTACAGCTCCCCGGTTATGGAGACGAAGGCCCGACACTGGAAATATTTGAATTCAAGAAAAATTTAAAAAGTGAGAATAAAAATATTAACAAAGAAGGTTATGCCCACATTGCATTCGCGGTTGAGGATGTTGAATTATGTTTTGACATGGTAAAGAAGCATGGCGGAAGTGCGGCAGGTGAAATTATAATAACTGAAATCGAAGGAGTCGGGAAACTGCATGTTGTATATGCCAGAGATCCTGAAGGAAATATTATCGAAATCCAGAAATGGAATTAAACGTATGATAAATGCTGATGCACCCGGCGAAAGTATTCAAATGAAAGATGTAAAAATCAGAAAATTACACGAAAAGGATTTAGAACCGCTGGCTGAACTCTACAGACAATTCTGGAATGAAGAATCTGATATTGACAGAATGAAAAATAAATTCCGTGAATTGAGTAATAATCCCGGGTATATATTTCTATGCGCAACCATTGATGAAACTGTTGCAGGATCGATTATGGGAATTATCTGCAATGAATTGTATGGTGAATGCAGACCATTTTTACTGATGGACGATCTGGTAGTCGATAAAAAATACAGAAAAAACGGAATCGGAAAATCTTTAATCTCTGAATTAGAAAAATATGCGAAGAATATGAATTGTTCCCAGATAATATTTATTACTGAGACTGACAGAAAAGAGGCTCTATCATTTTATGAATCGTGCGGGTATAATTCAAAAACACACGCTGGATTTAAAAAATCACTAAAATGATATGTATCAGTTATACCCGCCTGATGCATAAATGTTTCTGATTTACGATCGTTACGGTATCCATAAAAAATGTTTTTGATGGAGAAAGGATTAAATGAAAAATAAAATTATACATGAAATAAAAAAAATCTGCCCTCCGGACATTTATGAACTAGGTTATGCGGCATTAACTGGTTTGCTGCATGAAGATTTTTCATCTTATCCTTACGGCATCTCTCTTGCCCGGAAACTCGATGATTTAATAATCGATGCTATAAAAGACGGTCCCACACCTGCCTATTATGATCTTTATCACTCGATAAATATGGAATTAAATGATAAAGTCATTAAGATAGCCGGTATCATCAACAATTACGGGATTAATGCATTCCCTGTAAAAGCGACTCTTGCCGACAGCGAACTGGATGAATCCTATGCCCGGACATTGAGATATAAGATATCACATAAAATGGTTGCCACAAGAGCCGGAATCGGCTGGATCGGAAAAACAGATTTACTTATTACAAAACGCTTCGGCCCCAGAGTACGTCTTGCAGGTATACTCACTTCGGAATCAATTTCATCACCTGGAGCTCCCATAGAGGAAAGTCTTTGCGGCAATTGTGATGTCTGTGTCAAAAAGTGCCCTGCATCCGCATCGAATGGATCATTATGGTCGAAAGATATTGACCGTGACGAATTTTATGATGCGGTTAAGTGCAGAAATTACTGCAGAACAATTTCAGATAAATTATTAAACAGAGATATCAGCATTTGCGGAATCTGTGTATCTGTCTGCCCGAAAGGCAGGGCTTGAAAATATAAAGACATCACCAGTTTCCTGGATTAACACTGAGGTTTTTTATAAATCTCACTATCCCGCTTAGCTTAAAAAGTCTGCCGAGCAAAAAGCGATAGCTGTAATCTCCCGTAAGCATGCCCCATATTAGAATTGTAAAAACTCTTCTATCCGGCGGCAGATTATTTTCTTCATGAACACATCTGCTCAGCGACCTGGCTATAAATGGTTTTTCCAGCGTCCACGAAAAAACTCTAAACATCATACTTCCGATAAAATTATCGCGTGACAGGCTCCGGCATAATTTTCTGTAATCTTTTTTAAAGTCATTTCCGGATATTCCATGTGTCACAGCTGATCTCATAGCCGAATCTGAAGTCAGAAATGCAGATCCAATACCATCCTTGTAAAGACGGCTCACTGCCGCGTCGCCTACTGCAACCCATCTGTCTCCGGAATATCTGCTCGCAGATTTTACAACAATTCTCGGCATGCATCCGCAAAGACTCTCAGGCATCTCAGCAAAAAATTGCCCCGATCGGACTGACTCTGTAGCCAAAAAATTATTTATAGCATCTTTGCGTATACTCTTCCATTTTTTACCGAACAACGATACATTTATATACTTACCTTTCGGCACCATAGTCCCGAAAAAGATATCGCCCGGTTCATCAAAAAAAGCCGCGACTGTATCTTCCGGCAGATTATCCGGTTTAATAAATTCATCCTGTACCATTATCACTGTTTCCGGAGGCTTGTATCTGAAAAACGGACTGAGTACACTGTGACTGTTTACTCCTGTCGCGAGTACAAGAAAATCTGCCGGGTATTGATCTCCATTTGTAATCACAACAGGCCGTTCCTCCCATTCTATGTTTCTAACCCTGGATTGAATAATATTAGCTCCTCTGCGGACGGCCTGTTCCCGCAAATAATCATCAAAAGATGATGCAGAACCTAACGGTGATACCTTCGGTCCGCCACCCCTGCTTATGCTGAATATATTTCTTTCCGGATCAGGCTGATTGACTATTATTACATCCCCGCCGATATTCGGTATATGAAGCATATAGCTTTTCAATTCATCAAGCACCAGATGCTTCGGAATATCAATACCAAGCGTGCCGAGATTTTTTAACAGAGTAGAAGATAGTATTCCGGCACACCCCTTGCATCCTGCAGGCCCCGCATCTGCACCCTTACGAATCTCGAATATAAGCACTTCAAGCATGATGTGCTGTTCTTCCGCATAACGGAGCAGATTCATCGCCGCAAAAGATCCCGCAGGCCCTCCTCCGACAATACATACGCGATTACCATTTTTAAGTTTCATGCCCGCCCTTCAGTTTAATTATTATACTTATTTTCACGGCATATAAAAACTTTTTTTCTTTTCTGAAAAAAGTTTTAATTATTTATAAAATATATCTGCCCGCAAATAAAATGGTTCTGTCATCCGGCTTAAAAATCTATGGTTAACTTTTAATCCGCTTATAGAACTCTTCCGTCTCTCCGATAAACAGAACAGGTATTAAATCTATGAAAAAAGTAATTCCCATAATAATAATTCTTCTCGGTTCTGTATGTGTACAAGGTGCAGGCCTCAAAGACTACCGAGATACTCCTCTTCTATGTCCTAAAGTAGAGGAGAACCGCCTTCCTTCCGGAGAATACTCTCTAATAAGATCTTATAGAAATATTACTCAACTGCTTGTATCTACTGATAGAAAAATTATACTCTACACCGACAGAGATAATCAGAAAGATAGTGAAATTTTTGTCAGCGCATATTCCAGGATAGAGAACATCCATCTGAATTTACCGGCACTTCAGCAGCACGAATTCGATGTTGCAGTGGACAAGCTTATCAGAAGAGGGGACAGCAGCAGGAGTTCAACAATTCATTTTCCCGGTGGTGATAAATTCATTGAAGATATAAAAAAAGGTACTAAACCGATGAAGGATGACGGAGAATACTTTATATACCTGAAAGAAAACAGTATCCCGGTATCACTAATGACAATTAGTCTGCTCATGAAAAAATTTACTTTGCGCAATTTACTGGATGAAAACAAAATCCCTTCAGCTTTCTACAGTATCTACATAGACGAATGTTACGATAAGAATATTAAAAAAATTATAATAGAATACTTTTCGTTAATAAAAAAATAGAATGAATTTGCAGTAATCTCCCTTGACAAAATCTTCTGAAATATTATCAGTCTGATATGGAAATATCAGACAAAATCAGCAGCTCAATCAAACAGCGCCTTTCCGGATGCATTAAATCTGCAATCCCTTCGGCAATGAAAACAGCTAAATTTCTTTTATCAATAATGATACCGGTATCACTGGCTGTAACTCTTCTTAAATACACCGGAATTCTTGAATATATTGCAGGATTGCTCAATCCGATGTTCAGCCTCATCGGTCTCCCCGGGAGCGCAGCTCTTGTATTCATTACAAGCATGGTCCTCAACATATACTCTGCGATAGCGGTAATCAGCACACTCCCGTTCAGCGAAAGAGAGCTTACTATACTTGCGCTTATGTGCCTGATTTCACATAATTATTTTGTTGAGACAGCTATTCAGAAAAAAACAGGTTCATCTGCAGTTAAGATTACGATGGTACGTTTTATATACAGTTTTATCGGGGCATACTCTCTGAATCTGCTGATGCCCGGGGGATCAGGGAAAATAATAACCGCAGCATCAGGCACTGCAGAATTATCTCTCAGCGGAATTCTTTCATCATGGTTATACAATTCACTTTACCTGATTGTTCAGATACTTGTTATTGTCACACTACTGCTTATTCTCCAGAAAATACTGGATGAATTCGGATTCATCGATAAACTCGCAACAATACTCGGTCCTCTTCTAAAAGTAATGGGCCTTCCGGATTCCGTGGCATTTCTCTGGATTGTGGCCAATATACTTGGACTTGCCTATGGTTCTGCAATTATGATTGAACAATCCGGGTCGGGCAAACTGATAAAAGAGGATGCTGATCTTCTGAATCACCACATCGGAATCTCACATTCACTTCTTGAGGATACACTCCTCTTTGTCGCAATAGGAGTACCGGCTCTCTGGATAATTTTCCCCAGAGTGATACTCGCTACAATTGAAGTATGGCTGCTCAAATTAAGAAAATCACTTTTTGGAAAAACAGATGAACCCATTACTGCCTGATAATATCCATTCAATACTTCTTAACAGTTTAAAAAATCCTTATGTTTTTGTTGATACAGAACATATCATAAGATACATGAACAGCGCCGCCATTGCACGATACAATGATGGAAAATCTCTGATCGGAAGGTCAATATTCTCATGTCATAACATCGCATCACGTGACATGATTCTCGAAATTTTTGAGAAGATGAAATCAGGACTTACTGAAGAGATCATTACAGACAATGATAAACATAGGATATATATGCGCGCCATACGTGACGAGAGAGAAAATCTCATTGGTTATTACGAGAGGTTTGAACCTCCAGTAAAAAGATAATAAATTTATACCTGAGGAGATACACTATGGAATTCAGATATTATATGCCTGTTAAAACTTTTTTCGGCAGAAACTGTATAGAAAAAAACAGCCGTGAATTTATGCTTCTCGGGGAAAAAGCGCTTATAGTAACAGGTAAAATATCTGCTGAAAAAAACGGGTCTCTCGCAGATGTGAAGAAAACTCTCGAGAGTGTTAAGATTCCTTATGCTCATTACAATAGAATAAAACCGAATCCCTCAGTAGAAGATGTACGCGAAGCCTCGCTCTTTGCAAGAGAATCCGGAGCTGATTTTATAATCGGTATCGGCGGAGGTTCACCCCTCGACGCCGCGAAGGCAATCGCTATACTCGCGGTAAATGACATAGATGACGATGATCTCTATAGCGGCATCTACAAAAACAGGCCTCTCCCGATCGCGGCAATCCCGACAACTGCAGGTACAGGGAGCGAGGTTACTCCCTATTCAATCCTCACATACAGTAGAATCAGCAACAAAAAAAGTATCGGCTGCGATTCAATATTTCCGGCAGCAGCATTTCTTGATCCTGTTTATACAGCGACCCTTTCCTCTGAAACAACTATAAACACTGCCGTGGATGCATTATCACACGCCATCGAAGGATATCTCTCCGCGAGGTCAACTGATGTAATCATGCCATACGCACTGGAGAGCATCCGACTAATCGGAGAGTGTATTCCTGAACTCAAGGAGATTAAGGTGTCTGACGGAGCCAGAGAGAAACTGCTATACGCGTCAATGCTGGCAGGGATTGTAATAGCGCACACCGGCACGACCGCAGTGCATGCCATGGGATATCCGCTCACTTACCACAGGAACATAGACCACGGCAGGGCAAACGGGCTTTTACTTTATCATTACCTGAAGTTCCTTGAACCATCAATAGAAAAAGTAAATCATATAATAAATGCAATAGGAATGAAGAGTGTAGATGAATTCGGGAAAGAGATAGATAAACTTCTGGGAGATAAAGAGATGCTCTCGGAATCAGAACTCGAGCTGTTCACCAAAACAGCAATGACTGCAAAAAATATATCAAACACCGTTCCGCTGCCTGAAGAAAAAGATATCCGTAAAATTTTTGAAAAATCTTTTAAAAGATAATTAGTATATTAAATAAAGCAGGAGGTTTCAATCCACATGCTTTTCTATATCCGGAACTCACTCTCCCGGCCAAAAACAGAGAGAATACAAGTGAACTTTGGCGATGTGAGCATTGAGGCGTTAGTTATTTCCCCTCTCCAATAAAATTCCCGTTATCCCATAATCCCTGCTGAATAATCTTTCCGTCCGGTGCATATTCTACGCCTTTGCCGTGCATTTTATGATCTTTCCACTGCCCGACATAACGTCCTCCGTCACTCCAGAAATAAGTACCTTCTCCATCCTGAAGATTTTTCTTCCATTCCCCGACATATTTATCTCCGGTATTCCAGATATAAGTGCCTTTACCGTCTTTCATGTCATCCTTATACTGGCCTGAATATGATTCTCCGTTTACTGCGGTATATTCACCATGCCCGTCCATAAGATCTTTTTTAAAACCGCCTGCATATTTATCTCCATTACCCCAGACAAATGTCGCGTTCCCCTCTCTATAACCTTTTACAAAATCTCCGCTATACTGATTAGCGTTTGACCATGTATAAACTCCCACTCCTTCCATATATCCATTCTTCCAGTCGCCGGAGTAGCTTGATCCGTTATAAAATGTAAGAACACCCTTGCCGTGTCTCATGCCGTTTTTGAAATCACCTTTATATATATTGCCATTTGTCCAGCTGAATTCCCCTGTCCCGTGCATCTGGTTTCCCTTGTATTCTCCGATATAACGGTTACCATTGGGAAACAGAAAAGTGTTGTTGCCCCTTTTAATTCCCGGCATAAGACTGAATACCGGCATACCTTCATAAACTTTTCCGGCAAGCATCCTTGTACCGCCGATCATCCTGCATCGTGATTTATCTTCCGCGAGTTCTATCACTTCCAGAGCAGCCATAAGTCCGTTTATTTCAATAAAAAGTTTATCCCCGATTTTCAGACCGCTACCTGTTATAGATACCTCTCCTGCTGATGAATCAGTTCCAATTACTTTACCTATCTCAGTTTTATCTTCATCGGTAAGTCCCGGGAGTTTAATTGCATTAACAAAAAGATAATCGAAAAATTCACCCTGCTCTATCGAACCATCAGCATATCTGTATGCCCCGATACCCCATGGAACATTAAGCTTGAATTCACCCGTGTAGGAATCCCCATTATTAAAATTAAGAGTTCCGCGGCCTACCCTGTTGTCATTTACCCAGTCCCCTTCATACTTTTCGCCCCAATTTTTATAATGCATGACACCCCGGCCATGGCGTATATTATTTTTATTGCCCCCCTCATAGCAGTCGCCGTTGTTATAAACAAAAATTCCTATCCCGTTATTGCAATCGCCCTCGGCACAACCCCCTTTATAAGTCGAAGCCGGTGAGAGATATTTAGCACATCCAGCAAGCTGCTGTTCCTGGACCGGTTTCATCTCCGGAGCTTTCGCAGGAGCGCTGCTGCAGCCGTTGAGAATTGCTAAAGCGGAAACAATAATTGCAATTTTCTTTATCATTATATTACCTCTTTAAAAAACTTGTATTGAATAAAAACATAAACTTCAAACAAGTCAAATTATTCACTGGTTTTTATAAGCTGATGATAATCTTTTTTAATACAATGAATGCAGGGGATGTTTACTGGAATTTAGAAGATGGTTAAATACCCGGAGCCGACATGCAGTTATATTCTTATTTTTTTACCAGCCGAGAGTTCAGTATATTTATCTCCAAATACTTCTTTAAACTTTTCTATAGTCCAGTCCGAACTGTCATGCGGAGATAAGGATATAATCTGCGGATCTACTTTCTTAATATTATTTATTGCGGATTCTACATCAATTTCCCTGATTCCGCGAAGCGGATTTCTGTCGACTCCGACTATATTCTGAATATTAAACGGACCCGCCATTACCCGGCCGCCGTTTACCGGGAGGTGAAGTCCGCCAATTATACCGTAAACCGGTTCATCAAAAATTTCCTCTGTCCGTTTTAATATCTGATCAATGCCCTGATGCCCGCATCCTATTATCAGCACTATCCCTTTATCCTTTACATTTACAGCCAGGCTCTGTTCAGCAGTGTAGCCGATGAGGAAAAGTGATCTTGGATAAATACCGTTTGTCGCTATACCTGTATCAATCACTTCAGGCTCTCTGACAATTTTAACAAACGGTTCCGGATTGTACTCTGATGGAGAAATCTCTCCGGGAGCATATACCGGAATCGAAGGAAGTATAACTCTGCCCGCTGATAAACTGAACGTATGGTTTTTCTCGCCGCTATTCCCTCCGATGTGATCCCGGTGTATGTGGCTTATAACTATTTTATCAATCTCCCCCAGCGGTATTCCTGCCTTCTGCAGATTAAGAAGCAGTGGTGACGGATGTTCGCTCTTCTTATTGTATCCAAGATCAAACAGAATCGTGCTATCCCCTGCTTTAATTAAATAAGAAACACCCTCCTCCGTTCTATATCCATCATCAACTGAGTAATATTCGATCAAGGGTATTATCGTAAGTGAATCAACCTGACCCATCCCTGTAATCTTTCCGATCTTCAGGGATAAGAGTTCTTTAGAAGCTCTCGAACTTCCCCTTTTCATTTTAAATGTCATCACAAGAATGAACAGCGCAATTAATAGGATTATGCAGACAAGAACAATAGCAGTTACTGAAGCGATAGCGGTAATCATTATAAACTCTCCAATGTGAAAAATCTTACCATCACCGGCTTTTAAAAATTCAGGTGCAGGTTAACATTAAATATCAGAGAAACCAGTTTTACTGCGAAGTATGTTATCAAGATAGCAAGTATTACCATAAGAAAAGTATTGGCTTTATAAAGGAACCGTTCAGAAAAAGTTTTCTTATACCGGTGAAGTATGATGGCCACTAAAGTCAGATAAAGGGCAAGGCCGAAAGCACCTGAAAAAACAAAAAGCGCCTTAATCGGAAGAGTCAATGCGGAAAACATATTCAGATCAGCAAAAAGTTTAAAACCGATAAACCACCAGATTATCATTCCCGGATTTGTAATTGCAATAGTAAATCCTGTTATGAAAGAAAGCCTTTTGCCGTATTTTACTCTCTTCTCCGTATGGAGCATATACTCCCTCTCCTGGTAGGACTTGAAGACCAGGTATGAGAGCACTATAATTCCCATACTATATATAAAAACCTGAAAATCTTTATGAAGAAGATAATCGCCAAAACCAAACAGAGCAAGCATGCCATAGAGAAGATCGGACATAGCTGAACCCATTGCAGTTGCAATCGCAGGCTTTTTATGCCCATTTATAGTTTTTTTTATAACCTCAAGCTGAACTGCACCGACAGGGATGGAAGTCAGAAAACCCAGGACTGTTCCGAATATTACAGTAGCGATCAGTTTAAACATGTATATATATTCCATTATATAACCCGAAAAAAAATTAAAAGACTATAATTGATGAGTCATTTCAAAAACTTTCAAGGACCGGGAAAAAACGAATGCAGGGTATCCGGAAACCTTATCAGGATCAGCCGGATCTCTTTTAATCACTGGCAGCGCGGCAGAATATTTCATTCTTCCGGCCGGTTCAAAAAGTTTCATTGAAATGATAGATTAAAAATATATACAAAAAGCCTGATATATAATTATTGAGAATTGGTTATTTTACTACCATTACATTTAAATATTTATTATTTTATTTGTAAAACGTTTTTTTGACTTTGATCCTTAAGTATAGGATTAAAAATACAGCATGCTGTGAATAATGAGACAATAACCCGCTATACGGATAAAAAAATCATTTATCTCATTGTTAATCTCACCGGCAAAAAATGCATAAACATTATTATTTCTGCTCAACCGGGGCTACAAGTTCCTCTATTACTCCGAGTATTTCATCCTTGATCTCTTTGTAAGCATGATCAACTACCGAGACCTCGAGTATCGGGATGTCCTCAATATATATTCTTCCAGTGTTTGCATCAAGCGTAATATAATCACCTTCATGAAGAACCGCAGAACCGAGTATTATCATATCATCGGGACTGCTTTCCCATAGAACGTCCGTAACACACGGCTTACCCTCGCCTATAGCAACAAGAGCCGCGTGAGAGGTAACTCCTCCCTCCTTTGAAATATAACCGGCGAACCTGTTCTCCGCCATGATAACTTTCGGCGGCACATTGCTCTCTGTGATAAATATAAGTTCTCCATCAAACTTCGAAATATTATTCTGATCCTTTATTATCTTGCCTCTTACGGCTCCGCCATTTACAGGTTTTCCCTGCATAATCACCGGCGCGTCATGGAGAAACCTGCTGTCAAGATAAGTCCCTATAATTTTTTTGTTAAGGCCGAAGGCTGTTCTTTTAATAAGTTTATATTTTGTATAAATATTCTCCTTATAAAATTCATAGCTATTAATAATTTTGGCAATCGGAGATTGTTTCAGAATCCTCGACTGAACGATATATGTCATTCCTCCCCTTATTGCGAATTCAATATCGGTGGGATATCTCTGAATTCTCTCGTCATAATGTTTGAATTTTTTAAAACTTTCAAAATGTTCCGGATGGAGTCTTATAAAGTCATCCGTGCTCCCCGGAGTGATTGCACCGTCAGCAATAACGTTCCCGAAAAATCCGTCACTGAATTCTATCTGCTCTTCATGCTCACTCCCGATTTTCCCGGTGTTCGGATTTCTTGTGAAAAATACCCCGGAACAATCATCAGCTGAAAGAACAGGGACACATTCCTGGATAAGGCACCCTGTCTGGAACTGCTCCGGTATGCCAAGATGAACCGTCTGCTTCTGCACAACATCGCTCTCGAAAGATCTGAATACAGCTTCAACTGAATTGTAAAGCTGCTCATAGGGATCATCCGGGATGTTCACGTTTGAACTATACTCCTTGATAAGCTCGGACATCGATTCAGCGACATCTATCATTATAAACATTCCTTCTTTGAAAACAGTAACATAGCTGTCAAAGCCGGTTTCCCTTATAAGGCTTTCAGTATCAAGGCCCATCACACTTTTAGCGTAACTCAGCATAAAAGTAATATATGCCTGGTATGCCCTTGCCGGTTCTTTAAGAGTTTTAGACCACTTGTATGCGATATCTTTATTAATCCCGATATGACTTATAGTATCAAGAATTCCCGGCATTGAAACAACGCTGCCGGACCTCGCCATAAGAAGCAGGGGATTAGCGCCATCACCAAGTTTTTTACCGGTTCTCCGCTGAAGATTTTCTGCAATGCCGAAGATTTTTTTTCTGAGATCTTCAAGAGTAAAATCCCCTCTTTTAATATAATGCCAGGTCAGAGTGCTGAATCCATACCCTTTAGGAACATCAAACTTCGGAAGCCTGGAAGACTGTATAATCCGGGAATTTCTTATCTGGGAAAAACCTTTTCCACCCATAAATTCCGGGCTTTCAAGCGCCTCCCTTGACTCATTGCTGTCAGTACCGAAACTGTATACGAAATCATCCAGTTCAAGTTCATGCTTTGCTTTTATAGTATCAAGAACAGCCTGGAAAGGTTCGGCCGATTTTCTTGCCCCGTAATTTTTTATGCTGTTTATAAGATTGCCGAGTACATGTGTAGTTTTTTCTCTTATTATATTATTAAGAATAGCGGTAAGAGCCGGGGCATTATCTCTATCGACAAGACACTCGGAATAGAGTTCTTTTAAAAGTAAAAAATTATTCTCAAGCTCGGAGTTCATGGCCTCGACTATGCTCGGGATGTGGGCTATCCTGTCCGGCCTCGCATCAAGCTGCTGAAGAAGCCGTTCTATAAGGAAAGCGAACCTTCCCAGTATCTTCGTCCCATGGCCTACAGACCTTACACAGAAAGCAAGATCAACAAGCACATTCAGTGATTCAACATATACTTCATCTGTAATGATCCGGAATTTTGTATTTACAATATTTGAATAGTATATAAAAGCGATCTGTTCAAGAATTGAATCAGCGGTTATAAGCCTGAAAAGAAGTTCTCCCTTTTTCTTTATGTTACTCTGCGCGATCTCCTCTATAAGTTTTTTAAGATTATACCTCAGCTTCCCCAGGGAGATATCCGTCCAGTCCTGGTTCTGCATAACCTCACGGGTTTTCTTTACAGACCCGATAGATTTTTCAAAAGATTTTAAAGCGGCAATCTCATCAGTTATTAATCCCGTAAGATTTGATTCAATGATATTAATAAATTCATCACGGGAGGGATTATTCTTGTTATCTCCCTGATCTGACCATGCAATTTTTAGCCGGTTTTTAAGAGTGAGAAGATCTTTAAAAACATCAGCATCAAGAAGATCTTCTTTATCCTCCTGAGACACATTATAAACAGTGCTCCCTTCAATCATTGCGGATGTTTTATCTGAATGGAGGAACTGTTCGAATTTTTCTATTTTTGTGATTACTTTTTCAGAGAGATGCTGATGAGTGAGCTTCCTGATATCCGCTGCGATTGAGCCGAATGTCTGGTCATATCTGTACTCCGCCTCAAAGTCGTGAGCTATATCACGCAGCTCGGTTATATCAATTCCATATATGTTGAACTTCGGTATATGCCGGATAAGTTCATAAATTAAAGAGTAAAGTTCTTCAAAATCATTCCCGTCATAGCATTCAAGAAATTCGATAACA
>Ga0116171_10000594_pt1 | contig 38379 bp, 35 predicted proteins | sample AD_JPNHW2_MetaG_FD_89798 | JGI IMG/M metagenome (GOLD analysis project Ga0116171, IMG submission 89798) | Active sludge microbial communities of municipal wastewater-treating anaerobic digesters from Japan - AD_JPNHW2_MetaG | ecosystem: Engineered > Bioreactor > Anaerobic > Digestate | place... | reverse complement strand
GACATCGGGGAGGCAACCACCCTGCTGAAACTCGGAGCCATCGATTTTATCGTCAAGGATGAAGAGTTGCTGCCGAACCTGCTGAAGACCATGGAACAGGTTGCTGAATCCCGGAAATTGCGCGGGGAGATGGCCCGCAACAAGCTCCTGGTAAAAAAGTACAAAAAAAGACTGTTGATCATCTCCCTGGTTGTTGCGGTCACAGCGGTGATCCTGATTTGGTTGTTTTCCTGAAATAAGTTATTGGAACCATGGCGATCAAATCTGTCTTCGGAAGCCGGGAAAGCCGGGAGCGCAAGACGCTTCCGAACAGGGAATATTATAAAACCCTTCTGGGAAACAAAAAAGACGCAACTTTTCTGGCCGACACCGACGGCGACCTGTTCCTGCTCAACCAACCGGCCCGGCTTCTTTCAGGATACCAGGATGAAGAGATCCGGGAATATAATGTCAGGGATCTTTTCGTGACCCTGAAGACCGTTGATAATCCGTTCGACACCCGTCAGCTTTCAGAATTTACCGCGAAACTTTTCCTGATCGATTCCCAACGGTATCTGCATCCGGTCCTGTTTGATTTCAAAGAGATAGAGGGACAGAAATTTTTAGGTACCTGCGTTGAAATCACAGAGCAGGAGCCTGCTGCCGCTCCCCCGGAACACGCCCGCCCGGCCGAGCCCCAACCTCCGGTTATGGCACCCCCGGGCCCCGCTTCTGATAAGCTTCCCAGATGGGCTGCCGATTTCGAACACAACGTCCGCAACCTCCTCAACAGCATCCTCGGTTTCGGTGCGCTTCTTTCAGGAGAATCCTCCGTTAAAGAGAACAAAAAACTGGCAGGTACGGTCGATTCGCTGTTGAAAAGCGGCAACCGGTTAAAAAAAATTCTCAACCAGGTTACATTCGGCGAAGAGGACCTTCCCGAAGTCAACCGGGCACCCTGCCTGCTCGCCCCGATCCTTCAGAAAGCCGGAATCATCCTGGAACCCCTGGCCCGGAAAAACGACCTTTCCATCCACATCAAACCGGTCCCCGAAATCCTTGTATTTACCGATGAAGAGCTCCTGATCGAATTGCTCAAATTCCTGATTACAAAAGCGGCAACATATACCCGTGGGGACGCGGTGCTGCTGGAAGCAAGCGAGGACGCACCGGGCAGACAGGCCATCGTGCTCATCGACAACATCGGACAGGACATCCCGCAAAGCATGATCCATTTCATCAACCGGGAAAACCAAAAGGAACGCTATGACCTGACAAATCCGGTTGCGCTTCAAAACCCTGAAATAGCTTCCATGCTGCACATCCTCAACCGGATCGGCGGGAAGATTTCCTTTACAACCGGCCCGTCGATGGGTGAGATAGTGCGCATTATGCTGCCACTTCTGGCCCGGGGTGAAAATCCCGACGACCTGACCCGGCTCGAAGAATCCATCCGCAAGAAAAAGCCGGATATTCTGATCGTGGAAGATGAAAAATTCACTGCCCGGATCCTGGCCATGTTCCTGGAAAACATCGCGGAGGTTACTACAGCCTATTCAGGAAATGAGGCCCTCAACATCATTGAACTCCGCTATAATAAAGGAACCCTGTTCAGTCTGGTGATCATGGATATAGGACTTCCAATACCCTGGGATGGCATCCTGCTTAAAACGGAGATAGAGAAACGGTGGCCCGGTTATCAAAACGTTCCCTTCCTGGCCCAGACAGCTTACACCTCCAGAAGTTACAACGACCGGATTCAGGAGCATCACTTTGCCGGACATCTGATTAAACCCATCAACCGGGAGGATCTGCTCCGGCTCATCGACCAATCCACATAATTCCATTATTTATTTTGAAAAACAACATACTTCTTGCATCTCATGTCAAAATTATTATTTTTGTTACGGCGTAATCAGGGAATTACCATATGAATCATAAGAACAGCATCTCCGGTTTCCGAAATTGCTTAATCAATCTGGTGCTTTTGCTTGCGATCGGGGTAATCACATCATGCATACCCCAGAAACAACTGTTGCTGATGCAATATGAAAAGCTGATCGACAGCACCTATGCCAAAACCTTCGAGGGAAAACATTTTGAAGATACGATCTACCGGATCCAACCCAATGATTACCTCTACATCAGTATTCTAACCGTGGAAAAACCCCTGACACAGGTCGTTGAGCCCCTGGCCGGATTAAATTACCTGAACCTCGAAAACCAGGCCCTTATCGGTTTCCATGTATACAACGACGGCACCATCTACTACCCTTACATCGGACCTGTAAAACTGGGCGGACTGACCATCCGGGAAGCCAGGGACACACTGCGGACACACATCACCAAACTTGTGGGCCGTTGCAGGATCGAGATGGTACTGATCAACAATACCGTTTATTTTCTGGGAGAATTCAACAAACAGGGTGTTTACAACATGACCCGGAATCAATTGGGTATCTACGAAGCGATCACCCTGGCCGGCGGACTTACCGACTATGCCAAGCGGAACAAGATAAAAGTACTGAGAACTGAAAACGGGGTCAGAAAGTTATACCTGGTTGATGTAACGAGCGGAAATCAAATCGGGAAGAACATGTTCTATATCTACCCCAACGATGTGATTTATGCCGAACCCATGAAAGCAAAAGCCATCGGGATTACACCGACCTTCTCGCTGACCGTACTCACCACCATCGTGACCTTTACATTGCTGATTTACACATTCTTTAAATAAATAAAAGGTGGGGAAAGTAAGTACCAATCTGAAAGGCGGAATCGATTTTAAACGGGTTCTTATAAAATATGCCCGAAACTGGTATCTGTTCGCCCTTGCCCTGATCATTGCCTACCTGATTGCCACCATCCAGAACCGGTATGTGGTGCCCATTTACAGCTTGTCCACCTCGGTGCTTATCGAAGATAAAAGCAATAAATCGGTTCTCGATCAGCGGGGTTCCATTTCAGCAGATCCGTTATTTCTGAATTCAAAACTGATTGACAATCAAATAGCCATCCTGAAATCCTTTTCTCAGATCCGCCTCATCATCCGGAATCTCAACTTCGAAGTTTCTTACTTTGCCAAAGGAACTTATATTTGGGAAGAGATATACACACGTGCCCCGTTTATCGTGAAGCTTGACACGGGTCACAGTCAGGTCCGGAATGTCAGGTTCGAATTGAAATTTGACGGAAAATCGGGCTTTCAGTTCCGCTCAGAACATCCGGGCGGAGTCCCCGAGGTTAAAAACTACCGGTTCGGGGAGGTCATTTCCGGAAAGGATTATTCCTTTTCCATTCTCCTTAAAGATAACATCAATCCTGCCGACTATACCGGACAGGATTACGGCTTCATGATCAACGACCTCAACCAGTTGACCGCGCAATACCGGAAAAAGACCAACATCGAGACCGCCAAACAGGGTTCGGTAATCGTCATAACCTCCTCGGGCCCCAATAAAAACAAGGAAAAAGACTACCTGAACGAGTTGACCCGGGTCTTCCTGGTAACCAACCTGGAGAAAAAAAACCGTATCCTCACGAGCACCATTGAATTTATCGACGGACAAATCCTCCAGATGGGAGCCGACCTGGATTCGGCGGAACAGAAGCTGGAGGAATTCCGAAAGGACAACAAGTTTATGCAGCTTTCGGCCAAGGCCGCTGCACTGCTCAAAGAGATGGGCGACCTTGCAAAAGACCGGGCTAATCTGCTCTCCGACAAAAAATATTATGAATACCTCCTCGATTACCTCCTCAAGCACAACTCCTTTGAGGATGTGGTGATGCCTTCAACCGTTGGATTAAGCCTGCCCCTCTTCTCCGACCTGGTATTGAAACTGTCGACCGTCTCCCTCGAAAAAGAGGATCTGATTGCAAATTCATCACGGCAAAATCCTTACATCCAGGTGCTCGATGAACAAATCTCCAACATGAAGGTCGCCCTGATTGAGAACATGAACAGCATCATCAAGACCACGCAACTGAAAATTGACGATCTGGATAAAAGGCTGCTCGAGAAGGATGTCGATTTCTCTACCTTACCCGGGATTGAACGGAAATATTTGGAAATCGAACGGAAATACAACGTCTACAACAATCTCTACGATTTTCTGCTCCAGCGAAAATCGGAAACTGAAATTCAGCGTGCCGCCAATACGCCCGATCACGAAATACTCGATTATGCAGGCGACACCGGGATCACTACGGTTTCGGCCAGTCCGAAAACAGCCTATCTCAATGCCCTGATCTGGGCCATTCTGATACCCGCAGTATTTCTGTTCCTCATTGTTTTGCTCAACAACCGGATTCTCTCACGCGACGATATCGACGCCATAACCGACATCCCGGTCATCGGGACACTCGTCAGGAATACGGATAAGCGAACCGGGAAAATACTCCTTTCTGCCAATTCCGCTTTCACCGAAACGCTGCGGATCATCAAGATCAAACTGAACCTGGATCCAACGAAAGGTGAACAGGTCATCTCCGTGACCTCTTCGGTAATCGATGAAGGGAAAACCTACCTGGCAATCCATCTGGCTTCGGTTTATGCCCTTGCGGGGAAAAAAACCCTCCTGCTGGGCTTTGACCTCCACCGTCCCAAAATTTCGGAAGCCTTCAACCTGACACGCTCCGAAGGTGTCACCAATTTCCTGATCAATGACCTTGAAATTGATCAGGTTATCCAACACACCTATACTAAAAATCTCGACATCTTGCTTTCGGGCCCTACCCCTCCGAATCCCGATGAACTCATCGAATCGGAGAAAACCCGGGAATTGTTTTCCGTTTTGCGCCAACGGTACGATTTCATCATTGTCGACACCCCTCCTGTCGGATATCTGGGCGACGCCTTCCTGCTGAACCGGTATTCCGATGTAACGCTGTATGTTGTCCGTTACAATTACTCAACCAAGAAGCATTTCGCGACTTCGATTGCCGAGGCCGTTGAAAATAAGATGAAACGCCTGAACATCGTCTTCACCGACGTTAAACAAAAAGTCAGGAATATGGACATCCATATTCCCGACAATACCGAGAACCGGCATCCGGCCATCCGGCAATTCATCAGGTTGCGAAGATCGACCGTCGGCTTAATCCGGAAATTCTGAATTCAATTCCAACTGTTAAATAAAAACCAATACCATGAATAAAGTTGCGCTAATTACTGGAGTCACCGGGCAGGATGGGGCCTACCTGTCGGAATATCTGTTAAAACTGGGATACGTGGTTCACGGCGTCAAGAGGCGTTCATCGCTGTTCAACACCGACCGGATCGACCATCTTTACCAGGATCCATTTGTGAGCAACAAGCACTTTTTTCTTCATTACGGGGATATGACTGATTCGACGAACCTGATCAGGATCGTCCAGGAAACCCAGCCGGATGAGATCTATAACATTGCGGCCATGTCGCACGTACAGGTCAGCTTTGAGACTGCCGAATACACGGCGAATGCCGACGCACTGGGCACGCTCAGGTTGCTCGAAGCTATCCGGTTACTGGGAATGGCTGAGAAGACTAAATTCTACCAGGCCTCAACCAGCGAATTGTACGGAAAAGTACAGGAGATACCACAATCGGAAAAAACCCCATTCTATCCCCGTTCCCCTTACGCTGTGGCAAAGTTGTATGGCTACTGGATCGTGGTAAATTACCGGGAGGCTTACAACATCTTTGCCTGCAACGGCATTCTGTTCAACCACGAATCGCCCATCCGTGGCGAAACCTTTGTCACCCGCAAGATCACCCGCGCCGTGGCAAAGATCGCGCTGGGCCTCCAGGATACCATTCACCTGGGAAACCTGTCGGCAAAACGCGACTGGGGTCATGCTAAAGATTACATCAAGGCCATGTACCTGATCCTTCAACAGGATAAGCCTGATGATTACGTGATCGCGACCGGGGTTACGACCGAGGTGCGTGATTTCGTCAGGCTTGCCTTCCGGGAACTGGGGATCATCGTCGATTTTGAAGGCGAAGGGGTTCATGAACAGGGAATCGTCAGGGAATGTCTGAATCCGGAATTTAAACTTCCCGCCGGGAAAGTGGTGGTACGCGTCGATCCGCGTTACTTCAGGCCTACCGAGGTTGAATTGCTGATCGGCGATCCTGCCAAAGCAAAAAAACAACTTGGATGGGAACCCGAACACGATCTCAACTCACTGGTCAAAGATATGGTCAACAGTGACCTGAAACTGATGAAACGGGATAAATACCTCAAAGAAGGTGGATTCGATATTAAAAATTACTATGAATAAGAACGATAAAATTCTGATCCTGGGATCCGCCGGCATGGTCGGCAGCGCCATCCTCCGGAATATTCTCAACCAGGGATATGATAACATTGTAGGCACCGATTACCGGTCGACCGGCGAAAAATTTGAGAAGGTCAGGTACCGTAAAGTCGATCTGCTCGACCCGGTGGCCTGCCATGCCCTGTTCACAGAGGAGGAACCTGATTATGTCTTCGTGGCAGCCGCAAGGGTGGGCGGTATCGTTGCCAACAACACCTACCGGGCCCAGTTCCTGTATGACAATCTTTTGATACAAAACAATGTCATACACCAGGCTTATCTTTCACAGGTCAAAAAGCTGCTCTTCCTTGGAAGTTCCTGCATCTATCCGAAAAACGCCCCACAGCCGATCAGGGAGGAATACCTGCTGACCGGTCCCCTCGAATACACCAATGAACCTTACGCCATCGCGAAAATAGCCGGACTGAAAATGTGCGAGAATTACAACCTCCAGTATGGCACCAATTTTATCGCGGTGATGCCGACCAACCTTTATGGCCCCAACGACAATTATGACCTGCAAAATTCTCATGTCCTCCCGGCGCTCATCCGTAAGTTCCACGAAGCCAAAATAAACAATGCGCCCGGGGTTACCGTGTGGGGAACCGGTTCGCCATTGCGTGAATTTATGCATGTCGACGACCTTGCCGCGGCCGTGGTTTATCTCATGCAAACGTACTCGGGCGATAAATTCGTGAATATCGGCTGGGGGAAGGACATCACCATCCGCGACCTGGCATTGCTGATCAAAGAGGTGGTAGGCTTTCAGGGCGAATTGATATTTGATACCTCCAAACCCGACGGAACTCCGCGAAAACTGCTTGATGTATCGCTGCTCCATTCACTGGGATTCACCCCATCCATACACCTCCGGGATGGAATCACCAGTACCTACGCCGATTTTGTGAAAAAATATGCTTCCTGACATTAAATCCGGAAATCCAGTTATGAATACAACCACGATCGAAAATCAGCAGAACACCTACCCGGATGAATGGACCATGATCATGCGTCCCAAGCGAAGTCTGCTCGATGTGAACCTCCGGGAATTATGGCAATATCGCGACCTGATCACCCTCTTTGTCAGGCGCGATTTCGTTTCCAAATACAAACAAACGATTCTGGGTCCCCTCTGGTTTATCATCCAGCCGCTCCTGACGACGATCATGTTCACCATCATCTTCGGTAATATCGCCGGTATTTCAACAGGCGGAATCCCCAAAGTGCTCTTTTACATGTCGGGAATTGTGGGATGGACCTATTTTTCGACCTGCCTGAACGATACGTCGCAAACCTTCATTAAGAACGCCTCAATTTTCGGAAAGGTATATTTTCCGCGGCTTGCCCTGCCCATATCGGTCGTGATCTCAAACCTGGTCAGCTTCCTCATTCAATTCATCTTCCTCTGCTGTTTCCTGGTCTACTTCATGATCCAGGGATCCGACGTTGCGCCAAACCTTCTCGTTCTCTGGATCCCGGTTTTGGTGGTCATTATGGCCGGGCTCGGGCTGGGTTTCGGGATCATCATCTCTTCCATGACAACCAAGTACCGCGACCTTACCCACCTGGTGACATTCGGTGTGACCCTCTGGATGTATGCGACACCGATCATCTACCCGTTATCCGAAATCCCCGAAAAGTTCAAAATCCTGGTGATCGCCAATCCCATGACGCCGGTGATTGAAACCTTCAAGACGGCGCTTCTCGGGGTCGGAGAGATCAACTACCTGCAACTGCTTTACAGCGTCGGATTTATGATCGTACTGCTTGCAGTTGGTATCGTGATATTCAACAAGGTTGAAAAAACCTTTATGGATACCGTTTAAAACTCCTGTTCCACGCAACACAATAAAATCACTGAACATGCCACATGTAGTAATTAAACTTGAAGAGGTTTCAAAACAATACCGCCTGGGAAGCGTCGGAACGGGCACCCTGAGCCATGACCTGAACCGTTTTTTGGCGAAAGTCATGGGTAAAGAGGATCCTACTGCAAAAGTTGGCGTTGCAAACCGGCTCGACACGGTTGATGGCAGTTATGTATGGGCTTTGCGCGACATCAACATGGAGATCTGCGATGGAGAGGTACTTGGGATCGTCGGGAAAAATGGCGCCGGGAAATCAACCATGCTGAAACTTTTATCCAGAGTGACCGCACCGACAACCGGAAACATCAAGGTCAAAGGGAGGATTGCAAGCCTTCTCGAAGTGGGAACCGGATTTCACCCGGAACTTTCCGGACGGGAAAACATCTATCTGAATGGTGCCATTCTCGGAATGACAAAAAAAGAGATCAGTTCAAAATTCGATGAAATTGTTGATTTTTCAGGAGTCCGGAAGTATGTCGATACCCCCGTGAAGCGTTATTCATCGGGAATGTACGTCAGGCTTGCATTTGCAGTTGCCGCTCACCTGGAGCCGGAGATCCTGATCGTGGATGAGGTCCTGGCAGTCGGCGACGCAGAATTCCAGAAAAAAGCGATCGGCAAAATGCAGGATGTCTCCCGCAGCGGCCGGACCGTGCTCTTCGTCAGCCATAACCTTACCGCCGTTGAACAACTCTGCACCAAAGGGGTTCTGATGCAAAACGGAATGCTGAAAATGGAAGGAAAGGTACACGATATCACCTCCGCTTACAAACAGATGTCGGTAGATGAAAATGAACTGAAGCGAAGCGGTACGCGGCTGATCGAATTTTCGGAATACCGGATGACCGACACGGATGGAAGAACCATTGATGAGGTCTTCCTGGGCGACGATTTTAAAGTAATTGCCACATCGAAGGCCAATGAACCTATCGACTTCTGCGATATGACCCTCGATATCAGAAACGATTCAAACGAATTCATCGGCCATGTCACGAATGCCGACGACCGTTTCGAAATCAAGAAGGTTGCCAAAGGAGATAAAATGACGGTTGAGGTGACTGTTCGCAATATATGCTTTTCACCTGCAACCTATTATATTTCCCTGTGGCTTGGAAATTCATACGGAACGTTCGACTACATCGAAAACTGCATCAGGTTTACCATCAAACAGGGCGACCGGTTCATCCAACGGCCCTACCCGTTTGACAAAAGGGCAAAGACCGTGCTTCAATCAACCTGGAACTATAAATAAAGACTATGGAACCCCGACCGGTTTTAAGTGTACTGATGCCTGTTTACAATGGCCGGGAATTCCTGAAACCGGCCATTGACAGCATTCTGGCGCAGACCTACCGCGACTTTGAACTGATCATTGTCAACGATGGGTCGACCGATGATACCCAGGCGGTCATTGATTCGTACAAGGATCCCCGTATCGTTGCCATCGTCCAGAAAAACCAGGGGGTGGCCCGATCGCTGAACAACGGATTGGATGTGGCCCGTGGAACCTACGTGCGCCGCCACGACGCCGACGATGTTTCCACGCCCGATTCGTTCCGCATCCAGATTGATTTCCTCGAATCCCATCTGGAATATGTGATGGTTTGCAACCAACAGGCTTTTATGACTGCACGGGGCCGGATTGCCTGGAAATACCGGGTTCCCAACAACGATTTTTTTCATGGTCAGGATTTTACCGACCTCGGATTCGAACATTTCACGGTCGACAAATCGAGTCCGGTCGTGCACGGAACCGCTTGCTTCAGAAGGGAAGCGGTGATCGCCATGGGTAAGTACCGGACCGAATTCACCGTTTCAGAAGATAATGATCTGTGGTTGCGGTTGCTTGAGAAATACAAAATCGCCGTACTGAACCGCTGTACCTATTTCATGCGGTTACATGGCACCTCTGCAACCCAGCGCCATGCCGGTAAAATCAAGCATTTCAGGAACCTGCTGATCGATTTTTCAAGACAACGAAGGGAGACCGGAACCGATCCGATCATGCGGGGCGAGCCGGTGCCTCCGCCTCCTTCAACGGCACCCGCCGACGATGTTCCAACGACACAGGCCCGTGGAAAAAAATTCAGGGAAGATCTGCGTTACATCTATGGATTGTCGGTCAATGCCCGCGATGGGGAGTTGATCAGGAAGTACGGGGGAGCGATCCTTCGCGATGGCTGGAGAGACCTCAGAAGCTGGAAAATGCTGTTATTTCCGGTACTTGGCGATTCGCTGGTAAAATTCGGGGTATCCCTGAAATCACGATTCAAATCAACCGCTTCCAGATAAATGAAAATTCCTCATGGACCAGGAACCTCCCATCATATCGGTTATCATCCCGAATTACAACCGCGGGGATCTTCTTGCGTCAACCCTCGATTCGTTAAGGTTGCAGGATTTCGGCGATTGGGAAGCAATTGTCGTTGATGACGGATCAACCGATAACAGCCGGGATATTGTCAACGAATGGATGTTGAAGGATCCGCGGATCCGGTTTGCCGCCCGTGACCGGGAACCGGCGGGTGCTCCCGTTTGCCGCAATACCGGCCTGCATCATGCCAAAGGCGGTTTCGTGATCTTTCTCGACTCCGACGATCTTTTATCGCCCAAGGCCTTATCGCAAAGGATATCGGTCATCCGGGAACATCCCGACCTGGATTTTTGGGTCTTCCCAATGCTGATGTTTCGTGACGATCCGCATAAGGCTGCCACGCTCTGGAACATCGACCAGGGCGATTCCGACCTGCACCGCTTCCTGATCCTCGATGCACCCTGGCAAACCACGGGCCCCATCTGGCGTAAAGAAGCGGTTCAGCGGATTGGCGGCTTCACCGAAGGGCTGGCCTGCTGGCAGGATGTCGACTTCCATCTGAAGGCGCTGATTGCCGGATTAAAGGGTCAAAAGTTCTATGATCTTCCCCCCGACGCCTTCTACCGGCAACATGAAACCCAGAGTATCAGCCAGGGGGAGATCAGCTCGCCGGCAAAACTGAAAAGCAGACTCGATATTTTCACACGGCATGCCACCTCCCTGCTCCGAAAAAAAAATCCTCCTAACATGGCATCAGCCGGACGGTTTAATAACGATAAGGTTTCAGGGAATTCTGTCCTGGGAGTCGTCATCCCTTCTCTGAAGGAAATCAGGGCCGATCTGCGACTCCTTGGCGGAAACATTGCCATCGGCGCTGCCCAGGCGCTGAACACGAGGATATGTCTGCTGGCAGTCGGCTTCGGTTTGCGTAACAGGATCTTTTCGTGGGGCGTTGCCTTGCAACTGCTGACCATTCTGTTTTTCTACCACCTGCGGCTGAACAGGATATCCTTTTTTGAAAAACGATTGTCCCGGATTACCCAAAAGTACCGTCAGGATTCGGGAATCGGCAAACATCCCTATTATCAAAAACCCTGATCATGGAGGAGACGGCAGTACAAAATCCTTTGATTTCGGTAGTGATCCCGGTTAAAAACGGAGCAGATACCCTGCGATCCTGCCTGGATGGGATCTTCAGACAAACCCTGCGCGACAAACTGGAGGTTATCGTGATCGATTCGGGATCTGCTGACGGCACCCTTGAACTGTTGAAAGCCTATCCCGTAAAGGTACACCATCTGCCACCCGGTGAATTCAACCATGGCGAAACCCGAAACCTTGGAGTACGGATGGCACGCGGCGAATTTGTGGTGATGACGGTACAGGATGCGACTCCGGCCACGGATGACTGGCTCCGGATCATGCTGGACCATTTCAGCAATCCCGAAGTCAGCGCGGTATGCGGTCAGCAGATCGTACCCCACGATCCCGATAAGAACCCGTTGCAATGGTTTTTACCGGCAGGTGAGGCCCAACCTGAAAAAATATGTTTTCACAACACGGAGGCTTTCACCAAACTGCCCGGGAAGAGACAACACGCTTACTGTAACTGGGATGATGTAAATGCCATGTACCGGAAATCGGCCAAGGAACAGATTCCCTTCCGCAAGCTGATGTTCTCCGAAGACACGCTGTGGGCAAAAGATGCATTGGCGCAAGGATTTACGATCGTTTACGATTACCGGGCGCGGGTATATCATTACCACCATCAGAATTTCAGGTTCTACTTCAAACGAACCTATATCATCCTCTATCAGAATTACAAATTTTATAACTACATCCGGTTTCCGAAAAATCCGTTGATGCAAATTCCGCAGATCGTTGTACGGATGATGCGGAAAAATATGACACAGGGTGAAAAGATACGGTGGATCCGGTACAACCTGAACCTCGTGCACGCATCGTGGGCCGCGGCATTGATTTTCGCGTTGAATGCGTGGTTCCGGGGAATCCGGGGAGTGGAATCATCACAAAAATATTTTGTCGGGTACCCTCCGCAGGGAACCCAGGTAAAATCAAAATAAACGCGTATGTCAGAATCCGAAAGACATGTCGTCAGTATCCTGATGACCACCTACAACCGGGAGAAATACCTCGAACAGGCAGTTGCGAGCGTTTTGGCCTCCACCCTCACCGATTTTGAGTTGATCATTGTCGATGACCAGTCGAAAGACCGCAGCCTGGAAATTGCCCGTTCGCTGGCCGCAAAGGATCCACGCATCTGGGTTTTTCAGAATGTGAAAAACCTGGGCGATTATCCCAACCGCAACAAAGCTGCCAGCCTGGCCCGCGGGAAATACCTGAAATATGTGGATGCCGACGACCTGATCTATCCCACCGGGTTGCAGGTCCTGGTCGACGGGATGGAGCGTTTCCCCGAAGCAGGTTTCGGGCTTGGATCGCTGCCACAGGATAAATTCAGGATTTTCCCCTTCATGCTCACCCCTGAAGAATCATACCGGCGGCACTATTTCAGCGAACAATTATTTCATAAGGCGCCATTATCGGCCATAATCCGGAAGGATGTCTTTGATGCCGTCGGCGGCTTCACCGGACGCCGCTATCTCGGCGACTTCGAGATGTGGCACATCCTGGCTGCCCGGTACCCGGTAGTTCTGATGCCCCACGGAATTGTCTGGTACCGTGAACATGAAGAACAGGAGATGCAGCATAACCGTACCGATTTTACCATCCCGTTCAAATATCTTCAATGTGCCGAAGAGATGATCAACAGGCCGGAATGCCCGCTGCCGGAAGCCGACCGGTTAAAAGCCCTGAAAAAGATTCACTGGAACATGGCCCGTTACATTCTCGGCGTCGGGAAAAACCACTCCCTGAAAACCATGCAGGAATTACGTAAACAGACCTCTTTTTCATATCCCGACCTGTTCCTGCTGGCACGGAAACAACCCTGATCCGAACATTGACCGGTCAAACCTGGAACCTATGAAAACAATTCTCAACCTTATCAAGATAAAACTAATGTACCTTTCCTATGTCGCGAAAAGGTTCAGCCGCTTTATTTACTGGAACCTCCGGCTGGCACAATCCGACCTGGGAAAAAATGTCCGCATCCATTTTCCCGTGATCTTGGAAGGATCCGGGCGCCTGACCGTCGGACCGGGAGCCGAGCTCATGAAACGGTGTTCGATCGGGTTGTCGCCGGGAAGTCGGATCATCCTTGGCGCCAGCACGCGGATCCATCCGGAAGCCAACATCCATGCGGGAAAGGAGACGACCATCCTTTTGGGAGAAAAATGCGCCATCCTGTCGCATGCCATTGTCCGAAACGGGAAAGGCGTGGAGATGGGCAACAACAGCTCCGTTTCGAGCTACTGCAACATTTTTCCCAGGGAACCGGGGTACGACGGCCGACTGGTGATCGGGAAAGGATCCAATATCGGCGACAACACCATCATCGACACCAGCGACGATGTTATAATCGGAGAACAGGTGGCGCTGGGGCCTCACGATATCGTTTATACCCACGATCATGATTACCGGTCGGATTCCTTTGCCGCATGGAAGGGGGGCGTACATACCGGAAAAGTCGTTGTGGAAGACGGTGCCTGGGTGGGCGCCCGCGTGACGCTCCTTCCGGGAGTCACCATCGGAAAAAGGGCCATTGTGGCGGCCGGCTCCGTGGTGACTAAAGATGTGGCTCCCGGCGATATCGTGGGCGGAATTCCGGCAAAATCGCTTCTTAAAAAACAAAGCAATGCCTGACGCCCCTCCACCGGTTTCCATTATCATTCCGGCTTACAATGCCGGGAAATTCATCGCGGAAACGCTCGATTCGGTTGTTCGTCAGACCTACCCTTCATGGGAAGCGTTTGTCGTGGATGACGGCTCCCGGGATCAAACCATCGCGATCGCCAAATCTTTTGAGAAATATGGTTCTATCCGGGTGCTTGAACAGAAAAACAGCGGCGCATGCGTGGCCAGGAACCTGGGAATGTCGCTCAGCCGGGGAAAATATATCCAGTACCTCGATGCCGATGATGTGCTGAGCCCGGATAAACTCGAAAAACAGGTGGAAGTGTTGGAGCAGAACCCGGGATACCTGGCAATATGTCCGACCGTACACTTCATGAACAGCGAGGATTACCTGACAATGTCGCCGCGTGAAGAATCGTTCTGGATTCACGATACCAACGACCCGGTCGATTTCCTGGTCAGGTTGTATGGTGGCGACGGCGAACGGTGGATGGTTCAGACCAGCGCATGGCTTACGCCGCGATCGGTCACAGATCAGATCGGCCCATGGGACGAGCGTTTGTTGCTCGACCAGGACGGTGAATATTTTGCCCGCGCGGTTCTTGCTTCCAAAGGGATCCGGACTACCGGCGGCATGAACTATTACAGGAGATTTTCTTACGGCAGCAACATTTCGGCAAAAGCCAATAAAATTGAGAACCTTCAAAGTGCGCTGCTGGCGCTTGATCTGAAGGCCGGCTACCTGGAACAACACACCCGGTCCGACCGTTTCCAACGGGCCATGTCGACGCTTTACATGGAAATCGCCATTAACGCCTATCCGATGTTTCCCGAATTGGTCGCAATCTGTGAGGAGCGCGTCAGGAAAACCGGGAAAAAGCCGGAAATCCCGGTACTGGGAGGAAAACTGATCGAAGCCACCAAATACCTGTTTGGCTGGAAAGCGGCAAAACTCCTCCGAAAAAATATTCATGCCATCCTGAAAAGAGGGAGGGTTTCATGAAAAAAAAGAAGATCTGCATCCTTACCCAGAGCCATCTCTGCCGGAACCCCCGGGTGGTGAAAGAATCGATTGCCCTGGCCGGAGCCGGCTTTGAGGTCGTGATCCTGACTACCTTTACCTATCCCGACTTGCTCGCCGAGGATCTGAAACTGATCGATCATCCTGCCATCACGCTGAAAGGAGTCGTCAACATGATCCCCTCGCAAGCCCCCGGTTGGTACCGTTTCAAGGAGCGCCTCGTGCGGAGGCTTGCCGGCGAAGCGATCGCCCGGTTCGGAGCTGAAACGGCATTTGCCCTGGGTTATGATTATCGCAGAAATCTGAATGCTGCAGTCCGCGAAAAAGCTGATTTGTACACCTGTCATCAGGAGATCAGTACGGTGATCGGCTGCAAACTCCTCCGGCGCGGCTTCAAGGTAGCTTTCGACTTCGAGGATTGGTATTCGCACGACTTGCTGCCCGAAGCAAACCGTTCGCGGCCGGTCGGCTTGCTCGAAAAATATGAAAAGATCGCGCTTCGGCAGGGAATGTTTTCATACACCACGTCAAAAGCCCTGGCTAATGCCCTCGGTGATTTTGCTGGAGCCCTCCCCCCCCATGTCCTCCCAAACGTTTTTCCCTATTCCGACCGCGATCGTCTCGACAACCGGATCATCGACCGGAAGGACCTTTCAATTCCTTCGATACACTGGTATTCTCAAACCATCGGCCCGGGAAGAGGACTGGAATTCCTGGTCGAGACACTTGCCGATGTCACGACACCGGTGGAACTTCACCTGCGGGGAAACATTTACCGGAACTTCAGTGAAGACCTTGATAAATTGTTCCCGTATGATAAAGGGCATAAACTGTTCACTCATCCGCTGGTGCCCCATAATGAACTCCTTTCGCGCATTGCCGAGCACGATGTTGGCCTGGCTACCGAGGAGTACACCCCCGACAGCCGGAATCTGACCATCACCAACAAGATTCTGCAGTACCTCCAGGGAGGCATCGCGGTGGTGGCAAGCGATACATTAGGGCAGCAGGAAGTTGCACAACAAGCGCCCGAAGCGGTGATGCTCTTCCGGAACAAGGATCGGAACAGTCTGGCCAACCTGCTGAACGAATTGTTGCACGACAGAGACAGGCTCCTGAAGGCCAGGCAGGCATCATCGGATGCGGCCCGCGATAATTTTTGCTGGGAACAGCAAGCCCCACGACTGATATCGTGGATATCAGAAATCCTGAAACCATGAAAAAGATCCTGATCATCTCTCCCAATTTTCCACCCGTTAACGCGGCCGATATGCACCGGGCACGTCAAAGTCTCCGTTATCTCCCCAAAATGGGATGGCAGGCGACCGTGGTGGCCGTCGATCCCCGTTTTGTTGAGATGAGCCAGGATCCGCTGCTGAACGAAACAATTCCATCCGACACGGAGGTAATCCGGATACGGGCATTCCATCCACAAACCACACGCCGGTTCGGACTGGGGAACCTGGGCTACCGCTCAATGTGGTTTTACCTCAAAACCTGCAACCGCCTCCTTCGCAAAACAAAATACGACCTCATCTATTTCACCACCACCGCCTTCCCCGTGATGGTTTTAGGCAGATACTGGAAAAGGAAATTCGGAGTGCCCTTCATCATCGACATGCAGGATCCCTGGCGAAACGATTTCTACCTCGATAAGCCGAAACACGAACGTCCTCCAAAATTCTTCTTTGCCTATAATATGGATAAATTCATGGAGGCATGGACCATGCGAAAGGTCGATGGTATTGTTTCGGTTTCAGCCGGTTATCCTGAAACACTCAGCGAACGATACCCGAATATCCGCCCCGAAATCTGCACCGTTATCCCTTTTGGCGGTGCGCCGGTCGATTTTGAGGTGCTGGGAAGCGCAGGTATAAAAAATCCGCTTTTTCAGCCCTCAGCCGAAACGATTCACCTGGTTTATATCGGCCGCGGAGGTCATGACATGGCATTGGCGGTTGGCGCTATTTTCTCGGCAGTAAAATCAGGCCTTCATAGCGCTCCGCAACTCTTCTCCAGGCTCAGGTTTTTCTTTGTCGGAACCAGTTATGCCGCCGACGGACAGGGTCAGAAAACCATCGAACCCATTGCGGTACGCTACGGTATTGAAAATCAGGTGACCGAAATAACCGACCGCCTCACCTATTTCACCGCGTTGCAGGCCCTTCACGACGCCGATCTCCTGGTCATCCCGGGATCAACCGACACCCACTACACCGCCTCCAAGCTGTACCCGTATATCCTTGCCAAACGACCACTCCTCGCCGTTTTCAATGAGAACAGCAGCGTCGTGGATATCCTCGCAAAGACCCGCGCCGGAACCTGCGTGACCTTCCGTAATGAAGATCCCCCCGAAACAACCGGAATCGGGGTCCTTGCTGCCATGAAAGACCTTCTCGAAAAGATCCCCTTCGTTCCCGATACCGACTGGAACGCGTTTGAACCTTATTCTGCCCGCGAAGCAACACGTAAACAAGTGACGTTTTTCAATCAAATCCTGGGGTTATGAAGATCAAACTTGCCATCATCACTTCGCATCCCATCCAGTACAACGCGCCCATGTTTGCCCTGCTGGCCCAATCCGGTATTCTCGACATTAAAGTGTTCTATACCTGGAGTCAAAGCCGCGAATCGTTCATCGACAAGGACTTCGGAACGACCATCAAGTGGGATATTCCTTTGCTGGAGGGATATGAACACACGTTTGTAGAAAATGTCTCTAAAAATCCCGGTCCCGGAACCTATTCAGGAATCGTTTGTCCGTCGCTGAACCGGGAAATCTCGACATGGGGCGCGCAAGCGCTGCTGGTCTACGGATGGAAGTACCATGCCCATTATAACGCGATGCGATACTATAAAGGCCGCATCCCGGTCTGCTTCAGGGGTGATTCAACCCTGATTGACGATACAGGCGGAATGAAACAGGCCATCCGGCACCTGGTATTACGCCAGGTATATCGTAAGGTTGACTACGCTTTTTACGTGGGTGAAAACAACCGCCGTTATTACCTGCAACTTGGTTTCAACGACGAACATCTGTTCTTTGCGCCGCATGCCGTCGACAACTACCGGTTCGGCGATCCCACGGGCGAAATGAAACTTCAGGCTGATCAGTGGCGCAACGAGCTATCGATCGGTCAGAACGATATCGTCGTTTTGTTTGCCGGAAAATTTGAACAGAAAAAAAATCCGGAGTTGCTGATGCAGGCAGCACTCGAATTGAACAAACCCGGAATTCATTTCCTCTTCGCGGGAAATGGTTTTCTGGAACCCGCACTGAAAGAATTGGCAAGCGGCAACCCTTCTATCCATTTCATCCCATTCCAGAACCAAAGCCGGATGCCTGTGGTTTACCATCTTAGCGACATCCTCGTCCTTCCTTCCAGGGGCCCCGAAGAAACCTGGGGATTGGTGGTCAACGAGGCAATGGCTTGCGGGAAAGCGATCCTTGTCAGCGACCGGTGCGGTTGTGCCATCGACCTGGTTAAACCCGGACAAAACGGTTATATCTTCCGTTCGGATGACCGGGAACATTGCAGGACTTTACTCGATATCATGACGGAATCGAGAGAACAAACCAGGAAAATGGGTGAATCTTCCTTGAAAATCATTGCTGCCTGGTCGTATGAAGCAGTCTGCAAAAGCTTTGAAACACATTTACCTGACCTGGTAAAGTAAAAACCGACAGAAGATGTACCTATCAGGACGAAGTCTTAAACTACTTTCACTGGGATTTCTGGTTTTTGCCTTTTTCGAAATTTTTACAACCCTCTATTTTATGTCTGGTTTAGGGTTGGCGCTGTTTGCAGGTATTGCCGTTAAATTCTTCCAGGACCTGGGAAAAAGACTTGAAATCCGTGATCTCATCGCCTTCATGTCGGTAACCCAATGGATTCTGGGCCCCGTGCTGGCTTACAACGTCCTCCCCTACGATGATCTTTACTACATGGCTGTTCCCGAAGCGGATTATATGAATTTCATGGTGCCGCTCTGTTATTTCATGATCCTCGGGCTCTACCTGCCGCTCCGCGACGAAAGGATCATCAATGAGGAGGATGTCGACCGGGTTAAAAGCTATATCAGAGAACACCCGTGGCTGGGATACATCCTCACCGCGATCGGTCTGACGGCCGGATTCATCAGTAAAAGTCTCCCAGCCAGTCTGACTTTTATGATGTTCCTGATCACCAACATCCAGTACGTCGGAATGTATATGATCTTGTTCAGCGACTCCAGGTTCAGGTGGCTGATATTTGTCGGGATCATGGGTCTTGCCACCTTTGCCGCCGTCCTCCAGGGTATGTTTGGTGAGTTGGTGCAGTGGTTCATGCTTTCCTTCCTGGTAATAGCCCTGGTAGTCAGAATACCGATGTGGGGAAAAATTGCCTTGATCTCGATCGGGATGTTCCTGATCCTTTTGGTGCAGTCGACCAAGGAAGAGTACCGTATGGCCACCTGGTATGCTGCCAGCGAAAAAAGCAACAGCGCCATTTACAAGGAGATCATCAGGTCGCGGATCTCTTCGCCCTCATCCCTGTTTGAATCGGGAGTCACCCAAAATATGGGCGCCCGGCTCAACCAGGGTTGGATCATCGCCAGGATCATGAACCATATGCCTGAGAAGGTCGGCTTTGTACACGGCGAAACCATTGAATCGGCGCTGTATGCCTCACTGCTGCCCCGTTTTCTGGCACCAGGTAAAGTAAAAGCAGGCGGCAGGGCCAATTTTGAGCGATTCACGGGCACCCCGTTGCCCGAGACTACCAGCATGGATATATCACTGGCCGGGGAGGGATATGCCAATTTCGGTATCGTGGGCGGATGGGCATTTATCTTCCTGGTCTCCCTGCTTTACAACTGGGTGATTGTCGTAGTGATCTCCCACTCCAAAAAGTACCCCACCCTCATCCTGTGGATCCCGATCCTATTTTTCCAGGTCATGAAAGCCGAAACCGACTTTGCTACCGTGTTCAACTACCTCACCAAAGCCGCCATCATCACCTTTCTGGCATTCTATCTTACAAATGTGATCATGGAAATGACCCGGAAAAAGCCTAAAATCTCAATGAATCCACCGGCAACCTCCAATGAAAATATTTAGCGTGGAAAGTTCATGAAGATTTCGGTGATTACCGTCTGCCACAACAGCGAACCGCATATTGCAAAGGCCATAACCTCGGTGCTCGTGCAATCCCACCCCGATCTGGAATATATCCTCATCGACGGAGGATCCACCGACCGAACACCAGAGATCATCCGCTCGTTTGGCGACCGCATCAACCGGGTGTTCTCCGGGCCCGACAAAGGACTTTACGACGCCATGAACAAGGGCTTAAGAATGGCCTCGGGAGAAGTGGCAGGATTTCTCCATTCCGATGATTTTTTTGTCAACGAGACCGTCATCGCGAAAATCGCCCGCATATTTGAACAAACCGGAACCGACGCGGTTTATGGAGATATCCGCTATGTCGACCGGAACGATTCGGGCCGGATCCTTACCAATCGTACCGCCGGCACATTCCGGCGCTGGAAATTGAAAATGGGATGGCATCCGCCGCATCCCGCTTTTTATGTCAAACGGGATCTGCTGATCCGTTACGGAGGGTTCGACGACAGCTTTACCATTTCCGGCGACTATGACCTGATGCTGCGGTTGCTCGCCGTACACCGGATACATTGCTGTTACCTTCCCGAAGTATTGGTGATGATGCGGGTAGGAGGCATCAGCAACCGAAGCATGTCCAATATCAGAAAGAAATGGAAAGAGGATCACCGGGCTATGAAAAAAAATCATTTTGGCTCGATCCTGACGCTGTTCTTAAAATCTATGCGTCCGGTACTACACTTCCGTAAATCACCGGGATACCTTTTTGAATAATGTACCTATGAATACCCTCTTCGCGATACCGGCATACCAGGAAGCTACCCGCATCGGGAAGCTTCTCGACCTGATGGCGCATCTGAGAAAGGATACGCTGGTGATCGACGATGGCAGTACCGATGCTACTTCGGAAGTGGTGCAAAACCGCGGTTTCAGACTGATCCGGCACCCCGAAAACGGCGGGTTGGAAGCCGCCTATGAATCTGCCAACCTTTATGCCCGCTCCAACCATTACACGCAGGTCATTGCCCTCGATGCCGACGGCCAGCATGACCCTGCTTACCTCCCGGAATTCATCCGTGGTTTAGGCCACTACGACCTGGTCTCGGGCGACCGCTTTCACAACCTGCAGGAAGTACCGGAATCCAAAATCGCCTCGAATCTCTTCGCGATCCTGCTGGTCCGGGAGGCGACGGGCATCCTGTTACCCGATGTTTCATGCGGGTTCAGAGGATGGAAGCTGACTGCCGGGGAACTTCCGCAACAAAAGCAGATCGCGAGATCCGGCTCCGGCCACCACCGGTTCGGCGCAATTTACCGTATGTTGCTGGATCACCTGGCCATTGGGGAAACCGTTGGATTTGTAAAAATTCCGGCCATTTACCCTCCGGAGAATCCGACCCATACAAGAGTTCAGGAGATCGTGGGACTTGTCAGTGCTTTATTAAATTTCAGGCCATCAGCAAAGTTGCAGTCAATCCTCCGGGATGTAAGGGATAAAAAACACCTAACAATGAATATTCAGGATCTACGGTTCGAGCTGGTTCCTGAGACCGCTGATGCTTACAGGTTTGTCACCGATCCCGAAATGGCCGTGAACCGGATGACCTCGATTCACAGGTGATAGATTTTTTCCTTGTTGTCCTTTTTTTTGTATCTTGAACCCCCGGGAGGAGCATTTAACGATCACCGGCCATGTCAGATCATACTTCATTTCATCCGCTTCATGACGCTGTTCCACGGCATGTCGGGATCATCCCCGACGGAGGTCGCCGATGGGCACAACGAAATCACTGCGCCCTTTCCGAAGCATACCGACATTCGAGGATCATACTTCAGTCCATGACAGAAACCCTGCTCCGTCATGGCATTGCCGAGATCAGCATCTATCTTTCGAGCATTCAGAATTTCAGGCGGACTTCCGATGAAATGGCGGCAAATATGGAGATCATCTACGCCGCACTGACCCATGAGATCAAGATCCTGGCCGGTCAGCAGGATCTGAAGGTGATCATCGCCGGGAATCGTGCACTCCTTCCCGAAAAATTCACCCGGGCGGTTGAAACGCTGGAGCGCCTGACAGCAGGAAATGCCCGGGGCAGGTTGAACCTGCTGATCGCCTACGATCCGATCCTCGAGATCAGCGAAGCCGTAAGCCATGCTCCCTCCCCGAACCATTTCACCGACCATCTGTGGATTACCACCCCGGTCGACCTAATCCTCCGTACCGGCGGGGCAAATCTTTTAAGCAACTTCCTTCCCCTCCAGTCGGGCTATGCCCGGATCCATTGTTTCGAACAGCTCTTCAACGATCTTACAACCAGGGATCTGGAACAGGTATTGGCCGATTTCTGCAGGATCGACCGTAAATTCGGGACTTGATCGCTGTTTGTGATTGATGAAATCCCGCAGCTTCAACCTGTGGAAGGAAGTTCTTCCTGTCGATCGGATGGGTTCTGTTTGTTATCTTTGCTCAAATTCTGGATTATGACGATCTATATCAATTCGGATAAAGTCGAAGTTCCGGTGGGAATGACCATCGGCGATGCGGTAAAATCTTACTCCCATGAGTTGTTTCAGAAACTGACCAGGGGGCAAATCAAAGTTTACGACCGTTTTGGAAATCAAACCGAACCCGACGGCCCCCTGAAGGCGGGTCAGCAATTGGTGTTGAAATAAAACCCTGAGAAATGAGAACATGGATCACACTTCTTCTCCTGCCTGCTCTTTGGCTTAACGGAAGAGGGTATGGACAACATTCCGGGAATGACCGGATCGAACAGGTCATTATTTTGCATACCAACGATATGCATTCCAAGATCGACAACATGGCCAAACTGGCTTACCTTGCCGATAGCCTCCGTGCGCGTTTTCCAAATGTCTGGCTTGTGTCGTCGGGCGATAATTTCACAGGGAACCCGGTTGTCGATATGATCGCCGACCCGGGATATCCCATGATCGACCTGATGAACCGGTGCGGATTCATGATCAGCGCCCTTGGCAATCATGAATTTGATATGGGACAGGAATCTCTCAACAAAAGGATATCACAGGCAGTGTTCCCGTTTATCTGCTGCAATCTCGATGTTTCCGGGGCAACGCTGAAGCCCCTTCAGCCGTGGATCCTCCTGAAGACCAAATCCGGACTCGAAATTCCTTTTCTGGGTATCATTCAACTGGATGAGAACGGATTGCCAAGCTCCCATCCTTCGAAAATGGCAGGAATAAAATTCTACGACGGGATATCCAAAGCGGCAGAATTCACACAGCTCAAGGACCAGTATGGCATGCTGATCGGACTGACCCATCTGGGCGTTGAGGATGATGTAAATCTGGCACACGCGCATCCGCAGTTCGACCTGATCCTCGGCGGTCACTCCCATACCCTGATCGAAAAACCCATGGTCGAAAACGGAGTAACCATCCTGCAGGCAGGCTCAAATCTGAGATATGTAGGAAAAACAACGCTTGATATCAGAAATGGCAAAATCATCCGCATCAACGATACCCTGATCGCCCTCAACAGCCTGAAAAACGAAAACCCGGGGATCAGGAAACGCATCGACATCTATAATAAAAATGAAGAATTTGCAAAAGTGGTCGGTTCTGCATCCCGGCCCCTCGAAGGAGTTGATGAGATCGGCAGTCTTATGGCTGACGCCGTGCGGGAAACCTGCAAGACCGATATCGCCGTCCAGAACCGGGGAGGCATCCGGCTCCAGTCAATTTCAGCGGGTGACATCACCCTGAAGGATATCTACAAACTCGATCCGTTCAACAACCCGGTGACCGTTTTTCAACTCACCCCCGATGAGATCCGGTCGCTGCTCTGTTACGGGTATAAACTGGAAAAAGGTATCGATCTGCAGGTTTCAGGGATGATCTACCGGATTAAGGATAACGGGCGATTTCAATGCGATTCAGCTGAAATTACCGGTCCCGACGGCAAGCCGCTAGATCCCTCACGCAAGTATTCCGTGGCGATGAGCAATTATATCGGGGTGACCTACAAGTTCGACCATACACTCCCCGGTATCGACGACCGCTACACCACTGCTGAATGTCTGATTCAGTATCTCAGAAACCATCCCGATATCAACTACCAGGGCGTGAAACGCGCAACCGTCGCTCACTGAAAGAACCTGGAGCCTGCATTTACCTTCCCGTATGGAACACTTTTTTTACTTGCAAAACTTTTCCGATCCGGAATACCACATGAGTTTAATCGCCTGGGCAATCTCGGAATTCTGTAGGTAAGGACCTCTGACGCTGTCCAATTCATCTGCAAAGTAACGGTAGATTTCACTTCCGGCCCCCCGGGCATAAAAGGGGATCAGGGAATTGGTGTGGTCGCCTGAAAAAAACTTCATGAGCGGCAGTTGCCCTTTACCCTTCGGTTGCAAGGCTTTATACGGGGATTCACCCCATAAGAGTCCTGTTTCATGGTCGCCTGTTACAATCACCAGGGTCTCCTCCCACGAGCTGTTCTGCCTGACCCATTGGAGAACCGCCTCCACCGCGTTGTTGAAATCGGTCATCTCTTCAATTAACCTTCCTTTCTGGTTGTCGTGCGACGCCCAATCGGTGGCGCCTCCCTCGATCATCACGAAAAAACCCTTTGGATTGTTATCCAACACATTCAGCGCGGCACGTGCCATCATGTCGAGCGAGGGTATTCCGGGTATCGGCGGGGTGGTGAAAGGCTCTGAATCATTGGTTTCTCCATTTTCTTTGGATCGTCCCTGCTGGAGGGTCAGGCGAACTTTCGGGGATCCAAAAACCCTTTTGGGAGTCGTGCCGGCGGCCATCTTCTCAAATTCCTCCTTATCCCGGATAATCCACCAGGGATCAGCTTTACCGTCGCCGTCAATATCGCTGGTCGATCGGTCTAATCCTTTGAATCTGAAAGTTGTCTGCTTTCCGGATCCATTCATGAATTCCACCCAGAAACTGCTGTCGCCCACGTATTTGGCCTCTTTCCATTTTTTCAGCGGCCGGCCGTTATCATCATAATCCGGAACGCCGCATCCCATAATAACATCACAACGACTGTCAAAGATCATCTCCCGGGCGATCTCTGCATAACGGGTACGAACCGTGTTATGTGCCGTGAAACCGGCCGGTGTGGCATGGAAAAAGGGTACCGTAGTCACAACTCCGGCCGACTTGCCGATACTTTTTGCCCATTGTACCAGGTTGATCAGGGTATCCTGGCCGACCGACATCCCGATCGAATTGTTGTAAGTCTTCACACCGGTCGCCATCGCGGTGGCAGCAGCAGCCGATTCGGTATAATTCCTTTTAAGGTAAAGGGTGTCGGTCCAGGCAGCAACTGTGTTGTACCCTGTTGCGAAGAAATTTGATGCCCCGTCGCCATAAGACCCCGCTTTCGCAGGGTAATGCGACATGGCAAGCTTCACCGGGAATTTTTCGTATTCCTGATCTGGAATTCCCGCATACATTCTGGCTGCCTGAACATGGTTAAACCCCATCCCGTCGCCGATCAGAATGATGATGTTCTTGGGATTGGGCAAGAGATCCCGACCTGGCCTTTGGGCATCTACCGAATGAATTGAAAAACAACACATTACAAGAACAAGGTAGAAGGCGCTAAACGATCTCATGGGAATAGTTTTAGATGTGCCGGCAAAAATAGCAAATGTTAAGGGAACCGTTATCAAAAGGCTTCAAATCCCGTGCACCGTTTCCGGCCCTCGCCCATGCCGGTTCATCCACTTTTTTCGGTAACTCGTCGAAAAAGAATACCCCCACCGGTCCGGCAGGGGTATCTTTGAAACGATTTTTTAAACCTGAAATTTTTAACCCATGGAAACCCTTTCACATATTATTGCATCTTTCGACATTTTTCAGGTCATCCTCCAGGCATTTCCCAAAATCTTCAACCCGATTGTTCATGCCCTGGAAGGATTGTTTACAACCCTTTTCAACTTTTTCGGGAATATGATTTCGGTTCATCCGGGATTACTTTCAGGCATTGTGATTTTCCTGGCCGGCTACCTGGTTTACAACAGGTACCAGAAGATCAGGAAATCGGCTACTTCTTCTCTTCCTGTTTCTCCACGACGTTCCCTTTAATCTGCAGAACGGTCGGCTGATCGCTCGCGTTGGTCCGTACCGTAATGGTCTTAAAGAAATTTCCTTTCACCGCCGCATTGTACGTTGCAGATATTGTTGTGCTCTTGCCCGGCATCAGCGGCTCTTTGGAATAGTTCAGGTTTGTGCATCCGCACGAAGCCTGAGCCGACGAAATGATAAGGGGTTCGTTCCCCTCGTTGGATAAGGTAAACTGGGCAGCCTTGGGAATACCCTGGGGGATTTCGCCCATGTTGTTTTCGGTTTGATCCCATTTGGCGACCGGGCCGTTGACCTTTGCTTTGACTTCTGGTTTTCCGGTGACCAGAGTTGACTGACCCTGGGCACTGGCGTTAACGATCGCCATCATCAGGACGACCATCATTAAAATCACATTTTTTTTCATGGTGCTCATTTTTATTAGGTGGATGTTAAAAATCTTGTGCGACAAAATTCAGCATACTTCTGAAATATTCAGGTTAATGAAATGTAAATTTATTAAGGGGAAATGTAAAACTATGTTAACGACTTTGAAAACCGCTTTCTTTCTGTGAATTATCGCTAATTTTACATTCTGGTTAAAACACTCCAATGAAACACAAACAGGTAAGACTGGTCGTACTGCTCGGGGCATTTTCCATCATTGCCATCATCGGGGTCCAACTTTACTTTCTGCTGCAGGCATGGAATATTAAAGAAAAGCAATTCCACCAAACGGTCGTCATCGCCCTTACCAACGTTGCCGATAAGATCAGCAAACTGAACCAGTCGATCCCATCGACTGTCAATCCGGTAAATCAACTGTCGTCAAACTATTACGTGGTTGATGTGAACAGCATGATCGACGCAAACATCCTCGAGTATTACCTGAAAACCGAATTCAACCGGCTGAACCTGAAAACCGACTATGAATATGCCATTTACGATTGTCACAACGACAAGATGGTTTATGGAACCTATATTTCGGAGGACGGTTCCGGGAAACCTGTTAAACTGTCGTCGACCCTCCCAAAGTATGACAAATACATCTATTATTTCGGGATCCGGTTTCCCGGGATCCGGAACACGCTCGCCGGGAACATGACGCTCTGGTTTTTTCTGACCGCCATACTGCTGCTCTCGATCATTTTTTTCGTTTATTCCATCTTCGTGATTCTACAGCAGAAACGGGGTTCCGAAATGCAAAAGGATTTTATCAACAACATGACCCACGAATTCAAAACCCCGCTCTCGAGCATCCACATCGCGGCGGATGTGCTGTTGCAGCCGGGGATCCTGAATGAACCGGACCGGCTGCACACCTATGCCTCGGTGATTAAACAGGAGAACAACCGGATCATCCAGCAGGTGGAAAAGGTGCTTCAGATTGCGAAGATGGAGACCCAGGGAATACAGTTAAAAAAGGAGGCGATTGATTTGAACACCCTGGTCGAAACTGTCGCCGAAACCTTCCGGATGAACAGAAACAACGGGATCCAAGTCGATACCCTGACCGATAAACGTCTGAACCCTGTAGAGGCGGATGTCCTGCACCTGACCAACATCCTGTTCAACCTGCTCGATAACGCCGTAAAATACGGTGGGGAAAATCCCGCGATCACCATCCGGACCCTCCTGAAACCGGACTGCATGGTACTTTCGGTGCAGGATCGGGGGCCGGGAATCGCCCCACGGTACCATAAGCAGGTCTTCCGGAAATTTTTCAGGGTGCCCTCCGGGAATATCCACGATGTGAAGGGGTTCGGGCTCGGACTCTATTACGTGAAGAATATTTGCCGGGCTCACGGATGGGACATCAGCCTCGACAGCCAGCCGGGAAACGGAACCACATTTAACATTGAAATTCCTTTAAATAAGTGACCCAGATAAAAAAAAGAAGCAGCATTCTCTACGTTGAGGACGACGAAACCCTGTCGTTCGTGACCTGCGATAACCTGACCCTGAGGGGTTACGCGGTCGATCATTGCATTGACGGACATCAGGCGCTTGAAAAATTCGCCCACGGAACTTATGACCTCTGCATTTTCGATGTCATGTTGCCGAAACTCGACGGATTCTCACTGGCCCGCAAAATCCGCGAGAAGGACGATCAGATACCCATCATCTTTCTGACCGCCAAATCATCGAAGGATGATAAAATTGAAGGTTTGACGCTGGGAGCCGATGATTACATCACCAAGCCTTACAGCATGGAGGAACTGATCCTGAAGATCGAAATATTTTTAAAACGGAGCCGGATCTTTCAAACAGGACCAACCGCTGATTCCATGTTATTGGGAACCCTGATTTTTGATACCCGGAACCAGGAGCTTAACTCAGGGGAGGAACATTTCAAGATGACCCATAAAGAAGCCGAACTTTTGCAGATGCTGGCTGCCAGTCCGAATACCGTCATCAAACGGGAAGAGATTTTACTGAAGGTTTGGGGTAACGACCATTTCTTTTCCAGCCGGAGTCTGGATGTCTTCATATCGCGGCTCCGGAAAATGCTATCCCATGATCCGGGCATCAAAATCGAAAATATTCACAATGTCGGCTATAAGCTGATTCTGCCGAAACCCTGATTGTTATTCCCGAGAACGAAACGCGATAAAGCAACTGCGCTTCCGCGTCTCCCGGAGTAAGGGCATCTTTTGTACCTTTGTAACTCATTTTATTTTTTAAGTATGCCCTGGATCTATCTGCTTTTAGCCGGATGTTTTGAAATAGGCTGGCCGTTGGGAATGAAATTGTCGCAAACCCGTCCTGACGAAAAATTTTGGTGGCTGGTGATCGCTGCCGTCAGCATGGCCCTCAGCGGTTACTTTTTATGGCTTGCCCAGAAGACGATTCCCCTCGGTACCTCTTATGCAATCTGGACCGGCATCGGCGCAATCGGCGCATTCGTGATCGGGATTCTGATGTTTCAGGATCCCGCGACCTTTTGGCGCATCCTTTCGGTCACCCTGATCATTGCCGGTATTATCGGTTTGAAGCTTTCGACAGCGGCCTGAGTGGTCTCCGGGGAAAAAATGACGAATTTGGTTGTTGGGTCAAATCACACAAAATAAGTAACTCATGGATCTGGATTATTTTGCACAGTTTACCGATCACGAGACCTTCACCTTCGTGATCCTGCCGGTGCTGATATTTTGTTTCAGGATTGTGGATCAGTCGATCGGAACGATCCGGCTGATATTTGCGGCAAAAGGACTGAAAAAACTGGCGCCGGTATTCGCATTTTTCGAATCCTTCATCTGGCTGCTTGCCATTGGCCAGATCATGAAGCACCTCGATAATATCTACTGTTACATCGCGTATGCCGGGGGATATGCCATGGGAAACTTTGTCGGCATCCTCCTTGAAGAGAAGTTGTCGATTGGGACGGTGGTCATCCGGGTGATCCCGAAAAAGGACACCACAGCCCTGATTGAATACCTCAGGAAACAGGCATATGGGGTGACCGTGGTCAATGTCGACGGGATGCTCGGACCCACCAAGATGCTCTTCACGACTGTCAGGAGAAAGGAGGCGCGGCATGTCATCGGAATCATCAAACAGTTCAATCCCAACGCTTTTTATACCATCGACGAGGTAAAGGACGTGAGCGGCGGCTTTTTCGAGAACAAGAGCAAGTCGATTTTTTCGATCCTGAATCCTTTTCATTCCTCCCTCAAATCATAATTTTTTTGTATCTTAGGAAAAAATTGACTGCCATGGAAACTTATGAGAAAGTGCTTGTGCTGAACAATGAATTTGAAGCGGGATTGATGGAAGAGATCCTGACCGACCGGAAAATTCCGCACGGGATCATCACCTCCGACGACACGGCACTCGGGGGAATTGTTGAACTCGAATACGGATGGGGTTATATTGAAGCCCCCGCGTCATACCGCGACGAGATCACAAAACTCTACACCGAGGCTGTGAAACCATAAGGAACATCGGAGGAGGGTAAGTGGATTTCATTGAGGTACTGTTTAATTCGGAACAACTCATCCATTACGGAGGATTGTTGCTGTTGCTGATTGTGATCTTTGCCGAGACGGGATTGGTGATCGGTTTCATCTTTCCGGGCGATGCGCTGCTGGTCACGGCAGGTTTGCTATGCGGATCAAAAGATCTGGACGTGAACATTTTTCTGCTGGTTTTCACCGTCGCTCTTGCGGCATTTATAGGCAACATCACCGGCTTTCTCACAGGAAAAGTTCTCGGGCAGCGTCTTTTTCAGAAAAAAGATACCTGGATCTTTAAGAAAAAACACCTGGAGAAAACCAATCAATATTATGAAAAATACGGGGCGCTGGCATTGATCGGAGGCCGGTTCCTCCCGGTTGTCAGGACTTTTGTACCCATCCTCGCCGGCGCCATTGATATGAATTTCTGGAAATTCAACATCCTGAATGTGACAGGAGCCCTGCTCTGGTCGGCAATACTCATCCCACTCGGGTACCTGGTCGGCACCCAGATCCCTTCATCGGTCGATCATATCGAATACATCGTTCTGGGTATAACCTTCGTCACGATGACGCTGCTGATCCGCGGTACGATCAAAATGAAAAAAGAAGCCCGGGACCGGGATAAAACCAAAACTTATTAACTTGCATAAGTAAAGCTCCCTTCACTGTTTCATGATTAATGCCGATCATGCCTATGGATACACTGACCAAATTTTTTATATTGATTGTCCTGTCACTCTTTTCCTTTGAGCCGGTTCAATCACAAACCCGGAATTTTACCTCTTTCACCCCGCAACGCAACCAGGTCATCCGTCGTTACGACACCCTGCGGATGGGTCCGTGTTATAACCTCGACCCTTCCACGGTCATCGGGGTGGTGTGGCGCACCTGGCAGGTCGATATGTGGGTCGCAGTGTTCAAGAACAACCGAAAGGATCAGCCCGTAAATGAATTTGATACCGTCAATTTTTCCGAAGATACCCGGTTCTATTTTTACCGGACCTCCAATTCAGCCGACGGAACCGTCATTATCTGGGAATCAAAATACGAATTTGATTCGGAGCTCCGCGCCTATCTTTTCAAAAACGGGACGGTGCGCAAGCTGGGTAAGATCGATGTCGATCTCGACGACATCAGCACTGACAAAATTTCCTATCCCGTTTCAGCCATCCGGATCCAAATGGAACAAGGTGATATTATGTTCACCTTCGACCGGCACCTGATCTTCCGCCTGAGTGAACGGTACGCCCCCGATGAGTTCTATTACGTCTGGGACGGGATCTCGCAGTTGATACCCGTTAAAAAAGGCATTCCGGGCAAACCCCTGTGGTAATCCGATTGACCTTATTTTATTGAAGTTTCAAAGATTCCGGGAACCGGGAAAATTTCTTCTGTCAGGGTGAAAAAATGTTATGTTAAGAATTGTTAATAAAACTTGACAAACCGCCTTGAACAGGGTACATTTGCTAAGAACTCTAAAATTTCAACGAGCTACAAAATAGCACATCTAACGTTCAAATTCTGGAGATGATCCATCGAAGATGGACTATTAATCAAGCTTCGAGCTGTTCCGTGATCCAGTGGATCAGCGGATGAAAAATCCCGCCTCAACCCAATGAGGCGGTTTTTTTTGTCCTTTCCAAGTCTTTCTTACCCGGGTAACAACCCGGAACATGGATTGCAAAAAGAATAAAGCGTCGGAAACCTCCGTTTGATGCGTTATTCTAAGCGTTGTTATCGGCCGACTTCTTTTTCCGGAATAAGGTCGGCAGAAGGATCTGGTCGAACAGGAAGGTGAAAAACAGGAGGGATGCAACGGTTACAACAGGTTTCCATGCGCCGGTGAGGTTCGCGACAAGGGGAAGGTCCTGTGGGCGGTAGGTGAGGTACAAGATCCCCGTCAGGATACCGAGGGTTCCGAGTACAAGGATTATTTTCAGGCTGAAATTCAGGATCAGCTCCTGCCATTCCAGCTTTTTCTGCAACCTCGTGAGGAGTTTTTCCGTAAAGTCATCCCTGAACGGGGGATCGGAGAATTCGTGTAACGCTTCGTCGATCAGGTGATTCAATCCGTCTCCCGGTTTATCGTTATTCATCTGAAAAAAGTTGTTCTTCATCATCAAAAGTAGTTAATTTTTTTCAAAGAGAACCATCCGGATATCGGGCACCAGCCTGGTCATCTGTTCCTGAATGATCTGCCGGCCCCGGCTCAGATAGCTTTTCACGGTTCCTTCAGGCATACCGGTAATCCCTGCAATCTCGGGGTAAGTAAACCCTTCGAGATGATAGAGGGTGATCACGGTACGGTAAGAAACCGGCATCGTTTCCAGTATTTGATGCACCAGTTTCTTCAGAACGCCACGGTCATGGTTGTTTACCGGGTCGGTGAAGTCGACGTGGGCCAGCATCGACGGCGTGTACTCCTCGATGATGACTTCCTGGTTTTTCCCGTGTTTCCGGAGATGGTCGATGCAACCGTGATACGTGATTGAACCGATCCAGGTTGACAATTTTGAATCTCCCCGGAATTTTCCGATATCGCGGAATACCTTCATGAAAATATCCTGGGCAAGATCCTCCGCGTCGCGCCGGTCGACCATCCGCATCACTATATGCCACACGAGATTTTTGTATTTTTCAACCAAAAATCTGAATGCATGGGTATTCCCGTTTTTCACCTGTTCAACAAGTGTCAGATCATCCATCAGGTCATTGGGCGAAGGAAAAGTAAAAAAGTTGCACTTTTAGAAATTATTTTCGAAAAAACTGCAACCTTTCTCCGAAATTATCGACCTATGGTGCAAACTTAAAATTTAAAACCATGATGCAGGATGCACTAATAACCGCTATTGTCTTTTTTGGGGTCTATCATCTCATAAAGATGTTCACCGATTTTCTGCTGAAGCGGAAGATCATCAAAGCCGGTCACATTGAAAAAGCCGGGATACTTAATCCGGTTTCGGCCGTCAGTGAGGAGAACCGTTATCCCACCCTGAAATGGGGGCTTGTGGCCTTTCTGGCCGGCGCCGGGCTGATCGTCATTGAGAGTATGAGCCAGGCAGGCCGTATCAGTTGGGTAAAGGATTACAACTCCCTGCTCCCAATGGGAATTGAACTGGTCTTCATTTCGGCCGGTTTTCTTCTCTACTTTTTGATCGTGAACGCCAGAAAGCGGAACTGAGATAGCCTCCCCGGTCACCTCCCTCCGGCCCCAGCACAACGATATAATCGGCACGGGTCAGGAATTCCGGATCATTTTCGATTACGAGGAGGGTATGGCCCTTTTGCAGGAGATTCCTGAAAACAGTCCATAACCGGTTAACATCTTCAAAATGAAGTCCGGTCGAGGGTTCATCGAAAAGATAGAGCGAAGGGCCCTTCACCGGCTTCATCAGTTCCACGGTCAGATGCAAACGCCTGGCCTCCCCGCCCGACAAGGTGTTCAGCGATTGCCCGAGTGTCAGGTATTCCAGTCCGGTACCGGATAACATCAACAAACCTTCCGCTGTCTTTTTACTGCCCGAAAAGAACTCCGACGCCTCGTTAACGGTCATATTCAATATATCGCCGATATTCTTTCCCCGGTATTGAATCGCAAGGATCTCTTCCCGGTAACGGTTTCCCTTGCACTGTTCACATAGGGTAACCACTTCGGGCAGAAAATCGAGCCAGGTCCGCAAGGTGCCCGATCCTTCGCAAACGGGGCACTGGCCTGATTTGTTCAGAAACGAAAAATGATTCCGGGTAAGGCCTGCCTCCCGGGCAGCCGGTTGTTGTGAAAACAACTCCCTGATTGCATCAAAAATGCCGGAATAAGTCGCTACCGTCGACACCGGTGAATTGAATTCTACCGGTTGCCCGACGCCGATCACCTTCCCGAACTTTTTAAAACCTTCGATCGACCGACATCCTGTTGGCTTACCATTCAGCCAGGAGGCATGAATCAGGTCAAAGACGAGGCTCGACTTTCCGCTCCCCGAGACCCCGGTGATGACGGTGCATGCTGCGGCCGGGAACTGCAGGTCGAATCCCTTCAGGTTGTGGATCTTCGCGCCCCGGATGGTCAGGGCCGGCGTCCCGGGACCGCCGTCAGGCAGGAACCCGGCGTTCGTGACGGAAATCAGAGAACCGTGATCTGTTTTACCTGGATCAGCGTCATTCCCATCTTCTCTATGATCGGAACTTTGACTTTGGTCGAAATCCCGATACATTCCCGATTCTTCAGAGACCGGTTTACGGGAAGGCTCCGGGTTTTTGCCGGCCAATGCCGACAGGTGCCTGCCGGTTAGCGAATCCGGGTTTTGCATCAGCTCCGCGGGAGTACCTTCCGCGATTACCTTTCCACCCAGGGTACCGGCTCCCGGACCGAGGTCGATCACGTGGTCGGCCGAAAGGATCACTTCACGGTCGTGCTCAACGATCACCAGGGTGTTTCCCGCATCACGTAGCGCTTTCAGCTGTTTCATCAGTCTGCCGGTATCGGCGGGATGCAGTCCGGCGGTCGGTTCATCCAAAACATAAATGATCCCCGTGAGACCGGAGCCGGGCTGTGCGGCAAGGCGCACCCGCCGCTGCTCTCCGAACGAAAGAGATGAAAACCGACGGCTTGCGGGCAAATAGGACAATCCGAAATCAGAAAGCGTCTGCAACCGTTTTTCAATTTCAAGGGTGAGGGATGCCGTAATTTTTTGGTCTACCAGGTTTTTTTGTCCGGCTCCAGGGTTTGAAAAAAACCGGAGGGCTTCATCCACGGGCAGATCAGAGAGTCGGGCAATATCTTTCCCATCAACGGACCATGCCAACGCTTCCGGGTTGAGCCGGGTCCCCCGGCAGGAGTGGCAGGGCATAACCGTCAGAACATTCATCATCCCTTCGCCGCGGGAATCGGCATGTTTACGCTGGTATTCAGCCTCCACGAGCGCCGACAACCCGGTCCATTTTCCCGAAAAGTGATGCGCACCGGTTCGCTGATCCCTCTTGTATTCCCAGGTAACTTTATAGATTTCATCGCCCGTCCCGTTCATCACAAGATCCTTTGCCGAATCAGGTATCTCATTCCAGGGAAGCGAAAAATCGATCCCGTGATGGCGGCCGATGGCGCGGATCGTGGCAACATACTGACCGTAAGGATCTCCGTAAAATTTTCCCGTCTTTGTGCCGTCCAGGGCGCCCGACAATATGGATCGATCCGGATGGGTGATCAGCTTGCCGGGATCGCACCGGGTCACCTCGCCGAGTCCGTCGCATTGCCTGCAGGCCCCCTGCTGATGGTTGAAAGAGAAGAGGGATGAAGCCGGTCGCGGAAACCGGATGTACTTCCGTTCACCGTTGCAATCCTCCTCCTCCCGCTTCCCGGTCCTTGAAAACAACAACCGGTACAGGTCATAAATTCCCGTTACCGTCCCTACCGTCGATCGCGGATTTCCGGCGCCGGTTGACTGTTCCAGGGCCAGTGTGGGAGCCAGCCCCCCGATGAATTCGAAGTCGGGTTTCTCCCTGATACCGATCCTGGAACGAATATAAGGCGAAAAGCCCTCCATGAACCGGTTTTGTGCCTCGGCATGGATGGTATCGAAGGCCAGTGACGACTTCCCGCACCCTGAAACCCCGGTGATCACCGTGATCCTGTTCTTTGGAATATCCACGGAGATGTTTTTCAGGTTGTGGGTGGTAACACCCCGAAGCGTGACAACCAGCGAAATTTCCGCAGTCTCCGGAGTAAGAACCGGTAAATCCGGACTGGTGACGGCAGTTTCGGATTTTTCATCCATCAAAAAGGCACCATCAGGTGATAGGGATTTCCGATCCGGTTGGTCGGTCGATACGGATTGCCGGAGCGGTTGAATTTCGTCACGGAGCGCCTGTCCTGTAAGTGATGAGGGGCAGTCCATGACCATCGCAGGCGTTCCGGCGACCACCAGCCTTCCCCCCTCGGCTCCGCTGCCGGGCCCCAGGTCGATGACCTGATCGGCGGCCTGGATGAAGGTCAGGTTATGTTCGATGGCAACGACCGTATTTCCTTGTTCAATCAGCCGGTTGATCGCCCGGAGCAACACCGCGATATCAGCCGGATGCAGCCCCGTGGTCGGCTCGTCGAGCAGGTAGAGGGTGTGTGCTGATTGCGATTTCACCAGTTCTGACGCCAGTTTGATGCGTTGCGCCTCTCCGCCGCTCACGGTCGACGACCGCTGCCCGAGCGTAAGATATCCCAGTCCGATTTCATTCAACATCTCAAGGTAGCGGATGATCCTGGATTCACCGGAAAAGAATTGCACCGCTTCCGATACGGTCAGGTCAAGGATTTCGGAAATATTTTTTCCCCTGTAACGAACCGATAAAGTCTCTTCATCGAAACGTCGTCCTTCACAGGTTTCACAAGGCACTTCCACAGCTCCCATGAAATGCATTCCGACTTGCTGATAGCCGGCTCCCTGGCAGGTTTCACATCTTCCTCCTTCGGTATTGAAGGAAAAACGGCTTTTATCGAATTCCCGTGCTTTCGCTTCAGGCTGTTGGGCAAAAAGATCGCGGATGAGATCGAACACACCGGTATAGGTGGCCGGATTGCTCCGGGGGGTCCGGCCAATGGGCGATTGATCCACCACGATCAGCTTCTTCACCGGCTCCCAGCCGCTGATGGTATCAAAGTACGGATCATCCGGGGATCTGCCCTCTAAAAGACTCCGCATCGCCTGTTCAAGCACCGCATGAGTCAGAGTCGACTTCCCCGCGCCCGACACGCCACTCACCACGTTGAGCGCCTTCAACCGGAAAGCAACGTTGAGGTTCCTGAGATTATGCGCTCGGGCCCCTTCCACCTGGATCTCCCCCGGTCCGGGTGAACGTGGGAAGGATAGTTCCGTCTTCTCCAATCCTTGATAAATCGAAAGGGTGCGGCTTTTCCTGATGGTTTCGAGTGGTGTACTGCTGATATCCCCGACCGGACCGTTGTACAGTACCGTCCCCCCGTTGATTCCCGGTCCCGGACCGATATCGATAAGCCAGTCGCACCGTTCGATGAATTGCAGGTCATGCTCCACCACAATCACGGTATTCCCACGGTCGCGGATGGTTTTGAGCAATCCGAACAACCGGGGCAACGCGGAGGGATGCATCCCCACGGAAGGTTCATCGAAGATGAAGATCATCCCGCTCAGTCCCATGTTGGCAAGAGTTGTCAGCCGCAGTCTTTGCGCTTCACCTGCCGACAGGGTATCGGCGCCACGGCCGGCCGAAAGATGGCCCAAGCCAAGCTGTTTCAGCATTTCAACCTGGCGGTTTACCTGTGCTATCACCGGGTTGGCGATGGCTTCCACTGAAGGAGGGAAAGTCATGGTTCCGAGCCGCTCCTGCAACCGGTCAAGCTGCAGATCTGCCAGCATGTCGATCGACAATCCCCCGACTTTAACGGAACGCGCTTTTTCGTTGATTCTTCTGCCCCGGCACACGCTGCATTCGCGGGTACGCACGAACCGGAGGATATTTTTGTTCCGGTCTCGCTGCAAGATGTTCTCCATCACCGGAATAATTCCTTTATAATAACCCATTTCCCTGGGTTTGGCCGTAATGCCGCTCCAGCGCATCCGCGACTCGAGCGGGTGCTTCCCATAGGGAATTTCGATCTTATCGCTACCGTAAAGGATGATATGTTTCTGCTCCGGCGTAAGGTCTTTCCAGGGAATGTCGATGTGAAATCCCTCCGCCCTGCAAACCTGATCAAGGACATCGAGGGTTACCTGTGAATAGATGATATAGCCGTTGGGAGCGGTGATCACGAGGGCGCCCTCCCGCAGTGTCCGGTTTTCATCCGATACCAATAATTCCGGATCAAGAAAATCCTCCACCCCAAATCCTTTACAGGCGCTGCAGGCCCCCTCGGCAGTATTGAACGAGAAGAGGGAGCGGTTCACCTGGAACGGTGGTTGGTCCGGATCAACCACGCCGACCCGGGCGTACAGAAGCCGGAGCAGGTCATAGATGCCCGTCAG
>Ga0116171_10000593_pt1 | contig 38429 bp, 44 predicted proteins | sample AD_JPNHW2_MetaG_FD_89798 | JGI IMG/M metagenome (GOLD analysis project Ga0116171, IMG submission 89798) | Active sludge microbial communities of municipal wastewater-treating anaerobic digesters from Japan - AD_JPNHW2_MetaG | ecosystem: Engineered > Bioreactor > Anaerobic > Digestate | place... | reverse complement strand
TCGCTAGATAAAGATCTCTTTGATGCAACAGAAACTCCATTTTTTTCAGCCCAAACTTTGAATACATCACCAGAACCAATAGTTGTTAAACCAGTTCTTGTGATTGTAATTGATTCAACGTAAGCAATACCATCAGCAGAAGCAGTTAAATTTACTTTTGTAAATGGAATTCTGCCTACAGTTTGTGGAACTGATTGAGAAGCAGGAGTTGCTGAGCTTAAAGAAGCTGTAACACCTGTTCCTTGATCTGGATTAACTATACCAGATCCACCACCTTGTGAAGTTTTAATAATAGCAGTTTCAGCACCAGTGATAGTTGAACCACTAGCAGTGAAAGTTGATAATGTTAAAACGTTAGCAAATTGGAATCTGTTAGCTGAGAAAGCAACTTCATCTTCAATTAAACGATAGTTAGTACCATCATAATAATAGATACTGCTATCACCTGTCTTTTTTACTAAAGAACCCATTGGAACTTCGTTAGAAGCCAAAGGACTACCAATAGTATAGTTTATAAAGAAAGAATCAGCTACATCAATAACTCTTTTAGCCCAATCTGTTCCGTATAAAGCAATAGCTGCAGCTTCACTAGGAATTTGTCTTAAAACTCCGTTAGCTTCAACTGCATATACTTTAGGATCAGTTGTAATTTTTACTAATTTTGTTCCAGGACGTACAACTACGTTACCACCTAGAGGATAGCTTGATAATTCATCAGATGAGATTGTAACTACACCTGAGAAATCACTATACCAAGATTTGTAAGTAGCTTCGTTCGGGAAAACGTATCTTTTTCCATCATCGCCAAGATAATATACTGCTGATAAACCGTCTTTTTTGATTAAATCACCGGCTGAAGCAGCAGCGCTTACAGGAGTAGCAATAGCAGAAAAACCGCTCATTACTAATACTGTTAGCAACATGACAGAAGATGCAAAAAATTTGCGTAATTTTGTCATAAGAATTTGTAAGAATCTCTAAAATTTATATATAGATATAGATATTTAGAGATAAAAGAATTTAGTGTTCTTTAAAAGAATTTATTAATTTAAAGTTTAAAGATTAACCATTAATTCTTCATTGAATAAATCAATCAGGATCCCGCTCCCCCGCACACTTATTATTATAAGTGAAGTATAGGGAAAAATTAGCATGGGATAATTTTTCACAACTCCGACGCTTACAAGAATAAGCGTGCGGAGAAAAGCTTAACCGATTTATTGTGAAAAATCCACGATCCTATCTTGTAAAAGACAGATTCATTAAAGCTTCTCTTTTAACTTTTAACTTTCAATTCTATAAAAGAACAAATTTGTTTAAACACCGCGCCTCCCTCTCGGGACCGACCTTGCTGGTCACAGCGAACCTCTATTATATTTCGTAAACGGAATAATAATGGAGATTGAGAGATTTCTGTTTTAAGAAAAACTAAGAAATCTTTCAACTTCCACTATATAATATTTTAATCAGCTAAATTTTTTATTTCATTTAACTTCTCTACTACTTCGCTATATTTACCTTCAGCAAATAATGCTTTTATTTCATCTAATATTTTTTGACCATTTTCAATCTTAGCTAACTTATCAGAACTATCATTAATCTGTTCAGCTAAAGCTTCAATATTTACATCTGAACTTGTATTAACATTTGGTTCTGTAGTTACATCAGAAGAAATTGGTTTTATATTTGAATCATCTTCATTAATATATATTTCAGTACCACTGGTTTCTACTAAACCACTAGAACTAAGACTAACATCTGATTCTGATGGATCAACTGACTTAATAGTATTAACAGTTTTATCAATTTGATTTTGAACTTTAGAAATTTCATTTTCAAAACTAGCATTTAATCTTTCCACTGCTTTTTTATTCTCTTCGGTATTAAATTCAGGATCCATTAAAACAGTAGCAATATCTTGAGCATGATTACTAGCAAATTGAAGTGACAAAGCATCACGTTCAGTTTCATCAAAGGTAGCATTTAATCTAGCCTTCTCACTAAGAATTCGAGCAATGTATAATGAATTAGTTGGCTTTGTTTTTTCAAATAAACTACTACCTAAAAATAATACACCAGTTAGAAAAACAAAAACTCCAGCTACGGTTAAAGCTGGTTTATATATAAAAGAAAAAATATTTTTAGTATTAATCCAAAGATTATTAGAATTTTTAGTTTCTAAAAAAGTATTAGAAATTTGAGAAAATAAAACATCTCTATTCTTCTTTTTATCTTCCGGAGATAGAGCAATAGATTTTAGAGATTTTAGTTGATTAAATAATTCTTTTTCAGTCATATTTATTAAACTAATGATTATTATTCTTACAATATAATATACGTAAAAGAAGATAAAATGTTACAGTATTTGCCCTATTTTATTGATCATTATAATCCAAAGTCCACAAATTTGTGGACTTTGGATTATTATTGTCGTCCTAAATATTAAAAATTGTTATCCAAATATCATATTTAAAAAACAAAAAAGGCTCCAGTTTAGACCAAAGCCTTTTTAAAAAATTATACTAATTTTCTCTTTTAAAAATAATTAATAAATCTTTAATTGTTCTTATTTCTAAACAAGCCATTTCTATTTTTTCTCTAGAAAAAATTTTATTATAGCTTAGATAGTCTACTTTATTTATCTTTTTAGAATAATTATCTTCAAATTCTTTCTTACATTGTTTAGAATTTTTACCACCTAATTTAAAATCCTTTTTCAAAATACTTAAAAACAAACCCTCAATACAACATGGAATACTTTTAATAATTTGAATATTATGATCTTTAGCTTTTTTTAAAATTGTACTTAAAATTATTTTATCATTATCCAATAGAACAAAAACTTTATCATAGATACTAGCCCCGTATTTTATAATTTTATTTATCATATAGGCTGGATCTTTTCCTCCAACATAATAATATTTTATTGATACCCCACTTTCTCTGGAAATAAATAAAGACCCTAAATATCTTAAAAAAGCTTCTTCGGTTTGACCTTCTCCACAAGCCAAAATTGTAAACTTAGCTTTTTTCGGTTTTAATTTCCAAGGGTGAGATCTAGGCATAAAAAAATTATATACGCGGGATAGCTCCATAAGCTCCCGACATATATTTTGTATAATAATTATCATCACTTCGAACTCCTTCAATTTCGTCTAAACGCCAATTCTCACTATAACCGTTTTCATCTTTTTCACATAAAATAATTTGATATTTATCCAAAGAATTTAATATTTGAGGTTGATGGGTACTAAATAATAATTGAGCATTTTTTGTATTATATATCGGGGATATAAACAAATTAATAATTTCCGGAATCATAAAAGGATGTAGATCCGAATCAAGCTCATCTAGAATAATAATACCTCCAACATCTAAAGTTTTTAAAATTTGATATAAAACCAAAAATAAATGCTGAGTACCATTAGATTCATCAAAAAAAGATAAATAAAAAGGATTATTTTTATCTACTAAATTTTTATGAACCCCCATAGGAAAATAAAATAATTCTGTTTTATTATCTTTGTTTTTTACTTCTCTTTTAAATACATCAATTTTAAATAAACCTAAATCAAATTTAGTTAATAACTCATTAACCTTATTCTTTATTAAATTATTTTTATAAAGAAATTCTGAGGCTTTAAAGGGAGATAAATCATTATTAATTTGAATATTTTGCCAATAATTTATAATTTTAGAACTTAATTCATGTTTAATTTGATTAGCGGTTGAAATAATAGAAGCATTTTCCCGAAGTAAACTAGAAAAATTAGTCGGTAAGTCATATTTTTTAAAATCTAATTTATATTCCTTTTTTTGTTTATCCCATTCTCGTTTAAATAAAGTTATAAAACGACTATCATTTTTTACTTTTAAAACTTCATTTAAAACTTTATTAGAAGTAATACTTAATATATATTGATAAATATCTTTTTCCATTTCAAATTCTACAAAAAATTCCGATGGATTTTTATCGTTATCAAAAGCAAAAGATTTAAAAGGAATATCTTCTTCAATCTTATAAGAAAAAGAATCAATAATAAAAGACTTTAAAAATGGTAATACTTTTAATAAATTTGTCTTACCTGAAGCATTAGGACCAATAATAGATAAGATTTTAGTTAAACTAGTATCTTGACTATTAATATAGGCATCAGTATGAGGTGCTTTTTTATTAACCTCAAAACTAACTATAGCCTCATCTTTAAAAGAATAAAAATTTTTAAAAGAAAATTTTCGTATCATATGTTTGTATTTTAGTATAAAAACTATTATTATTATATTCTTTTTTTATATAAATGTCAATATCCTACAAAATTTTGTATGAAAACGCTTAAAAATGATATTTTTATTGTTTTTTTAACAAAAAAAACAGCCTATACCTGTTTTAATTAAATATTTTTATTTATAAATCCTATTTCTTTAACTTCCCTCCCATATTATCAACTGGTGAAATATTAATCTTCCTAGGAGTTTTAATCTTCTTTATTGGTTTAGCCCCTTCTGTCATTTCCTGTAGAGCTGTAATAGCACGATGTAAGATAACACGAACATTAATCTTTTTCTTACCAGTTATATCAGCAATTTCATCTAATGATAATTCGTTAACAAAACGCATAATAAGTATTTCTCGATACTCATTTTTTAAACCCATAACACTTATCATTAAATTATCATAATCAGTTTTAATACTTACATCATTTTCTAAACTATCATCACTAGCAATATCAATTCTATTATTCTCATCATCAATAGAAATATTATCAGGTCGATGTTCTCGATAATAATCAACTACAACATTACGAGCTATTTTGTAAATTAAAGCTCGAAGAGTTTCATTATGACTAACTTTATTCTTCTGGATATGTTCCCAAGTCTTTAAAAAAACTAGAGATGATAAGTCATTAGCATCATCTTTCTTTCCAATTTTAAAATAGATAAAACGATAAATATCGTCTACATTTTTATCATATAATTCTTCAAAAGCCACCTGATCTTTATTCTTAAGACGATCCTTCAAATTTTCTTGTTTTAATTTTTCTATTATATTAAAATTCATGTTATTTAGTAATATTTAGGAAAACTGGTAAAATAGCTAATTTTAAAAAAAATAAAATAAAATATAAGTCTTTAGCCAAATACCTTTAAAAAAATAAATATTTATAATAGATTTTAATCTATTATCTGCTAAATATATTATCATATCATATCCTAAAAGACAAGTTTTATTTGACAAATTTATCCCCTTTCTATAACATATAAACAGTATAAATATTCATATATAATAATATGACTACAGCAAAAACTAATGAGGATAAACCCGTAACTAAGAAGACTGATAAACAAATTTGGTTATCAGTTTCCGAATCATCTAAATTAGGTGGTATTGATGCTAAAACTATTCGTCGAGCTATAAAAAGAAAGAAAATAAAGTATAAAGTAAGTGGTAATCGTTATGCCCTTCGTTTATCATCAATTATTGAATTTTGCCATGATAACTTAAAACTACGTAATAAATTCTATTCTCAAGGACTTGGTCAATATGTAGAAAAATTTAGAAAAAATACTCCTACTAAATAAAACAAAAAAACGGCTTAGCCGTTTTTTTGATTTGTAATTCTTTAATCAATTAATTTACAAGATAGCATCTTTAGCTGCTTTTGAAACTTTGAATTTAACAACTTTCTTAGCAGGGATTTGAATTTGTTCTCCAGTTGCTGGATTTCTTCCCATTCGAGCTTTTCGATCAACTCGAACTAATTTTCCAAAGCCAGGTAAAACGAATTCACCATTCTTTTTTGCTTCGTTGTAAGCCATGGTAGTTAAAATGTCCATGAAGTTTACAACTTCTTTTTTACTTAAGCCGGCTTTTTCGGCTAAAGTAACCATTAATTGTGCTTTTGTCATAATTTTTTTATTGATTTGAAATTAAATCTTAAATATTTATTTCAATCAATTTTTAAATTAATTATTTTTAATAACTAATTGATAAAGAATTAATTATTATTTTATGTATATATTATACCACTTTTAAAAAATAAGGCAATGTTTACAAGGGTTTTTCAATTTTTGTAATTGATGTAATTTTACTAGCGGTTGTTTTGATATCAAAAACATCAAAACTAATACTATTATCAGATTTTAAAACCAAACTAATAGCTAAACCCGCTTGAGTTTCAGCCGAAAAATATTGATCAAAGACAAAATTACCTAAAGAATAAAAAATTGGTTTTCCGTTATATATTTCATACTCTTGAGTTACATGAGGATGATGACCAATAATAACATCAGCGCCAGCATCAACTAATTGATGATATAATTTTTGTTGATTAACATTTGATTTTGTTTTGTATTCTACCCCTGAATGAAAATTAATTATAACCCAATCACTATTCTCTTTTAATATTTTTATTCTTTCTATTAATTTTTCTACATCTATTTCTTTGTAAACAGCACTAACTCCCACCATAGCTATTTTCTTATCAGCTATTTCTAAAATAATATCGGAACAATTATCAGTTGTTAAGACCGGCATGGCTTCTCCCAATTTAATGTTTATCAAATCACTAGAACTAGAATTAGAAAAATTAGCATCTAAGCAACCAGAATAATAGAAATTACTATTACTTAAATTTTTGTAAGTTTGATTAATTCCTAAAACTCCTTGATCTGATAAATGATTATTGGCTAAATTAAAATAATTAAAATTATATTCTTTTAATTCTTCAATTAAACTAGGGGCAAAAGCAAAATCATAAGCATTAATTGGATTATAATGTTGACCATTATCAGTAACGGCTCCCTCTAAATTACAAGAAACTAGATCATAACCTGAAGTAAAATTATCAGTTTTTAATTGACCCAATAATGATTCTAAACCATTTTTATCAATTTTAGTTTTAACATTTCGGTCTAACATTAAATCACCAAAAAATAATAATTTAATATCAGAACTAGTAGCTAAAGTTGAAGTAGTTATGGAATCATCTTTATCTAATAATAGACTAACCACATCACCATGATCATCAGTAATTTTTTTAAAATCAAAAATAACATTTTCAGCAATATATTTTTTTTGAAATAATAGAAAAAAATTAAGAGCTACTAAAAAAATACTTAATAGTAATACTAAAAATATTAAAAAAATTTTTTTGTAATGACTTAACATAATTTATCCTTCTAAACTATTACTAAATTCTAATTCATAAATATGAAAAATAGTGGCCGCTAAAGAAATAATTAATGGACCAACAATTACTCCCCAAAAACCAAATAAAGAAATACCTCCGATAATAGCAAAAACAACAAAGATAGGATTGACCTCCGCCTTGCCTTTGATAATATAGGCTCTAATAATTTCATCAATATTACTAACAACTATAAAACACCAAGCAAGGATAAAAATTCCTTGCCAAATTTGACCAGTTAAAATTAAATAAATAGATGCTGGTACATAAAAAATAGAGGAACCAATATAAGGGATAAGCGATAGAAAGGCCATAATAATAAAAACAAAGATAAATGGCCAACCAATTATTAAAAAACCAAGAGCTCCTAATAAACCTTGAGTAAAGGCGGTAACAAAAACAGAAATAAAAGTAGTCCGACTAACTGCCCGAAATTTTTTAATAATTTCCATATCATACTTAGTTGGTAGAGGTGATAATTTAATTACTTTCATAGCCAAATTACGTCCTTCCACAAAAAAGAAAAACATTGTTAAAATTATAATAGCCAATGACACGATGAAATCAGTAGTTCCTTTAACAAAAGCCGAAGTACCACTAACTAACCAATTTTTAATATTAGAGGTAACATCAATTACTAAAGTTTTTAAAATTTCTTCCCCTGAACCATTAACATTTAACTTATTAAATAAATTAGATTGAATTAAATCAGCCTGATTTAAAACATTACTAACAGTAGTAAAGGCAGTAGAAGCTTTTTGACCAGTATATATCATAAAACGACTAACTGGAATTATTACTATAAGTAGTAACAATAAACACATTATAAAAGAAGCTAAATATTTTTTATTCCATAAAACCTTAGCTAATTTTTCATACGGTTTATAAAAAACCGAAACAATAGCCGCTGCAATAATTATTTCAATTAAAAATGGTCGAAACAAAAAAAACAAAACAGCTAAACAAGCAATTACTAAAATTATTATAAAAGGTTTAAAAAAAGGTTTTTTCATATTATTTATTTAAATTTAAATTTTAAAATTCATAAATTTGATCATATTCCGGTATAATCGGATGAGTCTTTATCTTTTTAGAAATATCATTAGCTAAAATATTATTAGCTTCTTCTTCCCCATGAATAACAAAAATATGTTTAGGTTTAGGACTCTTTATTTTCTTCAACCACGCCATAATAGCTTGATGATCAGCGTGAGCTGAATAAGAATTAATAACTGAAACTTTAGCTTTAACTGGAACATTAGTATTATCAATAACAACTGATTTTTCACCTTTCATTAATTGACGACCTAAAGAACCTTTAACCTGAAACGCTACTAAAAGTACATGACTATTAGGATCATTTAAATAAAATTTTAAATGATACAAAATTCGACCACCACTACACATACCACTACCAGCTAGAATAACTTTAGGGGTTGGTAATGAATTTATCTTTTTAGAATCATCAGAAGTTGGAGTAAAAGTTAAACCCGAAAAAGAAAATAAATCATCACCCGAAATTACTAACTTCATTGATTCTTTATCATATAAATACTGATAATCACGATAAACTTCAGTTGATTTAATGGCCAAAGGACTATCTAAAAACATTGGAACATAAGGAATTTTATGGGCTTCAACTAAACTATTTAATTCATACAATATTTCTTGAACTTTTTCTAAAGCAAAAATTGGAATCATTAATACTCCCCTATTTTTTACACATTCTATTATAGCTTGTCTAATTTTTTTTGTTCCTTCATCTCTGGTTTCGTGGGTTACCCCAGCATAAGTTGATTCAGTAAAAACTAAATCAGCTCCGGTAGTATATTCTAAATCTCTAATAATACGAGCTGAGGAATCTCCTAAGTCACCGGAAAAAACAATCTTCTTTTCAGTTCGTCCTTCTTTAATCCAAACTTCAAAAAAACACGAACCTAGAATATGGCCAGAATTTCTTAATTTAACTTTTATTCCTCCAGCAATAATTACTTCTTTATTATACGGTAATTCATGAAAAAGTCGCATAACATTAACCGCATCTTCTTCTAAATAAAAAGGGGTAAGTCGATGTTCTCGGGCTTCTTGCCCAATAATCCTAGCCGAATCAGCTAACATTAAACCAGTTAAATCCCTGGTTGCTCCCGTACAATAAATTTTACCTTTAAAACCATCTTTGTATAATTTAGGTAAGCGTCCACAATGATCCGTATGAGCATGAGTTAATAATACAAAATCAATGGTTTTAGGGTCAAAAGAAAAATCATCAAAATTACGACTAGTAGCAAAACTTTCTCCTTGAAACATACCACAATCAACCAAAAATTTAACTTTTTTTGTTTCTATTAAGATACAAGAACCGGTAACTTCACGACAAGCACCATGAAAAGATATCTTCATAAAATATTATTAACTTTTATTTTTTATTTTTTCTCCATAAACCGAAACATCATCTAGTAAATCATTTTTTTGCCAATCATCAACCCACTCCGATAAATTATATATTTTAATGCCACTAGGAGTATTAGAAACTAATTTTTCTAAACCAGCATTAATAATCATTTTTTTACAAATAAAACAAGGAAGAGCTTCAGTTATTTCAAATTCTTTATTATTATTTATTTTTTCAGAATAAAGATATATGGTTCCACCTAAAATATTAGCCCCGGAACGAGCTGCGTTTATAATAGCATTTTGTTCAGCATGGACACTACGACACATTTCATAACGTTGACCCGAAGGAATTCCTAATTCATTTCTTAAACAAGTACCTCTTTCTAAGCAATCTTTAGTTTTACGAGGAGCTCCGACATAACCCGTACTAATTATCTGGTCATTTTTAACAATTAAGGCTCCATGACGGGCTCGAAAACAGGTAGAACGACCAGTTACTTCTCGAGCAATATTCATATAATACTCATCTTTTGAAATTCGATTCATAAAATTATTATTATAATTATATAGATAATTATAGCAAAAATAAAAAAATAATGAAAATACAAAAATAACGGTATTGCTACCGTTATTTTATAAGCCAAGTAAAATTAAATTATAACAATTAAATTATTTAACTAATTCTGCATTAGGTTTAAAACCATGTCCTCTATCGCCACCAAAATTCATTCCTAAATTATCTTCTAAACCTAAATCTGTTAAGATAGTTCGAGCTTGTTCTTGCAAATTATAAGCTTCAATATATTTAGAAAAATTATCAACTGTTATTTTTTGAGTAATTAGATTATCACTACCTACAGCCTCTACCCAAGCATTATAGTCAGAAGCATTAATAGCCTCCTTAATGGCTGTATTTTTAGCTTCCATTTCTGCTTGGTGAGCTTCACGTTCAGCTTCCATTGTAGCTTTTTCTTCATCAGTCAAATTGGCAAAATCCTTTCTTTCTGGTTGACAATTATCAATAGTTTTAGAATCAGAATTATCAGAAACAATTGTTTTATCAATAGTATTAGAAGCAGCCATTGAAATAAGTGGAATAAAGATAGCTAAAGCTAATCCAGGTAAAACTTTCTTTATTTTTTTTATTTTTCTTAGGTATTAAATTGTTGAAGATTTTTTTCATTATTTCTTAAAACTTTTAATTATTTAAACTATTAAATTAATATAATAAAAAGTAAAATTAATTATAAATGAAAGGCCTTCAACTATTAATACGCAAAAATAAATAATATCTTCAATTTTATTTCTTCTTTACTACTTTCTTAATATTTTTCTTAGTTTCTACTTTTTTAGGAAGAGTTTTTGTATTTTTAGCAAGTTTAATTATTTTTTTAGCTTTATCTTTTTTTTCTACTGGAACAATTGGTTTAATATTTGTCGGTTTAGTAATTGATGATAACATTTTTAAAATTTCATCTAATTTAGAATCTAAAACACTAAAATGTTTTCGGTATTGTTCAATTTCAACTTCATTAACATTATTATGATTAGAACGATCATTTTTATTAGAACGACCAACTTTATTAAAACAATCATCACAATAGACTGGTTTATCACCGCTTGGTTTAAAAGGAACTTCACATTCTTTATGACAATTATCACAAACTACTTTAACCATTGATTTATCACGACGATCAAAAGATCTTCTATCTGAGTTTCTGTTATCTGATCTACGACCAGAATCTCTTTTTTCAAAACAATTACTGCAATAGACCGGTTTATCACTACTTGGTCTAAAAGGTACTTCACATCTCTGACCACAGTCAGCACAAATAGCTTCGTGCATTTCTGGACGACTAGATCTATCTCTACCTCGACCACGATCACCGCCAAAACTACTTCTTCGGCCGGATCTATCACCTCGATTAAAACTTCCCATATTTTTTATATTAATTATATTGCTTATTATTGTATAAGCTATCTCTACTCTATCAATAATATTTAAATTTGTAAATCATCTAATCTTTTCGATCAATAATATCAAATCCTTTTAAAACTGCTTCACAAATAAAATTTTCTAATTGACTAAATTCTCCTTTAAGTTGAGCTTTATTTAAATAATTATAATATTGACGTTTATTTTCTTGTCGAATAATAGCAGGAGCTAAATTTTTTCTCAGTAACATAGCAATCATTATTAATCGACCAATACGACCATTACCATCAGAAAAAGGATGAATTTGTTCAAACCGCCCATGAATATGAGATACTAAATTAATAATATCATTATTTTTTTGATTAATATTAATCACTAAATCATCTATTAATTTAGGTACTTTTAAATAATTAGCCGTTGGAATATTAGAATCAATAATTCGCACTCCATGATTTCTAAACAACCCAGCATCATCTCTAATACCATTCATTAAAATAGCATGGAGTTTTAAAATTAATTCTTTATTAATTATTTTATTTTTTAATAAAAAATTAAACAAATATTGAAGAGCAGCTTGATGATTTTTTACTTCTAATTGTTCAATTAAACTTTTATTCGGTAAGGCTTGGTTATCAAACATAATATCAGCTGTTTCATTTTCAGATAAAGTTGAACCTTCAATTTTATTAGAATTATAAACTAAAGCTAAAAGAAATTTATTAAAAATATCAGGATTAGAAATAATAGTTTTTAAAATATTTTTATTTTTTTTTGCTTTATTAAAAATTAATTGCTTATTAGCTAATAAAACAGTATCAGGAACAATTTTTTGCCCGGTTAACTCTTTATATAATTCATCAATAATATCCAATTTATTTTTATGAGGTTGAGATTTATTATTCCACCAATTATTAAAAGCTACAAAAGACACTCCAATTTTAGTAGCCAATTCAGTTTGAGTTAAGCCAGAAGTTTTTTGAATTATTATTAGTTTTTCCTGTAAAGTCATATAATTATGTTAGTAATTATATTATACAAAACTTTATAAAGTTTGTCAATTTTCATAATCTTTATAAAGTTTGATAAAAACAAATTTTTAACTTATAAAATAATTAAAATTGAAATAAATCATCAATACTAACTTTAAATACTTTAGCAATATCATGAGCTAGTTTTAAAGAAGGATTATATTTACCTGATTCTAAAAATAATATCGTCTCACGTCGTACTCCCACTCTTTTAGCTAATTCATCTTGGGTTAAATTATGACGAGCTCTTAATTCTTTTATTTTATTAGTCATATAATAATATTACTTACAAATTTCAGTTGGTTTTTCACTATCCGGCTGACCGTGAGAAACCCAATTGCCATTTTTACATAACCAGGTATCTTCTGGAGTAATAGCTCTTAGAATAAACATCGAGATAAAAAAAGCTAAAATTATTGCTAATAATATTAAGGGGGTATAATGTTTAAGACGAGGCAATAATTTCTTTTTATCATCCGAAGCTCTATATTTTAGAAAATTAAAAATTAAAGAATTAAGTAACATCAAACCACAAGTTAAATAAGCTAAAAGAAAAGCACTAGTAGTAATTATTTCAGGAGATTTATCTTTTATCAAAAACAAAACAAAAAAACCAATCATCATAACTACAGAAAAAATACTAATAGTAAAACGAGCCGCGGTTCCCGCCATATTATAATCTCGTTCATCAACTAAAACATCTGTTACTTTTTTTCTAGCAATAAAAAGAATAATCATAGCCAAGATTACAAAAATTGGTGGTAGAATATAATTATTTGAAGTAATACAAATAGAGATGACCATTGATAATAGTATTACTATTATCAATTTAATAAGACGATAATTTTTAATAGACATAAATTTATGGGTTTTTAGTCCCTTTAATTGTTAGAATAATACAACATTATGTTATATTATTCTAACATTTATGTCAAGAGCTTAAAATTATTAGTTTCTATAAATTATTTTTATACCATTTAATAGCTTCAGCTATCATTTCACGATAATCTTCTATTTTTACATAATCAAAAAATTCACTTGGCTTTACAAATTTTCTTTGATTTATAACTCCAGAAGACGGATCAATAGTTAATTTATTAATTTCTTCTATTTTACAAGCAAATCTTAATTGATAAAATACCGGATTATCAGATAAGACTTTAAGATAACCAATCATCTGATGATCGCCAATTTCAACATCAACTTCTTCCCTTAATTCTCTTTTTAAAGTTTGAATCGGGGTTTCATTTAATTCTGGTTTACCACCAGGTATATTCCAAGCATTTTCCGATTCTTTTAAAATTAAAATATTAGCTTTTTTATCAAAACAAATACCATAAACTTGAGTTATAGGATGTAGATGTTTAAAATCTTTATCTGAGTGCCAAATATATTTCATATAAAAAATTTATTATTTAATATTATGCTTTATCGTAATAAAAAAGGATTATCCATTTCAAATAATATATTAGGTGTTTTTTTATTTATAATATCAATATCAAGACCATATTTTTCACTATATAAAGTATCGACTGAACAAAATTTAGCAGTAGTATAATCAAAACCAATCTTTTCCGATACTATTTTAACTTGTTCTTCAGAATTACCCTCAACTTCGACAAAAGATTCTAAAAACGGCCATTCATCAATAGTTATTTCTACTTCATCTAAAATCCATAATTCCCTTTTACTTTCTTGATAAGCCTTTTTCTTACACCCAATATTTGTTAAAAAATCAACGGCTTGTTGAAAATTATCAACCACTAATTGAATCTCTTTTTGATCACTTATCTTTTGTCCATCCACTATTTTTAAACTCATAGTAATACGATCACCTTCATCTCGAACTCGAAGCCAAGCTCCTTTAATTTCACAACTTAAGGGTAAATCAAAAACAATTCTTTTCTGAAAAAATTCTTTTTTAATTAAAACAGCTCCAACAGATAATAAACGACGACGAATATCATCTTTATTAATATTAGTAAAAGTTGCTTCGTATTCAATATTCATAATTTATATATTAATTTTAAACAAATTTAAATAACTTATTTTTTATATTAATAAACAATTTTAACCTTTAATTTAAACTAATTATAGATAAATTATAATATTTTTTAATAGGAAAGTAAATTAAAAAAGAAGGGGTTTAATTTATACCCCTTTTAATTTTTAATTCTTTTTCCACCAAAATATAATTATGATGAAAAATAAAATAATAGCACTAACTAACCAAGAATTTAATTCACCAGAGTTTTTAGCAATTATTCCTGAAATTATTAAACCGAATCCTGATCCCAAATGAACAACCATTGATTGTAAAGATAAAACCGTAGCCCTATTTTTATTATTAATACAATCATTAAGATAAGCCCGAGCTAATGGTTCCCTTATCCCTCGACCAAATTCATGCAGAAGGAAAAAACTTAAAAATAATGGCAACTTAAAGAAAAAACATGATCCAAATATTCCTATAAAAGTAATTACTTGAGATAAAATAATAGCTATTTTCAATTCTTTAAATTTTTTTTGAAAAAATTTAGAAAATTGAACTCCCGCGTAAGAAAAAGCTGTAATTAAAGCAAAAATTATTCCCATGTTATTTTCCGGAAAAGAAAAATTATCTTTTAGAATTAATGGCCAATACATGTTAAGTGGTTGAAAAACAAAAGAAGTAAAACCTAAAAACAAAATTATAGACATTAATTTATTATTTTTAAAACCATAAGATAAACTCTCGCTAATAATTTTTCTTAAAGCACTAAAATTAATAGTAACTTTATCAGGTTTAATAAAATATTCTTCTTTTAAAGAAAATATTGCCATATAGCTAAAACAAAAAAAGCAATAGCCGAAGCTAACCACGGATACGATAAATCAATTCCACCAATAAAACCACCACTTACCGACCCTATAACTACTCCAATAGCTCTTAATTCTCCCCGACGAAAAACTTTTTCTAAATTATCAGTATAACCATGGTATTTTAGAGAATCAACCACCAAGGCCTCTAGGGCCCCTGAGACACAAGCCATGGCTAAAGCTCCAATAATTTCAGCTAAAGCAAAACACCAGAAACCGTTGGAAAAAAAATAAATAAGAAAAGAACAGGAATACATAAAAAGACCAATCACCGTTGAACACTTCCGGCCAAAAAAATCAGCAATTGCCCCAGTAGGAATTTCTAAAATAAAAATAGATACCATACAAATACAGTTTAGAATACCCATTTCTAAAGAATCTAAACCTTTTTCTTGAAGAAATAAAGAATAAGTTGAGAAAAAAAAGCTAAGAGCCAATCCTTCCAATAATTTAAAAATAACAAAATTTTTTATAATTTTTTTCATAATAAATAAATTTAAGATTAGTAATTATTAAAGATTGTTTTAAAAAACCATCTTCTTTTCCCGAAGATGGTTTTTGCAAATACTTTTGGCTTAAATTTATTTAATGTATATTTAAATTATATTTAATTTATAGATTTAATTGATATTTGTAAAAACTATCCCCGTGAAATTTAAATCCCATAGGAGAAACAAAAGTAACATCATAATTATTGATGTTTAAATTTATTTCTAAGTTTTTACAATATTGTCTTATCATATTTTTATTTAGGCTTTAAAAGCCCTACAATATAGTATACGGAAAATATAATCTTTTGTTACACTTTTAAAAACAAAAAACCTTGAAACATAAGCTAACAAGGTTTTAATTACAAAAGAAATTAATTAATTTTAGTTGCTAAAATATCTTCCATTTCATCCATAATATCTGTCATTTTTTTAAAGGCTAAATCATAAGACGAAGAATTAGTCATATCTAAACCTAATTTTTTTAAAATATCAATTGGATAATTTGAACAACCAGCACTTAAAAAATCATTAATATATTTAGAACCCATATCTTCGTTCTCTAAAATTTGTTTAGAAATATAGTGGAAGCACATAAGGAAGTAGCATATTGAAAAACATAAAAATTATAATAGAAATGAGGAACTTGCGCCCACTCTATACTATATAAATCATCAATTACAATATTTTCTTTATCAGCTTCATAATATGTTTTTAAAATATCTAAATAAATTTTAGATAATTCTTCCCCGGTTAAAGATTTACCTTGCTCAGCTAATTCATTAATTTTTAATTCAAATTCAGCAAATTGAGTTTGACGAAAAAGAGTAGTTCGAAAAAGTTCTAATTGACGACCAAGAATTGCTAATCGTTGTTTTTGATCAGTTGAGTCTTTAAGTATTTTTTCAATTAATAAAAATTCATGACAAGTTGAAGCTACTTCTGCTAAAAATATTGGATAATTAGAATCCACGTAATTTTGATTAGTATTAGAATAATAGGAATGAATAGTATGACCTAATTCATGGGTTAAAGTACTAACATCATTAAATTTACCCATATAATTTAAAAGAATAAAAGGATGAACATCATAAACCTGACCAGAAGAATAGGCCCCAGATCTCTTACCCATATTAGGATAAACATCAATCCAACGATTATTAAAAACTTTATCAACTACTTTTAAATAATCATCACCTAAAGGTTTTAGCGATTTAATTATTAATTCTTGAGCTTGTTCATAACTATAATTAAGATCAATTTCTTTTACTAGTGGAACATAGAGATCATAATAATGTAATTTATCTAAACCTAAAATTCTTTTACGTAAATTTAAATAACGTTGTAAAACTGGTAAATTTTTATGAACACTATTAATTAAATTTTTGTAAACATCCACTGGAATATTATTAGCACTTAAGGCACTTTCTAAACAAGAATTATAATGACGTACATTTTTATAGAAAATATTACTTTTTATCTGATTATATAATTGAACTCCAAAAGAATTTTCATATTGTTTATAGATATTAAAAAATTCACTAAAAACTTTTTGTCGGGTAGCTTGATCTAAACTAGATCGATACAAAGTAAAATTAGCATCATCTAAACGAATAACTTGATTATTATCTAAAGTAATAATGGGACGAGGCATATCGGCCTCTTTAAAAACTTCGTAAATTTCTAAAGCGGTATTACTGATAAAACCAGCTTGAGAAATAATTTTTTCTTCATTAACGCTAAGAATATTTGATTTTAAACGAAGAATATTATTAATATAACGGGCATATTCTTGTAAAGCTTTATTATTTTCTAAAAAAATAGATAAAGTTTTTTCATCTATACCTATAATCTCAGAATCAATAAAAGAAGCTATTGTATCAAATTTAACAATTAATTGATCAATTTCTTGTCTTTTAGATATATATTTAGGTTGTCTAATATCTTGATCGGATGATTGATAGGCGTAAGCATAAAGTCTAAATAATGTTTTCTTTAATTGAAAATATAAACTTAAACAATTATATAAATTATCAGCCGAGTTAGCTAAATTATTTTTAAATTTTTCGAAACCACTAAATTGAGCCTCTAAATCATTTTTAGTTTTTTGCCACTCATCATCATCTATAAAAAGATCTGTTAGATTCCATTTATATTTATCGGGTATTTGATCACGAGTTATCTCTTGATTATCTTTATTCATATTATTAAATTATTATTAATTTTATTATTATATATTACTTTATATTTTTTATATTATCAATATTAAAAAATCCCGAAATGAATCTCGGGATAAGGGGCAAAATAAAGAAAAAAAAGAAGAAAAAATTTTAAATAACTTGAATAATATTTTCAAAATGACTAATTTTAAAAATACTAAATCCAATTTTTTTATCTTTTGCATATTTAGAAATTTCTTCCAAAATTAAAGATGTGTTTTTAAAAATATCAACCGCATCTTTTATATCTACATCTTTTTTTTCTTTAAAATTTGGAATTATGGTGGCCACACAATTATGACCGCTAGCTAATTCTCTAATTAATTTCCGACTTGTTGCAGAAATTAATCCGTCAATTTCAAAAGCCGGAAACTGACTGGTTGGATTAGCTATTTCACATAACAGAATATGAAAAAGCCCCGAACCATGATTTATAACCATAGTTCTAGCCTCTTTCTGTATTGACAGAATTTTTTGACAAAAAACATTATCAGAAGCAATATCTCTAAGTATTGGATTCATTTTTTTAGTAAAAAATATAAAATACATATCTTTTATACTAAACTCAATGATACCAAACCCTTCAAATAATTCTGACGAAAATGCTTTGTTTCTTATATTCCCTTCAGAAACCGAAGATAATACTTCCACTAAATCAACTAATTTAATCGCTTTCATTCTTTATATATTTTTGATTACTAATTTTATTTGTTTCAAAGAACTTTGATATATAAATCTACTAAAAATATTTAATTTTGTCAAGGTAATAAAAAACAATAGAATTTTATATCTATTGTTTTTATTTTATTTGTATTAGAAATTATACTTGAGCAAATATTATCATATAATTATCACCATATTTTTCAGCACATTTAGGACAATAGGCATAATGAATATAATAATCTAAAGCTTTCTTTCCTTCCTTACTTAAATATTCATCCATTTTTTTTATAAACTTAGGAACATCTCTATAGGGTCCAGAAAAAACTTTAGCTACAAAATTTCCACTTATTTTAGTATTGTTGGCTCCGGCTATTTGTTTATCAACTGATAAATATATTTCTGATTTAAAGGCACTAGGATCACGAAATAATAATAATACTTCTTCCGGATTAGCACTACTGCATGAATCAGCTAACCCACATAATTTAGTTATCTTTTTAGTTAGAACCTTAGGAAGAGGTAAATGAAAAAAAGTGGTCATACTTTCTTTAATAAAAGGTTTATCATACCAATCAAATACTTGATTATCCCATTTCTCAGGATTAAATTTAGGACAACATTCTTTTTGTGTATCCATAGTTTTTAAATTAATTATTAATTTATAATTATTTTAAATTACTTTAATATAATTATATAATGTAATTTATTTTTTATCAAAAACTAAAACTTTAATTTAAACCTCACTAATAATATCAAACCCTTTATAACTTCCAACAACCGAATAACCAAAAATCTTTATTTTTTTTGTAGCAATATTTCTTATTTTATTAGCAGTTTCATTCATAGTTGCTCCCGATCCAGTTGCATCATCAATAATCAAAACATTAGAGTTTATAAGCTGATTCGGATTAATAGCAATTGTTTTCTGAGCATTTATAATTCTATCTTCTAATTTTCTAAGTGTTTTTTGTGGAATTTTATTAGAACTTGGTACTTTTATTGCCTTTATCTCTAATAAATTTAATTTTAAAGTTTTCTTTAAAACATCCATAAATTGAGTCTTACGATCAATTGTCGGAGGAATATAACATACTAATTTAATATTATACTTATTAATTATTGTTTGTAATGATGGTTGTATAATTTTCACAACTTCTATTACTAAATCTTTGTTCTGAGAAGATTTTCCTAAATATACAAGCTGACCTAACTTTGTTTTACCAAAATGTCCAATAGTATAAAAATCACTAAAGAAAATATCATCTAAAAACAACTTCTTCTTTCCTGACAAAATTATTTTTTTGGCTGATATCAGACCATCTCTTTTTATTTTTTGAAAAGATTTTATTTTTGAAACCAATAATTTTCGTTCTTTATTAAAATCAAACTGATTTTTTTTACACCATTCTTGAAACCCATAAATACCCGTAATCATTTCCCCGCTAGGAGAAACATAAATATAATTATTTTCTATTACTTCATTATCAATATCATATCGAATTGCTTCATTTTTAGAAACAATTTTAACGGAATAAAACACCATAGGAGTTGAACCTGTTTTTTTAATCAAATCCTCGTTTAATAATTTTGATAAATGTTTATATACATTTTTTGTAGAAAGGTTTAATTTTTTAACAATATCTGTCGACCTAATTGGACCAAATTGTTTAATTATATTAAAAACCTTAAGTGATTCTTTTGAAATATTTTTCATATACTAATATTATAGCAGGTGAATATTAACTGGTCAATACTCACCCCCAAATAGATATTATGAGTTTTTAGTTTAAATCTTTAATTTTAGATCAAGTATTATATTATTAATAAAATAAGTTAATAATTTACAATAACAAACTAATATTAATCTATTTATAAACACGTCACTTAATATATTAGAAATTAAAAACCAAACTGCTTTATATCCATTAAAGTAACTAGTTGAATAAAATTAAATAATTTATAAAGAGAAGAAATAACAACCTTTTTATTAGAATTATCAAAAAGCACATGGGTTTGCCACCATTTTGGAAAATCCTCATGGATAAAACTAGCTGGAATATCTTCTATATTCAGACATCCAATATAAAGTACACGTTCAAAAAATATATCAGCTATTTTATAATGTTTATCAATTACTTTAGCGGACATAGAAGCTTTACTCAAAAAATTTTTATATTCTTTTAAAATATAATCTATCCAATTTTTAAACGGAATTTGTAATTTTTCCATCTTTTCAATCATTTCTTGATATTCTTCCCATGACATTTCTTGACCACCGACATTAACTCTAGGCATCGTTTTATCAAAAACATCCTGTTCACCTTTTTCTTTAATTAAAGAAATCGAAGCAACTTCACATGGTGATTTACCACCTAAAGCTTCGTGGGGGAAATAATTCCAGGCATCAGATAATACTATAAAAATTTCATTTAATTCATCAATATCATCTATTACTGGAAAATACTTAAAAACTTTAGCTTGAAATTTATTAAAAGCTTCTGACACTGATAAATGATTATCTTTAAAAATAAGGGATTTTATTTTTTCTACTGAAAGCTTCTTTTCTAACTTATATTTACCAATCATATCAACCAATGCTTTTTCAATATCAATTATTTTAGAATTATTTTTTGTTTTAGTCATATTATTAATTTTTAAATTTATAATAAGTTGCCTTACCCTTATTAACTTTTTCAATCATTCCTAAGCTTATTAATTTTTTAAAATCTAAATTTCTAGTAGGTTTAGCACGGCTAGTTAATTTAGCATAATCGCGATCACTGATATAACCCTTTTTTGTTATATAATTTAAAATTATTTTATGATAATTTTTTAATTCTTTATCCGGCGAAGAAACTGCTTGCCCCAAATCTTTACTAACTCTTAATAATTCATCAATAATACCGTCAGTAAAATATTCCAACCAAGAAGTAAAATCAATATTATTTTTTATATCATAATAATTACCAACTACTCCAACTTCCTGAAAATATTTACTAATATTTTTATTATAATAATTTTCAAAACTAAATAGAGCAAAAGTATTTAAACCCATTTTAGCCAACAATACTTTAGTCGCCAAACGGGCTGTACGACCATTACCATCGACAAAAGGATGAACGATCACAAATTGTTTATGAAAAACACCAGCTAAAATCAAAGGATCAACTATATTTTCATTTTGATTTATAAAATTAAATAAATCATTTAATAATTTTAATATTTCTATATGATCGGGTGGCAAATAAATAGCTTGCCGAGTTTTTGGATTATTAACAAAAACTGGTTCTTGTCTCAATTTACCACAACGATAATTTTCAATTAAATTTTGGGTAATAGTTTTTTGAATTTTTAAAATTAATTGTAAATCAAAAACTTGTTTTTTAGTCTTAAGTAAATTATTTAATTCTGTTAAAGCTTTATTATAATTTAAAACTTCTTTTTCAGTATCACGAATATGTTCTGGTTTATTTTTTAAAATTCTTTTAACATCAGTAAGTGGTAAAGGATTACCTTCAATACTAGTAGAAGAATAAACGGAAATTTCTCTAGCTCTTTTTTCAAATTCTAATAAAACAATATCAGAAAAACGCTGACTATTTAAATTAGCAATAATTTCAGTAATTCTTTTTATATTACTTAATAATTTATTAGAAATTGTATATTTTGGTTTAAACATATATTTATACTATATAGACATATTATAGACGATTAATAGACGATTGTCAAATATATTATTGCTAATTTTAAATTAAAAAATATCTATTTTATATAAATAAAATAGACTATTATTAGCCTATTTAAATGTACCCCATATTAATTGATAAATCTAAATATTTCTTTTCTAAATCAATGCCAATAAATTTTCTACCATTCAAAACACAAGCCATACCTGTGGTTGAAGAACCAGTAAACGGATCAATAACTAAATCACCTTTGTCAGTGCTAGCCATAACGATACGAACTAATAAGTCTATTGGCTTTTGAGTTGGGTGTTTTCCGTGTTTTTTCTCTGATGGTTTTGGTGTACCCATTGCCCAAACACTTCTCATTTGTAAATTAGGTTTCTTTAAAAAATCTTCTGGCCAATTACCATTTTTCATTAAATCATAATTAAATTTATGTTTTCCTTTTTTATCTTTTCTAGCCCAAATTAAAGTTTCATGACTGGCAGTAAAAAAACGACAACTTAGATTAGGTGAGGCATTGGGTTTAAACCAAGCTATATCATTTAAAATATGAAATTTATTAACCTGTAAAGCAAAACCACATTGAAAAATTGAATGATAGGTTCCACTAATCCAAAGAGTACCACCCGGTTTTAACACTCTATGACAAGCTCCAATCCATGCTAAATGAAATTCAAAATCTTTTTTTAATCCATTACTAACATCCCATTGTCCTTTGTTTACACTAACCATTTTACCGCCATCACAAGTAAAACCACCATTAGAAAGCATATAGGGGGGATCAGCAAAAATCATATCAACTGAATTTTCTTTTAAAGTGGCTAAAAAATCCAAACTATTAGCCTTTATTAATTCAAAATTTTTATCCTTAAAATATGGTTTGAACATTTTTTTAATATTTTTCTTTTTCACTTTTTTCATATTATAGCAAATCAATAATGATATTGTCTTAAAATAATTATGACTTCATTATAATATTATTTAAAACAAAAGTAAACCTAAAATTATACAAAAAGTGACCTAAAAAACTAGATTTTTGGGTCACTTTTATAAAAATATTTAGCACGGTATTATAAACTGTATTAGAACTGAAATAATTATTAGGCTAAAATAATTTTATGACTTTATTTTAATTCCTTTTTATTATTTATTCTTTTAAAACTCTTATTACTTACAACTTTTTTTCCTGTCTTTTCTTCTAATTCTAATCTAGCATTTTTAGCTACTGCTCCGCCTTTTTTAGCAGAAACTTTATTTTTGCCCAAACCCCTAGCCTTCGTTGCTTCTGCTATTTGTCTAGTAGAGAGTTCAGCTAAAGCGGTAAAAACTAATTCAGCATCAGTCATGTGATCACGCAAATTTTCTCTTTTTAACCCTTTGTAATTTTTATGCTCTTTTACGGTTAATTCACTCCACTCTTTATGAATTATATTCGTTAGAATAGCATATTCATTTTTTTCTTTAACTTTATTATTTTTCCAATAATCTGTTAACTTATTCCTCAACTCTTGCCCCATCATTCTTTGCTGAATCCATTTTTGACTTCGTCCCATTTTTTTCCAATAATCTCTTGATCTATTTAAGGCTTTTTCTGGATCAGAAATTTCCTGAATTCTTTCATAACCAACCTGAGCTAACCATAGTTTGATTGGTTCAGCTTTTTTTGATGGAATGGACTGAATTATTCTAAATAGCTGTTTTGGGTTACCAACCAAAGTCAACCTTCTTTTTCCGGTTATAGTAGGTATTTGTATCTGGGGACAATTTGTCCCTATGTAGCTACCTAATTCCAAATCTCTTTTCCTAATTTTTTTTAAATAATCAGTTGGATTTATTGTATCTGTTAAAATTTGTATAATATCAACAACACTAAAATACCAAGTTTCAGATTTTTCATCCCAAATTCGACGAATCTTTTTCCCTTCAAAAATTGTAATGTTTTTTTCTTCCATTATATTAGCCTAAAAGATAATTTTCATTATATATAAAAATAATTGATCCTCTTTATAAATATATGATATCACATTTAACCTAAATTTAAAACAAATTTTTCATAACTTTTAGAATATTTTGATCACCACCCGAGGTACAAAAAAAGGTCTAATAAAATTAGACTTTATATGTACTTTTTAATATAAAAGCGTAGCACGGGGTCGTGGACTGTGTTAGAACTAAAGTTATTATTAAATCGATTAATTTAGTAAATTAATCCACTAAATAAGTCTGTCTAACAATATTATATCCATTAAATTTAGTGTCATCCTCCGACTTTAAATCAACGGCCTCTAAGGTTTTTGATAATTCACTTAGATATTTAAAAAGTACCGGCCTATTACTTGCCGAACCGCCTGAATGATCATCAATTACAATAGCCGTTTTGCGATTTTCTTTTTCGGCCAAACTTTTTACATACGCTATAACCTTATCATAAAAGTCTTTAACCGATAATGAATTAATTAAATTTTCTATCGGGTTAAAACCTCTGACAACTAACAACGGCTCTCCATTTTTTGATTCTGTTTCAATCAACATAAAAGCCCCAGCCAATCTTTCATATTTTGTTTCTGGATTTTGTCTAATAATAACCGGGATAAAATTAGGAAATTCTTTCAAAATACTGCTATACTTTGAAGCCCAGCAAGCATCAGCTATATGTCCAGAAAATTCAGTTAATACCCCCCTGGTCGGAATTAATTGAATCTTAGAAACATCCTTAGATTGACCACCGACATCTTGCAACAAGGCCATCTCTTCACTAATAGCTTGAGTTGAAATTATTTCATTAAACATTTTTTTCGCTTTCTTATCAGTAAAATATTTGGACATAGTCTCTTGATTAGTAATATGATCAATAAAATCAAGAACCCAAGACATATCACTAATATTTGGCTTATCTAAATCAATATTATCCAAGTCGAAATTTAAACTTTGTTTGTTTCTAGCAAAACTCATTAAAAAAACTGTCTGCCTTAATAATTCATTAAACTCTTTATTACTAGCTAAAATGGAAAAATTATTTTGAAAATCTTTCAAATTTCTTATATTAATAGATTCGAGCAAATTTATTTTTTGATTAATACCTTCCCTGGCCATAGGATTGGGCATATTATTAACTTTTTCTTTTAATTCTTTAGTTAACTCCAATCTCTTTTTCTCTATTTCTTCCACTAATTTACTAAGAGGGAATTTTTCTTGATACAAATTTTTAGCGGCTTTAATGGAGCCAACTAACACGGAAAACCTATTTAAAAAATGCTCATTAAATTGATGATTCTCTCTGCCGCTAGTATCGGATTTAGCGATTAATAACTCTGGGCTGGGTTTAAAATTAGGATTAAGCCCTTTTATTTCACCCGCATTCTTATGATTAACATAATTAATAACAATATTTTTAAAACTCTCGTCATCCTTTATTCCCCACCCAGCCTCTTGCAGTCTGATATATGATTGAAAATATGGTAAATACAAAGAATTATCATCTCCCTGCAATAAAACTTCGGGATTAAAATCTTCCGAAATAATTTCTTTTTTAAATTCAGTAAACCTCTCCTGTAATTCTCTCAAGCCGTCATTACCGCCCTTTTTCAATTTTAATTTTTTTATAATTTCTTTGTCATCACCACTAATACCCTTAATCATATTATAATTATCAGCACTAGCAAAAGCTCCAAATATTTCCGAGGTTTTAGCGACCAACTTATCTAAAGGGGGATTAAAATATTCATTAATTTTTACAATTTTAGAAAATTCTTGAATCGAATTCATTAATTCATTGCCAAAATCCCGATTAAGGTTTTCAAATTTTTCTATATTATCGACTAAAGAATCAACGGCTTTCGCCTCAACCAACTTTGAGGCTATTTCCTGATCTAATTTTTTAAATTTTTCCAAATTATCAATTAATAAATTAATCTTTCCTGCTTCACTCAATCTATTGGCCAAATCTTTGTTAGTGGCCAAACATAAATCTAAATCTTCTTGAGAACGAGATAAAATATTTTCATTTGATAATTTAATAAAAAAATAAGTCAAGATACGATTATCATTATTGATAAACAGGTCTATATTTTTGATATAAAAAGAGTCTTCTGGTTTATTTTTAATACTTTTTATAATTGAAAAAAATAAAACGACATTTTCGCCAATATTTTTTTCAATAAACCTATCAAGATAATCACCCGAAATTTGAAAATCTAAATCCGACAAATAATTATTTTTAATAGCATAAATTAAAAAATCTTCAAAAGCATCAGTTCTGCTTATTGCCTCGACAAACTTATTTTTATTATCAGCTGTCAGGCCGATAAAACCTTTATCCAACAACTTCTTTAAAGAATTAGCACTATTAACTTTTTCTAAAAAATAATCGAAAAGACCGCAATCTTCAAAATATTTTAAATCAATACTGCTATTCGCAAATCTATCTCCAAAATTATCAATCAAGCCCTTTAGAGCCTCCGAGCTTGGTTTAAAACTGTTAAAATTTGAGAAAATAACATATTCTTCGCCTGCATCAATAAATAATTGCAAAACTTTATCGGATAAATGAGAAAAGTTTTTTATATTTTTTTTGATAGCCCCCGCATAACCATTTTCCCATAATTTAATAATATTTTCTTCTCCAACATTATCTATCCTGTTTATTTTTGCCGCCAAAACATCCATATCGCCTTCATTTATAATATTTACAATTAAATCATCCGGAGTAATCTCATCTTTAAGATCATATCTTCTTAAAATATAAGAACTTTGCCTATTTTCCTTTAATTTATCAATTAATATTTTTTTATCAAAACCAACATCATAATTCGCAGTCCTTTCTAAAAGGACTGGAGCATAACCATTTTCAGCCATTTCATAAAATTTTTCTAAATCTTTAACGTTTGCGTGGTTGCGATTATTGTAATTATCACCCAATACCAAGGTTATATCAGTAATAAATTTATCTCTAATATCTCGATATTCTTTTTTATCTTCTTCTGGCAAACTATTATTAATTTCATCATCCGCAACTGTTACTCCATAATAAATAATTAATGCATAGGCTCTTTTTAAATCTGATGGATTCTTAATATGTTTATTAATAAAATCTAATACTAGATCCTCTCTTGTATCTAAATTAAAGCACTTTAAAATTTTATCTAAAGCCCAAAGAGGCTCAGTTTCTGAAAAACGATCAAAATGATGTAAAAATTTATCTATTACATCATCAGCTCCATTATTAAAAACATCTTTAGCCACTAAATTACTAAGGGATTCAAATTTAGGAAAAATTTGGGAATAATATAAATCAGACTGCTGTTTATTTTCAATCATTTTATCGGCGACAAAAGACGGCAAAGTCTTAAAACTATAATAATCACGATCTCTATAAAAACTATCTAAAACCCCAAGTTCATTTAGAACCAACAAAGCATCAGAATCAAGATCACGTTTTTCAAGTTTATATTTGTTAGCGCTTGTATTTTTATTATACTTATATTCATTTGATAAATAACTTTTAGCCGCCTTATAAAAAGCCTCCTTTCGGCCATCATTAACCGCAACGTCAAGCATGTCCTCACGGTCTACGTCCTGTTCTTTTTTATATTGCAATTCTGAGTTTTTCTGAATTTCCGAAGTGCCAAGGCTTAATAATAGCAAGTGATTATAATAGCAGCTATCAACCGTGGCTTTTTCACTCAATAAATCATTTTCGGCTTTAGCAGTTAATAATTCTTTTAAATCAGAAATATCTTTCTCCGGATTTTGAATTGGACTAGTTTCATTATTTGATCGCCAATCCATTAATTCTTGCAACCATTCCTGAATAATATCCTCCGCTTTTTTTTCTTGACCGATTTTTTTAAAATAATGACTAAAAAGCTCCGCCGATAAGCCAAGTTCTCTATCAATTTTTTCCCAATATTCAATTTTATTCTCCTTTTTTATTTGCTCAAATTTCATATTTTATCAAGTAAAATCTTATCTTTACTTTAACAACAATTTAGCTATTTGTAAACACAAATCAAAAACACCTTCGTTAAAAAGTGCTTTTGATAAAATCATTCAAATCTGTGAATTTCGATTCCCTTCAAGGTGCTTACACCTTTGCGGGTATCGAACTCGAAAACACTCGGCTTTCGGGTACCTTTCACAGAAAATGTCATGGCACGGGATGTAGGAATCGAACCCACGTCTGCTCTTTTGGAGAGAGATATGTTACCACTACACCAATCCCGCATTATTTATATATTCAATTAATCTATTTATTATTATAAAAACCTCTTTAAATATTTTACTGTCCCCATATCTGACAGATACGCATCCTTTATAACCAGACTTCTTATTAATACCAGTATGTGGTTTATTATATATAGAAAAACTATTTTTTTCAATACTAATAAAAGAACTAATAAATAGTTCTTTTATTAACAACATAATATCAATATTATTCCTCCCTATTTTTTCTCTACCATTTCTTCTCCACAACAAATTATAGGGGCACCACTATCTTTTACAAATTCAACTTCATTTCCACAAATAGTACAATAAAAAACTTTACCAACTCTATTTTCCATAAAATTATATATTAATTATTAGTAGTTTTCTTCAAAGACTTCAAAATAGGCTTGAGGATGAGAACAAGCTGGACAAGTTTCTGGAGCTTCAGTTCCTTCATGAATATAACCACAATTATTACATTTCCAACGTTTAACTTCTGGTTTTTTAAAGACCTCACCTTTTTCTAAATTATTTAATAATTTTTGATAACGCTTCTGATGTTTTTCTTCAACCTCACCTATTTCCTTAAACATCTTAGCAATATCTTCATGTCCTTCTTCTAAAGCTTCATTATACATACGAGGATACATATTTTCCGTTTCAAATTTTTCACCTTCAATAGCTAATTTTAAAACTTCAACTAATTCACTTGGTAAAAGTTCTAATTGTTTAGCCCATAATTTAGCATGTTCTTTTTCATTTAAAGCAGTCTCTTCAAAAATATTAGCTATTTGAATATAGCCTGCTTTTCTAAAAATACTAGCAAAATAATCATACTTATTTCTAGCCTTTGATTCACCAGCAAAAGCTTCTTCTAAATTTTTTTTTGTTTTTTCTCCTAACATAAATTTTAATGTTAATTATAAGAAATATTAAATTAAATATTTTATTTTTCTTCTATCTTCTTTTGTTTTAAATTTAATTCTTCTAAATCTTTTCCATATTCCAATTCATAAATACTAAAAATAGTAGTAACTAAAGATAATATTAATGGACCTAAAACTAAACCCCAAAAACCAAATAATATAATCCCACCCATTAAAGCAAAAATTAAAAAAATAGGATTAATTTTAGCTGTCCCGTGTAAAATATAGGCTCGAATAATATTATCAGCATTACCAATTATAACCGCTCCCCAAATAAGTATAAAAATTCCCTGCCAAATTTGTCCAGCAAAAATTAAATATATTCCAATAGGTACATAAACCAACATTCCTCCAAAATATGGAATAAGACAAGCAAAAGCTAATAATAAACCTGGGAATAAAGCCGGTACTCCGACAATTAAGAAACCAATAATACCAATAACTCCCTGAATACCAGCTGTAACAAAAGTAGAGACTAAAGCACTAAAACTTATTTCTCTAAATTTTTTAAAAATTATTAGATCATACTTATTAGGTAAAGGTGACCATAATTTTAATTTAGCTAATATTTTTTTACCATCAATAAAGAAAAAGAAAGTAATTAAAAGCATCAAAACTAAAGAAATTATAAAATTAGAAGTTCCTTTTAAAATTAATGGCACAGCTGATACTAACCAATCACTTATTTTCTTAACTGAATTTAAAACAATAGACTCTATTTTATTATTATTTAAATCAATACCAAAATTAGATAAAAAATTATTTTTAAAATTATCTCCGGTTGTATTTACAAATTCAATTGTTTCCGTATAGGCCATTGGAGCTTTTTTACCAATTTGAATTATTAAAGTACTTATCGGAACAATAATTATTAATAATAGAAATAAACTCATTAAAAAAGCAGCTATCTTTTGCCGTCCTTTAAAAAGTTTAGTTAATTTAGTAAATGGTTTATAAAAAACTGAAACTAAAACTCCAGCAATTATTATTTCAATTAAAAAAGGTTTGAATAACAAAAAACAAGCTATAACAGCCAATATTATCAAAAATATTAAAAAATATTTAGAAAGAATTTTGTCCTTCATCCATTTTTTAGTTTTAGATATAATTATTTAGTTTCTTTATGAAGTGTATTTTTTCGACAAAAATTACAAAATTTGCTTAATTCCAATCGAACCGCTTTTAAAGTTTTTTTATTTTTATGAGAATGATGAGATACTTGCTTACATTCAGTACATTCCATTTTTATCATATTATCTTGTGACATATTTTTCTAATAAATTATTATTTGACTTTAATATAAGGTATTATAACAAATAAAGAGTAAAAGTCAACTTAATTAAATCTGGCATTTAGGACAATAACAAGTTCCCCGCCCAGCTATTTTAATTTTCTTAATAATTCTTCCACAATTATAGCATTTAGCCCCAGCTCGTCCATAAACCTTTAATAATTTAATAAATTGACCACTGTGACCTTGAGCATCAACATAGGTATTAAAAGTTGTTCCTCGTTTTTTAACCGCTAAACGTAAAATTCTCTTAATATTACTATAAAGCTCTCGTTGTTTAGATAAATTTAAATCACCAGCTTTTTTGTAGGGATTAATTTTAGAAGCAAACATAATTTCATCAGCATAAATATTTCCAATTCCAGCAATTAATGATTGATCTAATAAAAAAGCTTTAATATTTTTCTTATATCTTTTTTTAATTAAAGATACTAATTTTTTAAAAGAAAAATCACTAGATAATGGTTCTAAACCAAATCTTTTTTGAATAATAGAAAAAACAACAGGACTAACTAATTTAATATAAGCAAATCGTCGAGCATCATTTAAAACTAAACGATAAGCATCAGAAAAAATTATTTGAAAACGAATATACTTTAAATCATCCCCACTGATATTAGTTAATTTATTACTGGAGTGACCACCGGCTACTAAAACTTGAGTTGAAGTCATCGGTTTACCATTACTTTTTTTTCGGTCATCTAAACAAAAAATTAATTGTCCGGTCATTTTTAAATGAACTAATAATTTAAGATCATTATTCTTAAAAGAAAAAATTAACATTTTTCCTAAACGATCAATTTTAATTATAGAATCACCTCGTAATTTTTTTAAACCAGATAAACTTAAATTTAACTTTTTATCATTTATGATAAAAGTATTAATTTCTCTATTTAAAACAAAACGGCTTAAACCGTTTCTGATTGTTTCTACTTCAGGTAATTCTGGCATAAAATTAAATTATAAAAAAGATAAAATAAAAATGACGGCCCCTAAAACTAATAATAGTACTAGAAATATTTTTATAAAGCTCAAACCAATTTTATCAGGATTTATAATCATAATAGTGAGAATAAAGTTGTGGGCCGAGTAAGATTCGAACTTACGAAGGCTAACGCCAGCAGATTTACAGTCTGCCCCAGTTGACCGCTTTGGTATCGACCCAATAACATTTTAAAGTTCGACCTTTTTTTATTTTACAAGAAAAAAAAATAATGTCAACACATACTACAATAAATTGTTTTATTTAAAAATTATTTAAATTACATTATATTTATAAATACAACATGATTTAACTATTGACCTATTTTTTCGTATGTAATATAATAGTACTGTAGTTGAAAAACTATCGTCCCCTAAACGATACTAGGATCGTATTCACACCTCCGCGCAAGCGGAGTGTTTTTTTATTACAGAATTTTCTAATTTTAAAAATCCACTTAAAGTTTCCGCCGGAACAAAAACATTGGCCACGGATTGTAATTCTTTACTCATCCTATTTCTAGTACAAACAACAACAACCTTTTTCCCTTTGCTCTTTAAATAACTAAGCAATCCCCCAAAATCACTATCACCAGAAAAAAGCATAACCGTATCATATTTTTCAGATTTAGTAATCATATCCATAGTTATTTCCACGTCAAAATTACATTTCGGAACCTTATTTAAAAAAATACCAGATTCGTCATAGTGTGGAATCATTTTAATATCTTTAGTCTTAACTTCAAAACCATTTTTTCTGGCTTTATCTAATCTAAACATTGAAGCACGATGTTTTTTATTATTATCATGCTCTTTCGGAAAATTAGTATTTTCTAAATAGCGACCATAATAGAACAACTTTTTTATTGGAAAAATCCAATTAATAATTTCAGCTAGTTTTACTATATCTATTTCTTGACTAATTCTAAATTTATTTTCTTCCGGCCATAATTCTTTAGCCCAAGGTCTAACATTACCAAAATCAACAAAAACATAAACACGGCCAAAATCTACTTTTTTAAATAAATAATGTTCAGCTTTTAATTCAACAAGATTCATATTTTAAAAATCAAAAGAAATAAATATAGCTCTATCTATTATATAATAAATATTTAACTATTTTTTTCTAAGCTCCAATAGCCCCAATAACAAACTTGACTAAGGCGTAAGACGAGAAAATAACTACTAAACCTAAAGCCGCCCACATTATGATATTTTTGCCTTTAGTAACACTTTGTTCATTACCCGAAGCTGTCATCCAGATAAAGCCACCATAAACAAACATAATTAAAGCCAATGACCCCACTATACCTAAAACAGAATCAATTACTCGACCAACTAAGGTTTGAACGGTAGTAGTTGCTCCTAAAGGGTTATTTAATTTGATTGTTTCGGCTTGAACACTTAAACCAACCGAAAAACAAAAGACTAAAGTTAAAAAAAACAAAGATATCTTCTTAAATTTCATAATTATTTAAAATTAGTTTATATATTAAATTATAGTATTTTATATAAAAAAAATCAAATAAAAAAAGAGGATAATACAGATTACCCTCTTGAAGTTTATTAACAACCATCTCCGTTATTTTCATCAACGTCTTCCTCCTTTATTTTGTTCAATAAAGTGAAAACAACGGAATATATTTTTATTCCAAAATTATTTTTAATAAAGGAAATAACTAAACCATTAGGATCTATTATAGAAAGATTTTCTATGACAAAAGGATTTTTTTCAGTAATGAATACTTTATAACTTCTTTCTTTAAAGAAATAAATTATTAAATATTTCATTATCTCTTGAACAATAAATTTATTCTTATAATAATCCTTAGAATTTTCTATTCGTCCGAAAAATTCAATATTAACTTCAAACTCTGCTCCATAAACAAATTTTACTTTTTCCTTAATTAATATGGGAAATTTTTGAGTTTTCAGAGAAAATTTTTCTTTCGCAATATTTCTATAAGGGAATAAAAAGTATCTCCCTTTCGGCAAAACTACTTCCTCTCCATCTGATATAATAATCAATTCCTCGTTTGAAGAAACTTGAATATAATCAGACAAAAAAATAAATATTGCTATAATTAAAATTGATAGCGCCATAAAAACTATAATTCCTAAACCTAAGGAAATTATAGTAATTGGTAAACAGGCGATTAACAAAACTACAAAAATTGGGACAAGACAACTTATCCAATGTTTTTTGCTAATAAATTTAATACTAGCAATTTTCTTAAAAAGATTTTCTTTCATGGTAATATTTTTTTGTTTATTTTAAAGGTTCTATTTTATTATCCGCCACTTTAACACTTTTATATTTAATAATCAAGAGATAAAAAAACTGTCAATTAAATGAATTAAATGACAGTTAGGTTTTACACAATTAAGTATTATGATTGTTTAAAATCATAATCATCGAGTTTATTTTCAATAGCATCAACCAATACGTCTAAATCAGGCCAAAATGCTAAAAGAAAAAAATCTTTATAAACATCATACACACCTAAAACAAGTTCGGCTTCATAGCAGTCCTCTATTTCAAAATTGTCTTTGTTTAATAAATAAGACAAATCTTCAATAGCATCCTCTATAAACATTTCTTTAGTTGAAATTAAAACTTCGTCCTTTATGAAGAAAATGATTATAAACTTTATAATACTCTCAATCATAAAAAGATCACCGGAAACCTGTAAAAAGTTTTCATCTATTTTTTTATTTTCATAATCTTGATTATTTTCTTCATTGTCTTGTTCTTCGTCTTGTTCTTCACCTAAAAATACACTTTCTAAATCATCAAGATAAAGAAATAACCGAGGAACCGGATCATGAAAATTATCTTCCGGATAAAGAGAAAGAAATTCTAAAAAATTTGCAACTTTACAAGGATATTCTTCTTTTGTTTCCATTGCTATTATGATTTAGTTAATATTTTTAAAGACCTATTATTTTATATTAATTCATATATTATTTTTTGTCCAGAACCTAAAATAGTAATAAAAAAAGCGGTCATTTTAAAAACCGCTTAATAGCTTAATTCTAAATCATCATTTTAAATCATCCAAATTATCTATATAATTTTGACGATTAAAAGAATAATCATCAATCCATTTAGTTTGATTATTCCAAAAATAAGTCTCCAGGTAAGCTAAAATTTCTGTTGGAGTCATATTTCGAAACAATTCATGATACTTTTTATGAAAATAAACCATAATTAAAGATTTATTTTCTTTTGTTTCTTTCCCGCCACGACTTTTTGGAACAATGTGGTGAATGGTGGTAACTCTTTTGCTGTTACTTTCTTTTTTATTTCTTCCTCTTTTATTAGAAGGAATCTGATTTTTGTTGTGAGGTGCCATATAAAAAAATTTTTGATTTGGAGCCGTTGACCGGGATTGAACCGGTGACCTTCTCCTTACCATGGAGATGCTCTACCAGCTGAGCTACAACGGCCTTCTATAACTGACTAACTTCTTCTTCCCACTTAGAAATATTATTATTATCAGGATTTATTTCTTTAATTTTTTCTAAAAATCTTAAAGCTAAACCTTTATCTTTTTTTATTATACATAAATCCAACATTAAATCAAGATAACGTGGGTTATTTTGATCAATTTCTAAAGATTTATATAAATTAGTTATAGCCCCATCTAAGTCATTTAATTCTTTATTTATTAAAGCTAGAGAATAATTCAAATTAGCTACTTCATTACCCGTAACTTTTTGTGAAAAAACTTCAGCTAATTTATTAGCATATAATAGAGTTTGTTTGGCTTCTTGCCATTTACCCTCAGAATGATAAACCTCACCTAATTCAAAGAAAGCTGTAAAATTTTTATCATCTAAACTGATAATCTCAATCAATTTCTTTTCAGCCTCTTCAAAATTTTCTTCTTTTATAAACTCATCCGCTTGAGAAAATAGTATTTTATTCTTTTCTTCTAAACTAATACCTAACATCGATTGATCTTCTTGTTGTTTTTTTTGTTTTTTTTGTAATTCACTTAATTTAAAATGAAGAATATTAAATAACTTATTAAACCAATCACTGATAGCTCCAAAAAACTTATTTAAAAAAGAAAATTTTCTAGTCATTCTACTTTTTATAATCTTCTCTTTTATTTGTTGTTCTTTTTCTTCTGGAATATTTGAAGCATCTAAAACGGCTAAAGCGGGAAAATGACGAATAATTATAAAGATAATAACTAAAAGTGAAATTGATATTAATATAATTGGCCAAAGATTGTCCATATAATTAAAAATTATTAACTATGTTTATAAAATCATTAGCTTTTAAACTAGCTCCCCCGATAAGTAAACCCGAAATATCTGAACAATTTTTAAAATTTTCAAAATTTTTCATATTAATACTACCGCCATAAATAATTCCTAATTCTTTTGGTAAATTATTATGACAAATTTTTTCTATTAAAGCTCGTATTTTTTTATGGATAGAAATAGCCTCAGCTACTATAATAACTCGACCACTACCAATAGCCCAAATTGGTTCATAAGCAATAATTATTTTTTTGCTAGAAAGATTTTTAATATTACTTAAAGCTGTTTTTAATTGTTTTTCTAAAACTACTAAAGTTTTACCAGCTCTCTTTTGTTTTAAAGTTTCTCCAATACATAATATTGGAATAATATTACTATGGTCTAAAACATTTTTCATTTTATCAGCAATTAAATCATCATCATTAAAGTATTGTCTTCTTTCACTATGACCTATTAACACATACTCACACTTTAATTGTTTTAAAGACTCTAAGGAGACTTCTCCGGTATAGGCCCCTAAATTATAGGGGGCAACATCTTGTGAGCCTAATTTTATTGAACTTCTTTTAATATTCTGACCAACTTCGAATAAAGAAGAAAAATCAGGTAATAAGACAACTTCATTTTTTTGTTTATAATATCTTAAAGCTGTATTTATTTTTTTACTCAATGTAATGGCTGATTTATAATCTAAATTCATTTTCCAATTACCAATAATTATTTTTTTTGATAAATTTTTCATATTTTAAAATTATTTATTTATTTGTTTTTTAGACCACTCGATAGTTAAATTAATTCCAGTATTTAAATCAACTTGAGGTTCAAAACCTAAAACAGCTCGAGCTTTTAAAGTATCTAAACAACTAGAACGTTCTTCACCTAATTTAGCTGGTAAATATTCTAATTTCATTTTACAATTATTAGCTGATTCAATAGCAAAAACAATATCCAATAAATTTTTTTCCACTCCGGTACCAATATTAAATTCTCCCGTAATATCATTATTTAAACCGGAGATTAAAGCCCTAACAACATCATCAACAAAAATATAATCTCTAGTTTGAAAACCATCACCATTAATATAGCTAGTATTATCACTTACAGCGTTGTTTATAAAAATAGAAATAACACCAGCTTCCCCTCCTTTGTATTGACGTGGTCCATAAACATTAGCTAAACGAAAAGCTATATATTGTTGACCAAAAACTCGATAATAATAATTTAAATATTTTTCAAAATTTAATTTATTAATACCATAGGGTGATATAGGAAAAGTTGGATAATCTTCGGGAGTTGGAATTTTTTCTGGAAAACCATAAATAGCTCCTCCAGAAGAAGTAAAAAATATTTTTTTTATTTTATACTTTAAACAATTATTTAAAATATTTAAGGCTCCTAAAACATTAACCTTATTATCAAAAACCGGATCTTCCACTGAATGACGAACATCAATTTGAGCAGCTAAATGATAAACATAATCAAATTGTCCTTTCAAAAAAACTGCTTTCACTCCCTCATTATCATTAATATCTAGGTTATGAAACTGAGCTAAAGGATTTACATATTCTTCTTTACCACTAAATAAATTATCAATTACTGTGACCTGATGACCTAATTCAATTAATTTATCAACTAAATTAGAGCCAATAAAACCAGCCCCACCAGTAACAAGAATTTTAAACATAATTACTTAATTTAAATAAATTATAACCAAATTATACTATAAATTAATAAAATTAACAAATAATTTATCTTTGACTTAGAAATAAAAAATTGCTATAATATTAACAGATAGATGTCTAAAACATCATTTTTTATTTGATTATAAATTATTTAAAATATAAGAAATATGGTAGAAAAAAACAAAAAAAATAACGATTACGGGGCTGATGCGATTACCGTTTTAGAGGGTCTAGAACCAGTTAGAAAAAGACCTGGAATGTATATCGGTTCAACTTCTGGCACTGGTTTACATCATTTAATTTGGGAAGTAGTTGATAATAGTATTGATGAAGCTATGGCTGGATTTGCTGATGAAATTACTGTAACTTTGACTGCTGATAATATGGTTAGCGTTGAAGATAATGGTCGTGGTATTCCGGTTGAAAAACATAAAGTTACTGGACTTTCAGCTCTAGAAACAGTATTAACTAAACTTCATGCTGGGGGTAAATTTGGTGGGGGTGGCTATAAAGTATCAGGCGGTCTGCATGGTGTGGGTGTCTCTGTAGTTAATGCTTTAAGTGAATATTTAAGAGCCGAAGTTCATCGAGATAAACAAGCTTGGAT